>Ga0180430_10002358_pt1 | contig 17181 bp, 16 predicted proteins | sample SS_ome_9_FD_132999 | JGI IMG/M metagenome (GOLD analysis project Ga0180430, IMG submission 132999) | Hypersaline lake sediment archaeal communities from the Salton Sea, California, USA - SS_1_S_2 metaG | ecosystem: Environmental > Aquatic > Non-marine Saline and Alkaline > Hypersaline >... | reverse complement strand
GTCACCATACACCGCCGCGGCCTTCATCGCGACCGACCCGCCGAAGGAGTGGCCGACGATGGAGAACCGGCCGATCCCGTCCGGCAGGATCCGCTCGACAAGCCGCGCCTGGTCGAGAAGCGTTTGAGGCCGTTCCGCGCCCCATGGATCGGTGCGGCCGTATCCGTAAAGGTTCACCGCGAGAAGACGGAACTCCCCTGCAAGCTGCTCCATCAGCCCACGCCATTGGCCTGCGCCCGCCACGCTGGAATGAACCAGCACGACGACCGGCCCGTTTCCTTTCTCGATGACATCGACCTGGGGGATAGCCTCGCTCCTCACTCCGGATCCTTGCTCCGGTCATCTTCCGGACATGGCATGAGAACCTTAGCACTCCGCGACGCCACGGTCGCGCCGCATGTGCCCGGTGCCCGTTTCGCCCTGTGGCGCGGACGAACGCCCCTGCAAGGCGATTGCCACCGCGCGCAGATGCGCCGCGCCGGTTCCGCAGCATCCGCCAAAGATATCCATATGCGGGTATCGTCTCGCAAGATCGCCGATCTGGCCGCCCAACTCGACAGGGTCGCCCTCTTCGAGATGGCCAAGCTTGCACAGGGCGATCTTGTCCATCGGCGAGGCGTTCGGACGCACGCCGCGCAGCCGCCGGATCCATCCCCCCGGTTCAAGCGCGGGCGCGTATTCCAAGGGGTGCGAACAGTTCAGGAGGTAGAAATCCGGCGCGTCGGCCCCCGCCTGCGCGTCGATCTCCGTGATCGCCCGCGCCAGGGTCGGGCCGGATTTCAGGCGCGACGTGCCGTCCAGCGTCAGGGCGACGGACAGGGGCATTCCGACGCGACCGGCCGCCCGGGCCACGCCGACGGCCTCGGGCACCGAATTGAAGGTCATCGCGCAGGCGAAATCGGCGCCCGCCGCCCTGAGCGTTGCCAGCTGGACGGCGTGATAGTCCTCGGCGCCTTCGACCGTGATGCCGCGGTTCAACCCGTAGGCATCGCCGCGCGGCCCGATGATGCCGCCGATCAGGATGCGCCGCACCTGCCCGTCATATTCCTTCGCCAGATCCCGCAGGAAGGCGATGGCGCGCGTGTTGGCATCGGCCAGCGCCGGCGGCGAATAGCCGAGCTTCGCGCCCCAGTCCGGGCTCGCGCGATAGTCGAGCCCGGTCAGCATCACCGACAATCCGAACTCCGCCGCGACATCGAGCTGCGCGCGGAAGAGGTCGCGAAGACGCGCCATCGCGCGCGGATCATCGAGCAGCGGCAGCATGCAGAACTCCGGCAGCTCGAAGCCGTGGCGATAGAGCATCTCGGTCTCGGTTCCGCCTTCGGTGAGAAAGACCTCTCCCGAGCCGGCGGGGGGAAACGGGGACGGCAGGCGCATCTCAGCCCTCCGGCGCGATGTTCTGGTTGAACCGGAACATGTTGGACGGATCGTATTTCGTCTTGATCGCGACCAGCCGTGCATGGTTCGGGCCGAAGGCGGCCCTGGTCAGGGCGTCGCCGTCTTCGCCGTGGCCCGGGAAGTTGAGGTAGACACGCCCCTCGTGCCCGAGGCGGGCCGATGCATCCCAGCCCTTTCGCGACCAGTCGATGTTGGCATGGTCGTCGGACGGATCGGCCCAGATCCCGTCCAGCGAATACATCCAGCCCATCGACCGGTCGCCGAAGGCCGTGGCATCGGCGGCGACGCGCGCCGTCGCGCCGCCGAAGTTCCAAAGCGACGAGATGGAATTCGGCGAGGGCGCCGCGGCGGCCATCGACATCGCGAGGTCGATCATCTCGTCAGGCAGATCGGCCAGGTACCGCGCCTTCCAGTAGCAGCGGAAATCGCCGAACGGGATGAGCGTGTCGAAGAGTCTCTGGACATCGCGATAGGACATCCGCCCCGAGAAATCCGCGATCGGCGTTCCGAGGTCGCGCAGGGGCGCGAACGCCCGCTCGCCGTCCTCCGCGTCGCCGTTCCAGATGCAGGCCAGCGTATAGACGCGCTTGCCCCAGTGCTCCGGCGCGAAATCCTCGCCCTCGGCCACGGTGGAGAATTCGCAAAGCGATGCCACGCGGTCGGCATGTTCGGTCACGAAGTCGCGCCAGGCCCGGATCGGGCCCGGCCCGTCCTGCAGCGCGTGAATCGGCGCCGCGAACATCACCTCGGGGCCGCACGGGTGCAGCGCGAACTCGAACCGGACCACCACGCCGAAATTGCCGCCGCCGCCCTTGAGCGCCCAAAGGAGATCGGCGTTCTCCGTCCCGCTCGCGCGGACCAGCCGACCGTCGGCGGTGACGACATCCGCCGCCAGGAGATTGTCGATGCTCAGCCCGTGTTGCGCCCGAAGCCATCCGATCCCGCCCGAAAGCGTCAGCCCCGCGACCCCGGTATCGGAAATGAGCCCGCCCGGCGTGGCGAGGCCGAAGGCCTGAGTCTCGCGGTCGACATCGCCCCAGGTCGCGCCGCCCTCGACCACCGCGATCCGGCGGACCGGATCGACATGCACGGCGCGCAACCCCGACAGGTCGATCATCACCGCACCGTCGCCCACGGCATGGCCCGCCACGTTGTGCGCCCCGCCCCGGATCGAGACGGCGAGGCCGTTCTCCCGTGCATGGTTGACCGCTGCGATCACATCGGCCGCGCCCCGGCATCGGGCGATCAGCGCCGGGCGACGGTCGATCATCGCGTTCCAGACCGCCCTTGCCGCGTCGTATCCCGGATCGCCACCCGCGAGGATGTCGCCGGCAAAGTCGCCCGCAAGGTCGTCGATACCTGTCCGAAGATCGTCCATCGCCCCCTCCTGTCGCTGTCTCCGTGATACCTATCAGGGTTATCCCGTAGCCCGAGAGTGGCGGATGCGTCAGAAAAAGGGCATATAGGCCATATCGGCGGGGTATTCCCGTCGAAACCGGGCCGGATCGGACAGGAGGCCACAGACCCGTGTCGAAGCGCCCCGTCATCGCCCTGCTCGCCGCGCCCGAGACGTCGGCCTCGGTTCTCTACGGGCTCTATGACGTGCTGTTCTCGGTCGGCGCGGTCTATCTCGACATGGTGGCCGGAACCCCCGGCGAGGAACTGCTGGACATCCGCATCGTGTCCGGGGACGGGAAGCCGTTTCACTGCCTCGGCAACGTCCCGGTCGAGCCGCATGCCGCCATCGCCGACATGGCCGGGCGCGAGACCGTGCCCGACGCCGTGATCGTCTGCGACATGTACACCTCGATCTTTGCGGTGCCCGCCGGCCACTACCCGCGCGAGGTCGCGTGGTTGCGGCAGGTGCATGCGAACGGGGCGCTGGTCTCCTCGGTCTGCTCGGGCGCGCTTTTGCTGGCCGAGGCGGGCCTGCTGGACGGGCGCACGGCAACCGCGCACTGGGCCTACCGGGACATGTTCGGGCGGCACTTTCCGAAGGTGCGCTTTCGCGACGACTCCATCCTGTGCCTGACCGAAGAGGCGGACGGCATCGTGACGGCCGGCGGGGTCAGCGCGTGGCACGATCTGGCCGTCTACCTGATCGCGCGGTTCTGCGGCTACCGCCACGCGATCGAGACGGCCAAGGTCTTCCTGATCTCCGGTCATTCCGAAGGCCAGTCGCCCTATGCCGTCATGACCCGCCCGATGGAGGCGCGGGACGCCGCGATCCGCGACTGCCAGGCCTGGATCGCCGACGCCTATGCCCAGCCGAACCCGGTCGAGGCGATGGTGGCGCGGTCCGGCCTGAATGCCCGCACCTTCTCGCGCAGGTTCCGCGCCGCGACCGGCTATGCGCCCATCGACTACGTGCAGGCGCTGCGCATCGAGGAAGCCAAGCAGATGCTCGAAACCGACGACGCGCCGATCGAGGACGTGTCGGCGGCGGTCGGCTACGAGGACGCGGCCTCCTTCCGTCGCGTCTTCAAGCGGCGCGTCGGGCTGACCCCGGCGGCCTATCGCCGGAAATTCCGGCGGCTGTCGCAGCTCGCGGCGCCCTCCGGTGGCGTGCAGGCCGGCCTGCCGACGGCGGATGCAACGAGATGACCGGGGCGGTCGCCCGATCGACCGCGCCCGGCCTTCATACGGTCGCGCATGGACGCGGCCGCCCGGTGGTGATCCTGCACGGCGGCGGGCTCGACCATCGGCACATGATGGACGCGCTCGAACCGGTCTTCGGATCGACGCAGGGGTGGCGGCGGCTCTATGTCGACCTGCCGGGACACGGCCACTCTCCGACCGACGACGGCATATCCAGCCAGGACGATGTGCTCGCCTCGGTGATCGCCCACTGCGACGCGCTGCTGCCCGGGAAGCGGTTTGCCGTCATCGGCGAGTCGCGCGGCAGCTACCTCGCGCAAGGCATCGCGTCGCGGTGCCCCGACCGGTTGCTGGGCATGATGCTGGTCTGCGCCGGCGGCATGTCGCCCGACGGCCGACACCGCCTGCCAGAACACCGGACGCTCGTTCCTTTCGAAACCCCGACGGGCGACCTCCCCGAGGCGCTGCGTGCGCGCGTGGCCCGGCTTGTCGTGCAGACGCCCGGGATCGTGGAGAAGATCCGCCAAACCAAACTCCCGGCGGCCGAGCGCGCGGATCGGGCGATGGCGGAGCGGATCGCCGGTCATTTCACCTTCTCGTTCGATCCGGTGTCCGGCCCGCCCTTCGACAAGCCGGCCCTGATCCTGAACGGTCGGCAGGATTCCATCGCGGGATATGCCGAGGTGATCGACGCGCTCGATCATTATCCGCATGCGACATTCGCCGTGCTCGACCGGGCCGGGCACAGCCTGTCCTGGGAACGGCCCGAGGCCTTCGCCACGCTGACCCGGGACTGGCTGCGAAGGATGGAGGGGCCCACGGCCCATCAAGCGGCGTGAGAGCGGAACGGCCCTGCGCCAGGCTCCTCACCGCGCGACCTGTCTTCGGGAGGGGCCGATGGCCGAAAACCTTCAGGACCAAGGCGGCACCGGCGGGCGACGGCCGCCATTCCCGGATCCCAAGGTCCGGCCGGGCATGGACGCGGTCGCGGGCCTTCCCATGCCGCCGGTCCGCGCGGTTCGTGCTATCGTTCCTGCATGCATTGAGAGAAGGAAGAACCAGTGAAAAAGCAGGTTGTCACGCATCCCGACATGCCCGCGCCCTACGGCGCCTATTCGACGGTCGTCCGCGCCGGCGACTTCCTCTTCGTGTCCGGTCAGGCAGGGATCGTTCCGCAGACCGGTGAAAAGGCCGGGGAGGATTTTGAAACCCAGGCCCGGCAGGCCTTCGCAAATCTCGACGCATGCCTTGCCTGTTCGGGCACGACCATGACCGACGTGGTGAAAGTCATCACCTGGCTTGGCGATGCGACCGAGAGGGCCGCGCTCAACGATCTCTTCGCCGAGTACTTCCCGGTCGATCCACCCGCAAGATCGACACCGATCGTGGATTTGCCGATGGGCCTTCTGCTTTCGATCGAGGCGACCGCCATTCATCGCGGGGGACCGGGCCCGACGGGATCCCAAGAGGATCGCAACGAATGACCCTCCGGCAATGCCGGGGCGGCCGTGCAAGCGCCGTCGCGGCGGTTCCGGGTGGTTATGCCGGGGGCTTCGAGGCGCGTGAGGCCGCCGGGGCCGCCAGGGTCCGCATGACCGCCTGTGCCTCCTCGACCAGTCGATCGACGAGGTCACCGGCCGCCAGTTCCCTCGAAAGCGCGGCGGCTTGTCCGTAAAGGAAGAACGACGCGTCGTCGTCCTCGGCGGCGTCTCGGATCGGCGCACTGAGCGCATACATCTGCGGAAACTGCGGAAGGGTCTGGCGGCGGCTCTCCATCGCCTCGGCATAGCGAGACCGCATGGCTCGTGCCGAACGCCCCGAGAAGGCATCCGTCACCATCGTGTCGCGGTCGGTGGCACGGCGCAGCCGTTCCCGCCGCGCGGGCTCGGTCGCCGCCTCGGGGCAGGTCGGGAACGCGGTCCCCATCTGGACACCGGACGCGCCAAGCGCGAGGGCGGCCGCGATCCCGCGGCCATCGCCAATGCCGCCGGCAGCGATCACGGGAACGGACACGGCATCGACGATCTGTGGCACAAGGGCCATCGTTCCCACCCCGTCGAACGGCGCGGTCGGAACATGTGACCCGCGATGACCGCCGGCTTCCCAACCCTGCGCGATGATCGCGTCCATTCCCGCTGCCTCGAGAGCGCGGGCCTCCGCCACGTTGGTGGCCGAGCAGACAAGCACGATGCCGGCCGCCTTCAGTTCCGCGACGAACCGTTCTTCGGGAACACCGAAGTGAAAGCTCACGACCTTCGGCTTCAGGGCGAGGACCAGGTCCAGCCGCTCGTCATCGAAGCCCCGGCCCCGAGCCGGGAGTTCGGAAGGCGGCGCGCCAAGGCCAAGATCATCGTACCACGGCTGCACCCTCTCGCGGGCCGCCTCGAGCACCGCAGGATCGGTCTGTTCCGGCCCGATGACGAAGAAGTTCAGGTTGAAGGACCGGTTGGTCCGCGCCCGGATCGCCTCGGCCTCCGCTTCGATCCTGCCCGCCGGCTTCTCGCCGCAGCCAAGTGACCCAAGGCCGCCCGCGTTGGCGACGGCGCTGGCGAGCGCGGGGGTGCAACTGCCCATCATCGGCGCCTGGATGATCGGATGATCCACCCCGAAGAGTTCGCAAAGCCTCGGGTCGGGCCACATGGCTGATCCAATCCATCGATCCGGCGCGGAAAGCGTAGCAGATCCCGGGCGCGATGTCTGCCCTGTCCGCGCAGCGGTCGTTCGCGCCCGGCGGACCGGCGGCGGATGATCGGTGCGCCCGGCCCCGGCCGCGGGATACCGGCCCCGCAGGGTGGCCGGCCCGCGCGGCATTCCGCATCCGGGCAAACCCCGGCGGTGGCGCCGGATCGCGATTCGGATGTCGCAGGGCATTGAAACGGCGCCCACTTGCCACATCCTTGCGCAGAGGCAGGCAGGAGCGACAGGTGAAACCGGAAGAGGCAACGCGCGCCGAGGGCCAGCGGCGTCTTGATCAGTTCAGGCCCCGGATGGGACGGCGCTATGCGAACGGCCGGAACTATGACCGTGGCCCCGGACGCCACCGCGACGTGTCCTGTCTCTCGCCCTATATCCGGCGCCGGCTGGTCACGGAACAGGAAGTGATCGCCGCCGCGCTGGCCGAGCACGGGCCGGAAAACGCCGAGAAATTCGTGCAGGAGGTTCTGTGGCGCGGCTATTTCAAGGGATGGCTGGAGCGGCGGCCGCAGGTCTGGGTCGATTACGTGGCCGGGCTGGAGGCCGATCTTGCGGCGCTCGACGGCGACAGGGCGCTCAGGAAACGGGTGGAGAGGGCGGAGAGCGGGGCCACGGGGCTGGCCTGTTTCGACGCCTGGGCCGAGGAACTCGTCGAGACCGGATACCTGCACAACCATGCCCGGATGTGGTTCGCCTCGATCTGGATCTTCACCTTCGGCCTGCCCTGGCGGATCGGCGCGGATTTCTTCTATCGCCATCTTCTGGATGGCGATCCGGCCTCCAACACCTGTTCCTGGCGCTGGGTGGCGGGGCTGCATACCCGTGGCAAGACCTACGCGCCGCGGGCATGGAACATCGCGAAATTCACCGAGAGCCGCTTTACCCCGCGCGAGGCCGATCTGGCCCCGCACAGCCGGGGCCCGGAGCACGAGGAACCGGGCGGCCTGCCCGATGTCGCGCCCCTTCGCGCGGTCCGGACGCCCGAGCCGGGGGTGCCGACGGCGCTGGTGCTGACCGAGGACGATTGCAGCCTCGAGGCGTTCGACATGGACGCGCTGGACATCCGGGCGGCGGCGATCGTGACGACGGGCCACCTGCGTTCGCCGAGGCCGGTGTCGGATCGCGTGATCGCGGTCGAGGCCGCCGCGCTTGGCGACGCGGCCGCACGGCTTGGCGTTGCGCCCGACGCGATGCGCGCGGGCATGCCCGGTGACCTCGCGGCCTGGGCCGACCGCGCGGGCGCGCGCCAGGTCGCGATGCCCTACGTGCCGACGGGCCCCCTGGCCGACTGGACCGGACAGGCGCGCCGGGCCCTTGACGCGCGGGGCATCGCGCTGACCGAGTGGCGCCGGGGATGGGATGCGCTTGTCTGGCCGCACGCCACCGCCGGGTTCTTCAAGGTCAAGAAGAAGATCCCGGACATCCTTGCGGCATCGGGGCTCTCATGACGGCGCTTCCGGTCGAGACCGTGCAGGATTACCCGCGCCCCCCGGCGCTAGAGCCGGTGCCGCACAGGCTGCGCATCCTGCTGGGCGGCGGCATCGTCGCCGAAACGGTGGCCGGCTATCGCGTACTGGAAACCCATCACGCCCCCACCTACTACCTGCCGGCTGCGGATGTGCGGGCGACCCTGACCCCGGCGCGCGGACGGTCGGTCTGCGAGTGGAAGGGCGTCGCCTCGTACTGGGACGTGACGCTGGGCGGGGTGACAGCGCCGCGTGCGGCGTGGAGCTATGCCGCGCCGACCGGGCGGTTCGCGCCGATCGCCGGGTTTTTCGCGTTCTATGCGGCCGCGATGGATGCCTGTCTTGTCGCAGAGCACCGCGTGATCCCGCAGCCGGGCGATTTCTACGGCGGCTGGGTGACGGACAACCTGCGCGGCCGGATCAAGGGCGCCCCCGGGACGGAGCACTGGTGATGCGCGTCGCGATCATCGGGGCGGGCCTTGCCGGCCTGACCGCGGCCCGGGGTCTGCTGATGGCGGGACTGGCCCCGATCGTGTTCGACAAGGGGCGTGGCGTCGGCGGGCGGCTGTCGACCCGGCGGGCCGAAGGCGGGGTGCAGTTCGACCATGGGGCGCAGTACCTGTCGGCGCGCGCGCCCGGCTTCGACGCCTTCCTGCGGGACCTCGAGGCGGCGGGCGCCGCCGGGCGCTGGAGGCTCGATGACGGCCGCGAGAGACTCGTCGGCCAGCCCGGCATGAGCGCGGTTGCCAGGTACCAGGCCCGTGGCGTCGATATCCGGCAGGGCGTCGAGATCGCGACGCTGGAACGCGACGGCGGGGGATGGTCGGTGGCCGGGCAGCGTTTCGACCGCGTGATCTCGACGGTTCCGGCCCCGCAGGCCGTGCGGCTGATCGGCACCGCGCATCCGGCGGCCGAGGCACTGAACGGCGTGGTCATGGAGCCCGGCCTGACGCTGATGCTCGCCCTGCCCGCCCGGTCGGACAACCCGTTCCGGACGTGCAGCACCGCCGGCGAGGCGATCGCATGGCTTGCGCTGGACAGTTCGAAACCGGGCCGTGGCGGTGCGGATTGCTGGGTCGCGCAGGCCAGCCCGGACTGGTCGAGGGCCCATCTCGAACGCGGCAGCGCGGAGATCGTCGATCTCATGCTGCCGCTTGTGTGCGACCGGCTGGCGGCCGATCCTGCAGGCGCGCTTCACGTCTCCGGTCATCGCTGGCGCTTTGCCCGGGCCTCGCGCCCGTTGGGCCAGCCCTGTCTGACCGCCGGGGACGGCGTGTTCTTCGGCGGCGACTGGGCGCTGTCCGACCGCGCCGAAGCGGCGTGGGACAGCGGCGGGGCGCTGGCCCGCGCCGTGCTGGAAAGCCGCTAGTGCCGGGCGCGGTCATCATCGTGGACGGAGGGCCGAAACCGTGACCAGGGATGCCTCCGCCTCGCGCGCCCTTGCCGTCCCCGCGGGCCGTCTGAACCGGTTCGCTCGGCTGGGGTCGATGACGGCCGGGATCGCGGGCACCATGGCCGTGCAGGCCCTCGGAGAGGTCGGTCGCGGGACGCGGCCGGACATGCGCCGCCTGCTGATGACCCCCGGCAACATCCGCCGGATGGCGGACGAGCTGGCCCGGATGCGCGGCGCGGCCATGAAGATGGGGCAGCTTCTCTCGATGGATTCGGGCGAGGTGTTGCCGCCGGAACTGGCCGAGATCATGGCGCGGTTGCGCGACCAGGCGCATTTCATGCCGCCGAAACAGCTCAAGCAGGTGCTGACCCGGGCCTGGGGGCCGGATTGGCTGGCCGCGTTCCGGCGGTTCGACGTGCGGCCGATCGCGGCGGCGAGCATCGGACAGGTGCATCGCGCGCAGCTCAGGGACGGGCGGGACGTGGCGATCAAGGTCCAGTATCCGGGCATCGCGCGAAGCATCGACAGCGACGTGTCGAACGTGGGCGCCCTGGTGCGGATGTCGGGGCTGTTGCCGCGCGGCTTCGAGCTTGGGCCCTACATGGACGAGGCGCGCAACCAGCTTCACGAAGAGACGGACTATGCCCGTGAGGGCGCGAATCTGCGCCATTTCGCCGGGCTGCTTGCGGATGACGCGGCGTTCGAACTGCCGGAATACCACGAGGACTGGAGCACGCCCGAGGTGCTGACCATGTCCTATCTGGAGGGCCGCCCGATCGAGACCGCCGTCGCGGCCCCGCAGGAAGAGCGCGATCGCATCGCCGCCGCGCTGATCGAACTGACGCTCAAGGAGGTCTTCGCCTTCGGCGTGACGCAGAGCGACCCGAACTTCGCGAACTACCGCTACGATGCCGGGACGGGCCGGATCATCCTGCTGGATTTCGGCGCCACCCGCCACCTCGACCCCGCACTGATCGAGGGCTATCGTCGTTTGATGAAGGCGGGGCTGGACGGCGACATCGACGGTTTGCGCACGGTCGCGACGGAGATGGGGCTGATCGACGGCCGGGGGGCGTTCGACGACAGGGTGCTGGGCATGATCCGGACGGTGTTCGATGCCGTCATGGGCGCAGAGCGTTTCGATTTCGCGGATCGGACGCTGTCGAACCGGATGAACGAACAGGGCATGGCGCTGGCCGAGGCCGGCTATGTGCCGCCGCCGGTCCCGATGGACATGCTGTATCTGCAGCGGAAATTCGGCGGCATGTTCCTGATCGGCCGCAGGCTGGGGGCCGTGCTGCCCGTCAGGGCGCTGCTGGCGCGGCATGTCGGGTGAGACGCCGGGGGGCCCGCCGCGCCGGACCTTGCCGGCAGCGCCGGCCGGCCGTTATCGCGGCGGTCGGTCCAGTCCGGCGGCAACCATGGTCGACCAGAAGCGATCGGCGGTCTCGGGATTGCGGTAGGGGAAGATGCCGCGGAAGGCCTCGATATCGAAATCGGGCCGCAACCGATACAACGCGGCATGCGCCGCTTCGGCGGCGTCCCGGTCTCCGAGCGCCACGTGGCACGCCGCGAGATAGGCGAAGGTGTAGAAGGGCGGATTGCGCATTCGCAGGAACGCGTCCCGGGCCTCGGCGAAACGGCCCAGCGTGTGCAGACACCTGCCCTGCATCCCCCAGTACCAGTTGGGGTGATAGGGGTTCAGGCGCATGCCTTCGCGAATGCGCTGCAGGCCTTCCTCGGGCCGGTCGTCGTACATCAGGTAGCGCCCGTATTCCGTCAGCAGCAGGTCGTCGTTCGGGTTAGAGGCAAGGCCGGCCTCGAAATGATGTGCCGCACGGTCGAAGTCGCGCTCCATCATCCGCGCGATCCCGAGGACGCAATGCGCCCGCGGCTCCCGCGGGTCCAGTTCCACCGCGCGTTCGCCCAGCGCGATCAGGTCCGAAACGTCGCTTTCGATCCGGAAGTACCAGCGTCGGTAGAGTTTCGTCAGGGCGAGCAGCGCCCAGGCCCGGGCATTCTGGGGCGCGACCTGGGTCGCGCGCGCAAAGCAGTCGAGGGCTGCCTCGAATTCGTTGGGCTCGGGAATGTTCATGTGGCGCAGCCCGCGCATCACCAGCGCGAACCCTTCAAGGCTCTCCCGCGGCACGTTGAGGGCCGCCTTCGCTTCCGACTAGACAATCCGCCCCACGACCGCGCCGGTCACGCTGCGGGCGATATCCGCCTGGATCGCGAAAATGTCCTCGATGTCGCGGTCGTACCGCTCTGCCCATAATTCGCGCTGGTCGGCGCAGCGGACGAGATGGGTTGTGACCCTGATCTTGTGGCCGGCCACGCGCACCGACCCGCCAAGAAGAAAGCGCACACCCAGTTTCGCGCCGATCTCCTCGGGCATGTCCCGCTCTTCGCTGAACTGGAACGAGGATTGGCGCGACACCACCAGAAGGTCGGGATTGCGCGCAAGCTCGACGATGACGTCCTCGGCCACCCCGTCGCCAAAGAATCCCGCCTCGGCATCCCGGCTCAGGGTTCGGAACGGCAGCACCGCGATCGACGGGCGCCCCGGCGCCTCCGGCCGGGATGTGGCGGTCGCGACCGAAGCGGCCGGGATCTCGCGCGCGGCGGAGGCGGCCGCGCCCCCCGTGCGGGCGCGCCGGACCTCGCGGATCAGGTCCATGGTCGGCGGTTCCGGCTGTACGCCGAGTTCCTCGGCCAGCAGGGCGCGCAGCCTGTCGAACTGTTTCAGCGCGGCGTCATGCCGTCGCTGTTGCTTGTAGGCGGCGATGAGACGCCTGTGAACATGCTCCTGAAGCGGATCTTCGGCCAGAAGCCTCTGGGCCGTCGCGATTGATTCTTCCGTATCGCCGGTCTCGGCCTGGACATCGCAAAGCCGGAGCAGCGTGGACATGTATTGCGACCGCAGGCTGCCGCGCTCGGCCTCGGCCCATTGGTCGAACTCCGGCGTCACCGCCCCGCAGCCCTCCATGAAGGCGCCGGCGTAAAGCCCTGCCGCTCGTGTCAGGGCGTCGATGTCCCTGCCCTCCCGCGCGAGGCGCACGAAGGCCTCCGCGTCGGTCACGATCCGCCCGCCGCCCAGGCGGATCCCGGCGCCGGTCGAGTCCAGCGAAGCGCCCTGCTCGACAAGGTATTTCCTGAGGCTGGACAGCGCCGTGCGCAGGCTGGCGCGGGCCTGTTCGTCGCCGCTGTCCGACCACAGCAGTGCGGTGAGGGTTTCGCGCGGCACCGGCGTGCCCGCCCGTCGCGCGAGATATGCCAGTATCGCCTGCGCCTTCCTTGGGATCGACTGCACGGCCTGCGTCGCGCCCTCCAGCGCGAACGGCCCGAGCAGCCGCAGCGTCAAACTGTCATTCGCGCGTAAATCCACTTTTCACGCTTCCTTCGCGCAGGGTCCGGCATCGCCTTCACGCGGGCAACGTAACGTCAATTCATCGAAATCACCAAGCCAAGGAGGCAACCATGTTCGACGTCAACCCCGAAACCCACCGCCATCATCTCGCCGAGCTCGAGCGCCGGATCCAGCCGCGGTCGCGGCCCCTTGCCGGCGGGGCGCGCCGCGCGCCCCTACCGAAGCGGGTGAAGGCCGCGCCGGCGCTGCTGGCCCTGGTCTCCTTCATTCTCGGCGGTTTCGCCGGCGGAACGCTGCTGTGACGACGCCACCGCGGCACGCGGGCAGCGCCGGTGCGCGGGACGGGGATGATCGACGATGCAATTTTCCCTAGGATGAGACCAGTCGCCCGTGAACACGAGGACCACCGACATGGCATCTGGCATCGAATTCTGGATTGCGTTGACCTCGCCGTCGTCCTACCTCGCGAGCCTGCGCGTTGACGAGGTTGGCAGGAAACACGGGGTGCCGGTTCGATGGCGCCCGTTCAACATCCGGCAGGCCCTTGAGGTCGAGGGTATCAAGCCGAACGTGATGTATGAACGAAAAGGGGCCTATACCCGGCACGACTGGGAGCGAACGGCCAGGTTTCACGGCCATCCCTATCGTCTGCCGGATCCCTTCGGCCGGTCGAGTCTGGCGGCCATGGCCATCGCATACTGGGCCGAACGCGAATTCGGTCACGATCGCCTGAAGGACTTCTGCCGCGCGGTCATGAGCGCCTATTTCGCGGAAAACCGGGCGATCGACGACCCGGAGGTTCTGGGCGACCTCGCGCGGCAGAGCGGCCTTGCGCGCAGCGCCGCCATGGCGGCGATCGAGGATCAGCAATCGCAGCGGGCGATGGCGGACGCCACGCAAGAGGCCGTCGACAAGGGCGTATGGGGCGCACCCTTAATGATCTTCGACGGCGAACCGTTCTGGGGCGAGGACCGTATCGACCAGCTCGACCTCTGGATCGCGCGGGGCGGTTGGTAGCCGCGGTTCCCCGGGGGTGCCGCCCGCCGGTCCCGAAACGGCGCGCCGCGCGCCACCCGGGCAGCGATCAGTTGCAGGCCGCGTTGGCGCCGGCGGCCCCGCCCGCGATCGCGCCCAGCGCCGTCATCGCGGTATTGCCCTTCCCCTCGCCAAACAGGTTTCCGATGAAACCGCCCACGGCGGCGCCGCTTGCGGTGCCTCCCGCACAGCGAAGATCATCGTCGGTCACCTGGGTGCCGGCACATCCTGCAAGGACGACGAGCGTGGTGGACAGGGCCAGAATGCGGGCACTGGATTTCATCTGCGGTTTCCTCGGGTTATGGACGAAAGCCGCATCCCGTTCGAGGAAGCGCCATCGCCCGGCATCACCTGTGCTGCGACGCTATCGCATTTTCCCTGAACTGGGCAACGCGGGATTTCGGCGCCCGCGGCCGGCCGCGCCGGGGCAGCTTCGGCCCCGGCGCGGCGCCGCGGCCCCGGTCAGGCGAACGCGACACCGGACAGGGTCATCGGCAGCCGGGTGACCCGCGGTCCGCCGGCGGCGGCGATGGCGTTCGCCAGGGCCGGGCCGGCCGGCGGCGTGCCCGGCTCGCCAACGCCGGTCGGCGCCTCCGTGGACGGCACGATGTGAACATCGATCGCGGCGATGTCGCGCATCCTGAGCGGCTCGTAGTCGGGGAAGTTCCGCTCGTGCACCGCGCCGTTTTCAAGGGTGATCTGGTCGCGCATCACATGCCCGATGCCGTAGCCGATGCCCCCCTCGATCTGGGCGCGCACCACATCGGGCGTGACCGCGATGCCGCAGTCGATCGCGGCCGTCACCTTCTCGATCCGCACGACGCCGTCCCCGTCGATCGAGACCTCGCAGACCTCGGCGCAGTAGCTGCCAAAGGACTTGTGGGCGGCAACGCCACGGCCGCGTCCCGCCGGCAGTTCCGCGCCCCACCCCGCCTTCTCGGCCGCCAGCCGAAGCGTCGCCGCCATGCGGGCGCCATCGGGCTCGGCCTCGTCGAGGTAGCGCAGGCGATACTCCACCGGGTCGGCGCCGGCCGCCCGGGCCAGCAGGTCCATCATGCTTTCCATGACGTAGCCGGTATGACTGTGGCCGACCGACCGCCACCAGTTGACCGTGGTTGCCGGCCGCGCGTCGGTCAACCCGAGGTGCAGCGACGGAATCGTGTAGGCGCCGTCGGCAATGCCCTCGACCGAAGAGCCGTCCACCCCGTCCCGCACGATCATCTGCTCGAAAGCGGTGCCCTTGAAGATCGATTGCCCGGCGACCCGGTGATCCCATCCGAGGATACCGCCGTCGGGATCCAGCCCGACGCGAACCCGATGCGCCATCGCCGGACGGTAATAGCCCCCGGTGATGTCGTCCTCCCGCGACCAGACGAGTTTCACCGGGCGGCTTCGGTCGGTCATCGCGAACGCGAGGGCGGCTTCCACGATGTAGTCCGAACTCGGCGTGGCCCGGCGCCCGAAGAAACCGCCGGCGTAAAGGGTGTTGATCCGGATCTTCTCGGGCGGCAGGTCCAGGACCTGGCCGAGAACCATGTTGTTGGCGGTCGGGAACTGCGCGCCGTCGTGCATGATCACGCCGCCGTCTTCCGTCGGCTCGATCGTGGCGCCCATGGGCTCCATCGGGGCATGGGCGAGCATCGGGAAGTAGAATTCCCGCTCGATCACCTGTGCCGCCCCGTCGATCGCGGCCGAGACCGTCGCGAGATCCGCCGCGCTGCCGGTGAACTGCGACCCGGTCCGCACCATTTCCAGCAGTTCTTCGCGGATCGCCTCGGAGCTTCGGGTTTCGGCCTCGGACAGATCCCATTCGATCGACAGGGCGTCGCGTGCCTGAAAGGCGGCCCATGTCGTCTCGGCATAGGCGAGGACGGCATCGCCGCTGGGCAGCGCCTGCGCCATGATGAAGCCGCGCACCTCCCGGGCTGCCGTGTCGTCGAACGACACGACCTTGGCCCCAAGCCTCGGCGCGCGCTTCAGCGCGACGACCATCTGGCCGTCCAGTTGCACGTCCATCGCAAAGATGCCCCGGCCATCGATCTTGTCGGCCGTGTCACGGCGCGCCCTGATCTCCTTGCCGATGATCCGGAACTCCGCGGGTTCCTTGAGCTTCGGCTCCGCAGGCACCTGCATCCGTGCGGCGGCCTCCACGAAATCGCCGATCCCGGCCTCCTGCCCGCTGCCCGAGATGACACCGTCGCGCAGCGCAAGCACCGCGGCGTCGACGCCCCATGCCTCGCCGGCCGCGGCGATCAGCATCTGCTTCGCGGCGGCTCCCGCGGTCCGGTACTGGAGGAACGAGTTGGCCATGGCCGTCGATCCGCCGGTGCCCTGGAACCCCCCGAAGAACAGGTTGCCGTAGCGCGCCGGGTCCGAGGGCGCATGCGCCCAGCGGATATCCTCCAGCGCCATGTTCATCTCTTCCGCGATCAGCGCCGACAGGCCCGTCGCAACCCCCTGCCCGCCCTCGAAATGCTTGACGATCGCGGTGACGGTGCCATCGGCGGTGATGGTCAGGAACGGCGTGATGTTGCCGCCGGTGGCCGATGTCGCGGCCAGCGCCCCGCGGGGATCAAGCCCGATGGCCAGGCCGGACAGGGCCGCACCGGCCCCGACGAGAAACCCGCGGCGGGTTGCATCGATTGTCATGGCTCAGCCCTCCAGGATGTCGGCGGCGCGGTGGATCGCGGCGCGAATGCGGACGTAGGTGGCGCAGCGGCAGGCATTGCCGTCCATGTGATCGTCGATGTCCCGGTCGGTCGGCCTGCCGATCTCGGACAGCAACGCAACGGCCGACATGATCTGCCCGGACTGGCAGTAGCCGCATTGCACGACATCCAGCTCGGTCCAGGCCGCCTGCACGGCCGCACCGATCGGCGAGCCGCCGATCGCCTCGATCGTTGTGATCTCGGCGCCGTCAAGGTCTTCGGCAAGCGCCTGGCACGACCGTTCGGGCGTGCCATCGATATGCACGGTACAGGCCCCGCAAGCGGCAACGCCGCAGCCGAACTTCGTGCCCGTCATCTTGAGTTCGTCGCGCAGCACCCACAGCAGCGGCGTGCCCGGTGCCGGATCAACCTGCCTGGTTTCGCCGTTTATCTTCAAGGTCAAGGTCATGCGCGCGCCCTTTTCGTCCGGAACATAATCACCAAGGGTGGAACCTAGTGCGGGACGACGTGCCGTCCATTCGCGATCCGCCCCGCCGGCATTGCGTGTGTCCCAGCCAATGT
>Ga0180430_10002356_pt1 | contig 17198 bp, 19 predicted proteins | sample SS_ome_9_FD_132999 | JGI IMG/M metagenome (GOLD analysis project Ga0180430, IMG submission 132999) | Hypersaline lake sediment archaeal communities from the Salton Sea, California, USA - SS_1_S_2 metaG | ecosystem: Environmental > Aquatic > Non-marine Saline and Alkaline > Hypersaline >... | reverse complement strand
GAATTTCGGGCTCAGCGCAAGTGCCCGTGCTATTTCAGTCCTTCTTCGTTCTCCTCCGGAAAGCTGGATTCCCAGGCTTTTCCTGATTCCCTGCAGACCGAACTCTTCCAGCAGCGATTCCACAATCTCCTTTTGTTCGGATTTGGGAAGGTCTGACATTTCCAGCACTGCCCTGATATTGTCTTCGACACTCAGCTTCCTGAACACCGAAGCCTCCTGGGCAAGATAACCGATCCCCATTCTTGCCCGCTTGTATATCGGTTCAGAAGTGATCTCGTTGTCATCCAGGTAAATCTTCCCTTCATTGGGAGTAATCAGTCCCACAATCATGTAGAACGTGGTGGTCTTACCTGCCCCGTTTGGCCCGAGAAGACCAACAATCTCCCCCTGTGATACATCAACGGAAACATGATTCACCACGGTCCTTGACCGGTATTTCTTCACCAGGTTGTGGGTATGTAATCGCATTTTTTCCATATGGTTCACTTATTGAAAACGGAGTTCCCGTCTCCGTATTATACTTCCCCGGCTGCTTCTTTCCGCTTTCGCTCCCTGATGATCCTCCTGCTGATACCGATCCCGACCTCGTACAATATTATAAGCGGCATGGAAACCATCACCTGGCTGAAAATATCCGGGGGGGTTATCAGTGCCGAAAGCGCCAGGATCACAACAATGGAATGCCGCCTGTACTTTTTCATAAACTCCGGAGTAACCAGCCCGATCTTGGTAAGGAAGTAGGCCAGGATAGGGAGCTCAAAAACAATCCCCGAAGCCAGTGTAACCGACGAAACCGTTTGCACATAGGAGCGAAGTGTGGGATTGCTGATCACCTCCTCGCTCACGCGGTAGTTGCCCAGGAAATGTACAGAGAGCGGGGCAATCAGGAAGTACCCGAATGCCACACCCAGCATAAACAGCAGGGAAGTATAAAACACGGCACCACTGGCTGTTTGTTTCTCCTTGTCGTACATGGCGGGTTTAATGAACCTCCAGAACTCCCAGAAAACATAAGGAAAAGAAATGATAAACCCGGCCACCAGGCTCACGATGATATGCATGGCAAACTGCTCGGCCATTTTCACCGTCTGCAGCCCGAAGGGCCTTGCATTGATACACAACCGCTGGATATTCACCTCCTGTCCCAGCATGCACAGTAACCTGTTGGTCACAAATTCCGGGGTTTTCGGAGCAATGATGATCACATCAAAAACGATCCGCTTGAATATAAAGGCAATGATGGCAAAAACAAGAATAGCGACAAACGATCGCAACAGGTGCCACCTCAGCACTTCAAGGTGCTCCAGGAATGACATTTCAGCTTTGGTTTCTTTTGCCATCGGGAATAACAGATTCAAAAAGTGATGCAAAGTAACAAAAAATATCACTGGTGCCCGCCAGTTTCCAAGATGATTTTTTTATAGTTTTACGCGCTTGTCCGGGCAAAAACGGATCCGTTGATAGTCTTTTCATTTTCCTGGTATTCCGAAAAGTATAAAAAAAACCCGGTACATTTTAACAGCTGAAATTTCAGTAGTAACATAATTTTATATATTTTTAGTAAAATAAGAAGAGGAGAAATATAGATGCAGGTCTCTGACCAACAATTAAATGATTTCCTGAAACGCTATTTTGGCTTCGATAGTTTCAAGGGAAACCAGGAAGATATCATTAAGAATGTACTTAATGGAAAAGATTCTTTTGTCCTGATGCCCACGGGGGGCGGCAAATCGCTTTGCTACCAGTTGCCGGCACTCATGATGGAAGGCACTGCGATTGTGATTTCACCCCTGATCGCGCTGATGAAGAACCAGGTGGATGCCATGCGCTCATTCAGCACCAACGAGGGCGTGGCGCACTTTCTGAATTCGTCTCTCACCAAAAGCGCAATCGCCAAAGTGAAGCAGGATGTGCTCGATAAGCGGACAAAACTATTGTATGTGGCACCGGAATCCCTCACCAAGGAAGACAATGTGGAATTCCTCAAAAATGTGGAAGTCTCCTTTTACGCAATCGATGAAGCGCACTGTATTTCAGAATGGGGGCACGACTTCCGTCCTGAATACCGGCGGATCAGGCCGATCATCAATGCGATCGGGACAGCTCCGATCATTGCCCTCACGGCCACGGCAACACCGAAGGTGCAAAGCGACATCCAGAAGAACCTGGATATGATGGACGCGAATGTATTCAAATCATCTTTCCGCAGGCACAACCTCTATTACGAGATCCGTCCAAAAATACATGCCACCAAGGAAATCATCAAATTCATCTCTGCCAACAAAGGCAAATCAGGCATCATCTATTGCCTGAGCCGGAAAAAAGTCGAGGAGCTTGCGCAAACTCTGGTGGTCAACAACATCAAAGCCCTCCCTTACCATGCGGGCATGGATGCGGCTACCCGGTCAAGGAACCAGGACATGTTCCTGATGGAAGAAGCAGATGTGATCGTGGCTACCATCGCATTCGGCATGGGAATCGACAAACCCGATGTGCGGTTTGTGATCCATTATGACATTCCCAAGAGCCTGGAAGGATATTACCAGGAGACCGGACGTGCAGGTCGAGACGGCGGCGAAGGAAAATGTATCGCCTTTTACAGGTACAAGGACATCCAGAAACTTGAAAAATTCATGCAGGGAAAACCTGTGGCCGAACAAGAGATCGGGAAACAACTCCTTCTCGAAACTGTCTCGTATACAGAATCTTCCGTTTGCCGCCCCAAGCTCCTGCTGAATTATTTCGGGGAAATTATGGAAGAGAATTGTGACAATTGCGACAATTGTTTACATCCCAAAGAAAAATTTGAAGGCAAAGAGTATCTCGTATTGGCATTAAAAACTATATTAGGGGTCCAGGAAAGATTCAAACCTGAGCACATTGCAAACGTGCTGGCAGGCAATGCCACGAGTGCTGTTAAATCGTACAAACACCATCATAATGAGTTCTTTGGAGCAGGTAAGGAAAAAGACAACAAATTCTGGAATGCTGTCGTAAGACAGGCACTTATTGCCCGGCTGGTCTACAAGGATATTGAAAATTATGGGTTGTTAAAACTAAGTGAGAAAGGAAATGAGTATTTAAAGAATCCGTATTCGATAATGTTAACACAAGATCATGATTATGACATTGTCTCCAACGATGATGCAACAGCTGGAGGCGGTGGAACAGGAGCGGTGGACGAGGAGTTGATTCATATACTCAAGGACCTCCGTAAAAAGATGGCAAAAAAGCTGGAACTGCCGCCTTTTGTAATATTCCAGGACCCTTCCCTGGAGGATATGGCCATCCAGTATCCCATAACGGTGGAGGAACTTCAGAATATCGTCGGCGTCGGTGCAGGCAAGGCAAAGAAATTCGGAAAAGAGTTTGCCGACACGATAAAAAACTATGTGGAGGACAAAGAGATCATTCGTCCCCAGGATATGGTGGTGAGATCGGTAGTGAACAAATCCGGCGTGAAGGTATTCATCATCCAGAGCATCGACAGGAAAATCCCGCTCCATGATATCGCGGAGGCAAAAAACCTGGAGATGCTGGAACTGATCGATGAAATAGAAGCCATCGTGAATTCCGGAACCAAGATCAATATCAACTATTACCTGGACGATGTGATGGACGAAGACCGCATTGATGATATTTACCAGTATTTCAGGGAAGCGGAATCAGAATCCATCAGGGAAGCACTGGACGAACTCGAAGCAGAAGATTACACAGAAGAAGAGATCCGGCTTGTCAGAATCAAGTTCTTCTCTGAACTGGGCAACTGAGTTGAAAACCTCTTGACTACCAGATAACCTTAATGAAGGAAATATTGCTATTTCCTTCATTTTTATTATGCATACCTCAATTATTCATATGAGCAACATCCTGGAAATACAACAACTTTCAAAATCCTATCGTTCGGTAAAGGCCATTAAAAACCTCTCGATCCATATCGAACATGGCCAGGCTTTCGGTATCCTGGGACCAAACGGAAGCGGCAAAACCACCACCCTTTCCATTCTTACCGGGATCCTTCGGCAGGATACCGGGACCTTCAGCTGGTTCGGCGAGGTCCCGAATCCCCGACAAAGAACCCGCATCGGGTCCCTGATCGAAACACCCCACTTCTACCCCTACCTCAACCTGGAAAAAAACCTCAGGATCATTTGCACAATAAAAAACATCGGGTTTGACGATATTGAACGTGTACTGAAGGAAACCAGGCTTTTCGAACGCAGGAAGTCAAGGTTCAAAACCCTGTCACTGGGCATGAAGCAGCGACTGGGAATCGCGGCAGCTTTGCTGGGTGACCCCCAGGTGCTTGTGCTCGATGAACCTACCAATGGCCTTGACCCCGAAGGGATCGCTGAAGTCCGGGAAACGATCATTGATCAGGTGGAAAAAGGAAAAACGCTGATCCTGGCCTCCCACATCCTGTCCGAAGTTGAAAAGATCTGCTCCCATGTGGCCATACTGAAAAATGGCGACTTGCTGGCAGCAGGATCTGTTAAAGAGATCCTTACCGAAGAAGAGGTGGTGGAATTCTCCAGCTCCGACAACGTAAAACTGTTGAAGTTGCTGGAGAAGAACAATGTGGTCACCGAAGCCCGCAAGGAAAATGGTGTCCTGGTGGCATTGCTGCAGCCTGGCATGAAAATCGGGGATCTGAATACGTTTGCCTTCGGGAACGGCGTGGTGATCGATCACCTGGTCAGCCGCAAAAAAAGCCTTGAAGCTCAATTCCTGGAACTCGTTAAATAATAATCCCGTTTGTGCACTGCGTGACTGGAATACACTGTATGCATTGCATGGGCTGAATAAAGCAGACGTCCTTTTTAAGTATACATCTAACAAATCAATTGCACACAATAAAACACCTCTATGCAAGTCAAAAAACTGATACGGATCGAACAAATCAAAATTCTGAACTATATCCCCTTCCAGATCCTGCTGGGCCTGTATGTCGTTGCCATTGTACTCGGACTGGTCATCTATCCGCTGATCGACAGGCAAATCCCGGTAATCTCACTCAGCGACCTGTTTCGCTTCCCTGACGTATGGTCCTTTATGACATGGATAACTGAGCCTTACAACATACTGCTGGCACTGATCGTGATCATGATCACCACCAATGAGTTTTCAAATCACACCTTTAAAACACAGGTGGTTTTCGGACTTGGCAGGAGGGAACTGCTTGCGCAAAAGATCGTGCTGATCTTCCTGCTGGCAGCCCTGGCTACGATCCTCATTGGCCTGACTTCCGTATTGCTCGGTCTGACACATAGCTACAAAATCACCCCCGGCCTCGTCTTTGAAAACAGCTGGAAGCTGCTGCCCTATTTCCTTTCATCGATCACCTATATGATCATAGGGCTGTTCATCGCACTGCTCATCAAGAACACAGCACTTTCCATCCTCTCCTTTATCGGGTTCCGGACATTTGTTGAGCCGGTGCTCTTCCTGATCTTCAGGGAAAAGGAAATCCGCTGGTTCTTCCCCATGAGGGCCAATACACAGCTGACACCCCTGCCCGACCTGATTGAAATATTCCAGCGAAAAATGAATTCCGAAGAAGCTGTGGATCCATCATCCATGGACATTTTACCCAAAGGGCTCCCGCTCTGGGCCAACATACTGCTGGTGGCAGGATACGCGACCATCATCATTTTCTTTTCCTTCAGAATCATGGACAGGAAAAGACTTTCCTGATCCGCCTGGCGGTCTGCATGTAAGTACATGCCAGACTGCTGTAAGGAGCCATTTGAACGATTGTAGCGCGCAGGCCGGCTTGCTGACCGGGGACATTTGTGCAAAGGAAGCAAACAGTCCGGAACATACAGTGCACAAGCGCCGAAGACTACGACTGCCTGCTGTCCAGGGCGTCCCTCAGTCCGTTCCCGGCAAGGGTAAATGCCAGCACCATCAGCATGATGGCAATCCCAGGTATGAAAGCAAGGTACCCCAGGTTCACGATAATAAAACCGTAATGGTCCTTGATCATGCCTCCCCAGGTAGGCACCGGTGGCTGCACTCCGATTCCCAGGAAACTGAGTCCGGCTTCCATCAGGATGGCTGTCGCAAAATTGGCTGCCGATATGATGATCACAGGAGAAAGCACATTAGGAATGATATGCCGGAACAGGATCCGTCCGGGCCGCATACCGATCACACGCGCTGCTTCCACATATTCCTTCTCGCGTACAGACAGCACCTGTCCCCTGACCACCCTGGCCACTTCCACCCACATGGTGAGCCCGACGGCCACAAATACCTGCCAGTATCCCTTACCAAGCACGAGGGTGATGGAAATTACCATCAACAGCGTGGGAACAGACCATACAACATTTACCAGCCACATGATCACCTTATCGGTCCAGCCCCTGAAATAACCGGCAATGCCCCCAAGCAGAATGCCCACCACCAGGGAAATCAATACGGCGATGAACCCAACTGACAGACTCACGCGGGTCCCCAGGATCATCCTGCTCAGCATGTCCCTGCCAAACCTGTCAGTACCCAGCAAAAAACGCTTCTGGAAAATATGCTCCTCCTCCACCCGCGACCGAAGACCGGCAATGCTCCCGGAATATTCCCGGTCCCCTTCCACACTTTTCACGGAATACAATCCGTCAGCGAAGGTATAGGTTGACATATCCACAGGGTAAAGCACATCGGCCAGGTAGTAGGAAGAATAGAAGCGATCCTCCTCGTATTTGGAATATTCCAGCACAACCACCTGGTCATCTTCAAAATGGTACGAATGCATGGGCACAAGCACCTGCCGGGATTGCTTCCCGGTAAATAACCTGGCCATGAACCCTTTCTTTTCCCTGCTACTGTTCATGGTCACCCGGAGGAAATCACAGGTAAAGCCAGGCTTTTCCAGTGCAATCTCCAGCACCTGCGAATTGGCGTGTTTTGTTTTATCAGGACTGATGATATAGCCCGCTACCGAAACCAATACTGTCAACAGGATAAAAAACAGTCCGGCCAGGGAAACCGGGTTGCTCCTGAACCTGATCCATGCCAGCCGGCCGGGTGATATGCCGGTTCCGGTCAAGACTTCAGTGTATTATTGTTCGTGATTGTTGTGCCCATCAACCCATGTGTTTTACTTATTGAGGATGAATCATAATGTCCGGGATCAGATCGCATGAAACGGGGAAACGCGGAACTAAGCAATAACTGAACAATTTCCCCAACGTGCATAACGCAAAAAACGTACACTTTGATCAACCCTGACTACTGTATCTTCTGCCCTTCCACGTGAATGATACTAACATGGAAAATATGCCTGCAAAAGTGATATAAAAATAATAAAATAACGCTGCTGCGGGAAAAAATACCATAAAGTGCCTCAACCTGAGCCTGGCAGCAACCTCGTTCAGCAGCAGGTATTCCGAAATTGATTTCATTACCAGTGCAGCAAGAAAAAGCCAAACCACTCCGACAGCCAACAGCGATGCGATCAGTAAACCGGTAAGGGCGGCATTCGCAAGCCATACCAGCACAGCCAGCAAGAACATGTCCGCATCCCTGTAGTATCTCGCCTTGGACCCCCACCTGATCCGTTGCTGCAGAAAAGCCACCGGACCCTCCGTAGATCCTGTCGTTACCACCATCCCTGGTATGGTTGAAAAACGGATGTTCTTTTTTAACTTTTTCGCCGCTTCCAGGAGAAAGACATCGTCACCTGATACATGTGGAATGGCAAAAAGACCGGGAGCAGCCTCCAGGAAGAACTTCTTGCTATAAGACAGGCTGGCACCACTGCACATCACTGGCCGGCCGGCAGCAGCGGCAGCCAGGGCAGTGGCTGTCAGACCAAAATGCTCCAGCGCTTCCATGCTGCCCCATCTGCTTTCCCCGGGGCGAACAACCACCGGCCCGGCAACCAGGTCGGCACCTGAGGACGCATAGTGAACATGCCCGGAAATGAAGTTTACCGGCAGGCGGCAGTCTGCATCAGCCTGGATGATCCATTCACCACAAGCAGCCTCGACCCCGGCAGCAATTGCATGCTTTTTTCCGGTCAGACCATCCTGGAGTGTAACTAACCCGAAACGGGTATGATCCTGACAAACCTGCCCAAGTATCGCGGACGACCGGTCCGTTGAATGATCGTCCACAAAGATAACTTCGTAATTCCCGGATCCGTAATCCTGGGCCAGCAGGTCATTGACCAGCAACATGAGATTTGCCTCCTCGTTTCTTACCGGCAGGATCACCGAAACAACCCCGGAGAGAGTCTTCCCATTGGAAAGAGGCGGCTCATGGTACCGCCTGAATGAAATATAATACCACAGCATGCGGCCACTGTAAAGAACAATAAACAGTGTGGCAGAAATAAGCAACGCAGCCTGCATCAGCTGAGTCGTTTGTCCAGGAGTTCGAAAAGAAGCGGGAAATTGATGGGCTTCGTGACAAAATCGGTGCAGCCTGCATCCATGCAAGCTTTTTTATCATCATCAAATACATTCGCAGTGGCAGCGATGATGGGCACCTCCATGTTGATTTCCCGTATGGCCCTGGTCACCTCAATCCCGTTCATGCCCGGCAACTGTATATCCATAAGTATCATGGCAATATCCGGATTGCTCTTGAACAACTCCAGTGCCATCAGTCCGTCGGAGGCATGAACAATTTCCAGGTTGGACCTCATGAAATGGGCCTCGAGTAACTTAAAGGACATGAAATTGTCCTCAACCACCAGTATCTTCTGTCCGCTAAAAACAATCATGGTGCAAAGCTAACAATTAACCCAGTAAGATGCCAACCAAAGTAGCGGAAAGAAGGGCAGCAAGCGTGCCTGCCAGTAACGCCCTCATGCCCAGCCGGGAAAGTTGTACGCGCTTTCCGGGTGCAAGTGCCCCGATACCCCCGATCTGTATACCGATGGAAGCAAAATTGGCGAATCCACACAACATGTATACCGACATGATAATGGATTTGGGATCTGAAAAGAGGCCTGCGGTCTTCATTTCTGCAAGACTGATATAGGCCACAAATTCTGTCATGATCAGTTTTTTCCCCAGCAGCGAACCCGTAAGGGTGATGTCTTCCAGGGGCACCCCGATAAGCCACATCACCGGCGACAGGCCGTATCCAAGCAGGAACTCCAGGCTGAGCTCATCATAATTTCCATTGGTGACCCTGGCCACCAGGTTATTTAATGTGGTCCAGTCGCCCACTTTCACGAATACGAAATTGATCAATGCAATGAAAGCGATGAACACCAGCAGCATCGCAGCAACATTCACTGCAAGCCTCAGGCCTTCGGCAGTCCCGTTGGAAATGGCATCGAGCACATTCTTCCCGATATTCTCCTGTGTTACATTGATGGACTTGTCAACCTCTCCCGTATTGGGAACAAGGATCTTTGATATAACGACCACCCCGGGAGCCGCCATTACGGATGCCGCCAGCAGGTGCTTGGCAAAGACCAGCTCCTGTTCAGGTATCCCTCCCCCCAGGAATCCGATGTAGGCAGCAAGCACCCCTCCTGCAAGGGTCGCCATTCCTCCCGACATGACAAGCAGCATTTCCGATTCATTGAGTTTTTCCAGGTAAGCCTTGATCATCAGGGGCGATTCAGTCTGACCCAGGAAGATGTTACCGGCAACAGAGAGGCTTTCTGCACCCGACAATCCCATGGCCCTCGACATCAGGTAACCCAGCCCCCTGACAATGTATTGGATTACACCCAGGTAAAACAATACGCTGGTGATGGCCGAGAAAAAGATGATGGTGGGAAGAATATTGATGGCAAAGGTTTGCAGCGGCTTGGCGATCTCTCCCTCTGCACCGCTACCAAACAGGAATTCGGTTCCCACACTTGTAAAAAAGAGAATCTTAACGAATATCTTGCCGACAAATTCAAATACGGTCTGTACCAGGGGTACATATAATATTCCCACAGCAAGAAGCAGTTGAATGGCAAGCCCGATGCCAACGGTTTTCCATGAAATGGCCTTCCTGTTCTTGCTGAATGCCCAGGCAATGGCAATCAGTACAAGCATTCCGAGCAATCCCCTGAGGATCTTTACCAGGCTGAACCGGAATCCGATACGGTCCGGAATAATGGTGGACATCTCCGTTGCCCCGGCTGCTTCTTCAACAGTTGCAATTTCCAGCGGGGCTGCATCAGCAGAAACTATGGTATCCTGATCCGGAACCATACCAGGCGGAACAGTATCCTGTCCGGCGGAGTGAAAAGGCACTACCAACAGCCCGAGGGCGAGGATGAAGCCAGTAACGGTTTTTTTCATACGTGGTCTATTCTTTCTTCCTGCGCCTGATCTCATCCCTGATCTCCGAGGCCGTTTCATAATTCTCATTCGCAATGGCTTTGTCAAGCATAGCCTTCAGCTCATCAACTGTGTGCGCCGAAAGGTCGGCTCGCTGTGCAGGCTTTCTCATACCCAGGTCATGTTCCTTGCTTACTGCAGGATCATTGGCCCCATCGTCTTCCTCACCCCCGGAGGCCTGCTCAAAATCAAGTACGATACCTGCTTTCTCAACGATCTCCTCGGTGGTATATATGGGACACTTAAATCGCAAGGCAAGGGCAATGGCATCCGAAGTCCGCGCATCCAGTGAGATCTCCTTGTCGCCGTTGTCAAACAACACATTTGCAAAAAAGACCCCTTCTTCAAGTTTGTGAATATTCACTTCGATCAGGCGGATCCCGAAGGAATCGGAAAATTTCTTAAACAGATCATGGGTGAGCGGACGCGGCGGATTCAGACCTTCCAGTTCAATCGCAATGGCCTGGGCCTCAAAACCGCCCACGATGATAGGGATCCTCCTTGCCCCTTCTTCCTCTGCCAGTACAAGGGCATAGGCCCCCGACTGTGTCTGACTGTAGGAAATTCCCAGTACGTTCAGTTTTACTTTACCCATTACGGATGATCGGTCAGTTTATTTAATTATACATTGACTGAATGGCAATTGATGTCAGATGCCTCAGCAAAATTAAAATTTTTAAAAAGGAATCATAGGATTCTGACCTATTATTTGAACTTCATTCTGAAGCTCCACTGTCTCATCAAACTGTTACTGAGTAAAAGGCAAATAATTTTTAAACATTTCTTTGTCATATCTTACAAACTTTTCTATCTTTGCAGACCGAATTTGAAAACACTGAAAATAAACAGATAATGTACGCAATCGTTGATATCGCCGGACAGCAGTTCAAAGTTGAGAAAGAACAGAAATTGTTCGTCCACAGGCTGGAAGGGGATGCAGGGTCGAAAGTCTCTTTTGACAAGGTATTACTCATTGAAAATGAAGGCAAAATCACTTTTGGGAACCCTGTGATCAGGGATGCTGCTGTATCAGCAACGGTAATTGAGCATGTCAAGGGTGATAAAGTGCTTGTTTTTAAGAAGAAAAGAAGGAAGGGATACAAAAAACTGAATGGACACAGGCAGTACATGACCCGCATTGAGATCACCGGCATTGAGGAGAAGGCGGCGAAAGCACCTGAAGCAAAAGCCACAGCGGCCAGGGAGACCACGGCAAAAACCGATTCCGCGAAGCAACCTGCAGAAAAGAAGGCACCAGCGGCTGAGAAGAAGCCTGCTGCCAGCAAATCTGCAGCAGCAAAAAAACCTGCTGCTGGCACAACAGCAACAAAAACCGCAGCAGCGAAAACCGCAGCAGCGAAGAAACCTGCAGCAGAGAAAAAACCTGCAGCAGAGAAGAAGAGTGCAACTGAGAAAAAAGCAACTGCAGCAAAGAAGCCCGCTGCTAAAAAGCCTGCAGCAAAAAAAACATCTGAGGGAGATAAGGCTGCTGACAAGGGATAATCATTGAAAATACTAAAAATACAAAGTTATGGCACATAAGAAAGGGGCCGGTAGTTCAAGGAACGGACGCGAGTCAGAAAGCAAAAGACTGGGTGTAAAAATTTACGGTGGCCAGGAAGTCATCGCCGGCAACATCATTGTTCGTCAACGCGGAACAGTGCATAATCCCGGACTCAACGTAGGCATAGGAAAAGACCATACCCTGTATGCGCTGGTCGACGGGAAAGTAAAATTCCAGAAGAAAAGGAACAATAAATCCTACGTTTCAGTTGAACCACTGGAAAACTAAGAATATTTAGAGGTAAAGTTTTCAAATAATCACCTGTAATCAGCTACCTTTATAGCAGATTACAGGTTTTTTATTTTATTATTTCCTATGCTGACACTACCATACATCAGGGAGCACCGCGATGAAGTGCTCCGGTTACTGAAGATCAGGAATTTCGATGCCACCACGTTCATTGATCAGCTGATCGAAGCGGACAATACCCGTCGTGACCTGCAGGTGAAGACCAATGACCTGCAGGCCGAAATGAACCAACTCAGCAAAGAGATCGGTTCCCTCTTTCAAAAAGGTGCACATGAACAGGCCAACCAGGCAAAAAGCCGGACTGCAGAGATCAAGGCAACCATCAGGGAACTGAGTGGCCAGATGCAGGAGGCCTCGGACCGGATGAACACGCTGCTCCTGCAGATCCCCAACGTTCCGAATGAAATGGTGCCGCCGGGCAGGTCTGAAGAAGACAATGAAACGGTCAGGGAAGGCGGCATCAAACCCGGTCTGGATGACAAAGCCATGCCACACTGGGACCTGGCAAAAAAATACGACATCATCGATTTCGACCTGGGCGTGAAACTCACCGGTGCAGGATTCCCGGTATATAAAGGTGCAGGGGCCCGTTTGCAGCGCGCACTCATCTCCTGGTTCCTGGAACAGAATATTGCAGCCGGGTATACAGAGATACTCCCTCCGCTTATGGTCAATGCTGATTCCGGGTTCGGCACAGGTCAGCTGCCCGATAAAGAAGGCCAGATGTACCATGTGCAGTCCGACGATTTTTACCTGATTCCCACTGCCGAAGTACCGGTAACAAACATTTACAGGGATGTGATCCTCGATGCATCTATGCTGCCGGTAAAAAATACGGCCTACACTCCTTGTTTCAGAAGGGAGGCAGGCTCATACGGCAAGGATGTGCGCGGACTGAACCGGGTGCACCAGTTCGACAAGGTGGAGATCGTGCAGATACAAACCCCTGAGAACAGCTATGCAGCGCTGGATGAAATGGTGGAACACGTGGAATCACTGATCCGCCAGTTGGAACTCCCCTACCGGATCGTCAGGCTTTGTGGCGGTGACCTGAGTTTTACCTCCGCACTTACCTACGACTTTGAAGTTTACGCTGCTGCACAGGATAAATGGCTGGAAGTCAGTTCAGTATCCAACTTTGAGTCTTACCAGTCCAACCGTCTGAAGCTCAGGTACAAGAAAGAAGGAGAAAAGAAACCTGTGCTGGCACACACCCTCAACGGCAGTGCCCTTGCACTGCCCAGGATCGTGGCAGCATTGCTCGAAAACAACCAGGTGGAGAACGGAATCAGGGTTCCCGGCGTATTGCAACAGCTGATGGGAACGGACCTGATCAGATAACCCCGTTCACAGTGGCGGATCAGCAAAAAAACCAGCGGAGAGCTTTCCTGTTTGCCATCACAGCCGTGCTGTTCTGGTCAACGGTACCCACTGCATTCAAGCTGGGGTTGCGTTACCAGGACAATTACCAGATGGTTACAGGTGCCGCCCTTGTTTCCACCCTGGTGCTTGGACTGATTCTCCTGCTCCAGGGCAAATTCAGACTGCTGAAAACGCTGCGCACTGTAGACCTGGGCAGATCGGCACTTCTGGGTCTGCTGAATCCCGCATTCTATTACCTGGTACTCTTCAAGGCCTACGACCTGCTGCCCGGCCAGGTGGCACAGCCACTCAACATGACCTGGCCCATTGTGCTTGTGCTGGTTTCCATTCCCATGCTGAAACAAAAAATCGGTTGGCTGAGTGTGGTTTCCATGATGATCAGTTTCGGGGGAGTGGTCGTGTTATCATTGCAGGGAGGCACATTGTTCAGTGAAGACTCGAACTTCAGGGGGGTCCTGCTGGCACTGTTCACAGCTTTCCTGTGGGCATTTTACTGGATCTTCAACATGAAGAGCCGGCTGGACGAAGTGCTGGGGTTATTCATGATCTTTGTATTTTCCTCACTGTACCTGCTTGCAGGTAGTTTCTTCAGGGATCCCGGTCTGCCAGCAGGCAGGGAAGCCTGGATGGCAGCAGCATACATCGGAGTTTTTGAAATGGGGCTCACCTTTGTGCTGTGGCTGCGGGCGCTGCAGCTTTCCTCCACAACTGCACGCATCTCCAACCTGGTATTCGTGGCCCCTTTTGTGAATCTCATATTTGTGCACCTGATCCTTGGGGAAACCATCTTTATTTCCACTATCTTTGGAATTATCCTCGTAGTATCAGGGATTTTCATACAGAATACTGCACAAAAACGAGATGGCCAAACCTGACAGGATCATACTGGGGATCGATCCCGGTACAAACATCATGGGTTTCGGAGTGCTGGATGCCTCCGCCAAAGAACCGCGTTATATCGACATGGGGGTGCTTGACATTCGCAAAGAAGGCGACCACTACCAGAAACTGAATGCCATCTTCCGTACCACCGTAAAACTGATTGATAATTATGCCCCCGTGGAAATGGCCATTGAGGCTCCTTTTTATGGAAAAAATGTACAGTCAATGCTTAAGCTGGGCCGCGCCCAGGGTGCTGCCATTGCTGCCGCACTCAACATGGATCTGCCTGTTTTTGAGTATGCGCCAAGAAAAATCAAGCTGGCCATAACGGGAGTGGGCCAGGCATCCAAGGAACAGGTATCGGCAATGCTGGAAAGAATGCTCATGATTCCCGACATGCCTGGAAATTTTGACGCAACCGATGGACTGGCTGCAGCCGTCTGTCATTTCTACGAAAGTTCCAATCCCATAAAGAAAACAGGGGCAAAGGGATGGGCAGATTTTGTTAAAAAGAATCCTGGAAGAATTCGTTAGGGCCTCATCCGAAAGGGGTGGGAAATCAGAGTGCTGCACGGATCTTTTCCGCGATGCTCCTGAATTCTTCTTCCGTCAACTTCAGCTTCGGTTTGCTGAACTCGATATCGTAGAGGTCATTGATCGGACACAGGTGAATATGGGCATGCGGCACCTCGAGTCCCAGCACTGCCACACCCACACGTTTACAGTCCATTGTTTTGTCGATGGCAAGCGCCACCTTTTTGGCAAATTTCATCATATCGCCCAGCAGGTCATCCTGCAGGTCGAACAGGTAATCGGTCTCCACCTTGGGGATTACCAGTGTATGTCCTTTTGCAAGGGGATGGATATCCAGGAAAGCAAGGAAACGGTCGTCCTCGGCAATCTTGTAGGAAGGGATCTCCCCATTGATGATTTTTGAAAATATTGTGGCCATACCAGTAAAATTTTACATGGAAATATCCATAATCTCAAATGTCATCTTGCCTGACGGCACACTGATATCTGCAACTTCACCTACCTTCTTGCCCAGCAAGCCTTTTGCAATAGGCGTTGTAACCGCGATCTTTCCGGTTTTAATATCCGATTCGCTTTCCGACACGATGGTGTATTGAACTACCTTATTGGTCTTGCAGTTCTTAAGCTTCACAGTATTCATGATCTGTACCGTGCTGGTATCGATCCTGGATTCATCTATGATCCGCGCATTGGCCACCAGTTCCTCGAGCCTGGAGATTTTCAATTCCAACATTCCCTGGGCCTCTTTCGCTGCATCATATTCGGCGTTTTCAGACAGATCACCCTTGTCCCTCGCTTCCGCGATCTGTTCAGATATTGCAGGTCGTTCAACCCGGGTCAGCCGGTCTAATTCCTTTTTCAGGTTGGCCAGTCCCTCTTCCGTCATATATGACACATTCGACATAGCTTTTCCTCCTATTATTGGTTTCACTAAAAACAAAGAAGAATCCCGCCATACGGAACTCTTCAACGTCACAAAGATAAAAAATTATTAGTATTCTTTCCTATTAATTATGGTTGAATATACTACAGCAGTACCAAGGTCGAACTCACTTACGATCTCATAATAGTCAGGATGTTCTGATTCATCCAGCTCTTCTACATGCAACACTTCGCTTTCATCGGTTGAACGGATCGCTTCTTCGGATATTTGTTCGAGTTCGTCCTGCTGATCGGGATCATAGATCCCGGCATATTCATCATATGCACTTTCAATATTGTTCTGCCAGTAGGCCTGGTCCTGCTCACGACGATCATCTGTGGCTGGTTCCGGCTGCATCACTGGCTGATCCTCCATAAATGGTGACTTGACCTCTTCGGCAAACGATCCTGCCGTTTCCTTCGCCTCATCTGCGAAACCAGTTAATTGTTCCTCCAGCTTATCGAAAAAACTTTTTGATCCTCCCTCGCCTGTTCCATCAGAACTACCGGCAGGCTTTTTCTTTTGCCCGGCAACACCTGCCACGATGGCGATGATCGTAATGACAATATAGATCAGTGTTCCAATGTCAAATTCCATGGTTTCGGATGGTTTTGAGCAATAATCGATTGATTTACACAGTTAAAAATACAAAAAAATATTGACTTGCCACCCTGGCGCGTATCTTTGTAACAAAGATTTTCTATGATTGGGAAATTAAAAATATGGCCCCTGCTGCTGTTACTGTTCATTCTTTTCACGAAATGTGAAACCGGAGGTTACCAGATCCCGTATGCACGTGTCGACCTGAACCTGAATATCATCAGCGAACTGGGGAACCCGGCTCCCACTACTTCACAATTAATCGACGGGGGTGCCAACGGATTGATTGTGTACAGGGAGGATTTCGGACTCTTCCATGTCTACGACCGCACCTGCACACTATATCCGGAACACAACACAGCTGTTGTAGCTGACGAGAATTTCGATGGCGTATATACCTGTCCGGAATGCAATTCAAAATACCTGCTGTCCATGGGAGCCGATCCTATCGAAGGACCGGCAACCTTTCCGCTGCACGAGTATTACAGCAGGGTAAACGGAGACCTGCTGCACGTCTATAATTAGAGCTTGTCAATAGAGTCGGAGTGGCTGGATCATAAAGTTCAAGAGCAAAGCGCGCAAAAATCTTAAGACGCAGTATACTAACGTATTCGAGGAATTAAGATTTTTGCAGCAATGCAGCTATCGGACTTTATGGACAGACACTAATTAGTACCTGTAATGCTCCGGTTTGTAGGGACCTTCCTGGTCCACGCCGATATATGCAGCCTGTTCTTCAGTGAGCCTGGTGAGTTTCACACCCAGCTGTTCG
>Ga0180430_10002355_pt1 | contig 17199 bp, 15 predicted proteins | sample SS_ome_9_FD_132999 | JGI IMG/M metagenome (GOLD analysis project Ga0180430, IMG submission 132999) | Hypersaline lake sediment archaeal communities from the Salton Sea, California, USA - SS_1_S_2 metaG | ecosystem: Environmental > Aquatic > Non-marine Saline and Alkaline > Hypersaline >... | reverse complement strand
TTCGGTTCCTGTTTCATCCCCGTCCCGAGCCCGACGGGGCTTCCCCCCCCAGGGAGGCCCGGGATGCGGGGATTCCCGTGGAACGGGACGTGGAAGTGGGGGCTCGTTTTCACATGGCGCAATCCGGCGCGCCCAACCTTCTCTTTTTTCACGGCAACGGGGAGATCGTCGCCGACTACGACGAGCTGGGGCCCGTTTACAACCGTTTGGGGATCAACTTCATGGCCGTGGACTACCGCGGATACGGACGATCTTCGGGGAGCCCCACGGTCACCTCCATGATGCGGGACGCCCATGCGATTTTCCGCTTCGTCCGGGATTGGCTCAAGGAAGGTGGCTACACCGGTCCTTTGATTCTCATGGGGCGCTCGTTGGGGAGCGCTTCCGTTCTGGAGATCGCCCACCACTACGGGGAACGGGTGGACGGGCTCATCGTCGAAAGCGGCTTCGCCTACGCCCGCCCCCTTTTGCAATTGCTGGGCATCGACCCGGAGGCGGTGGGATTCCGGGAAGAGGAAGGCTTCCGCAACGTGGACAAGATCCGCTCTTTTCGCAATCCCACTCTCGTCATCCATGCCGAGCGAGACCACATCATTCCCTTTTCCGACGGGAAGGCCCTTTACGAGGCGTGCGGGGCTGCGGACAAGTCCCTGCTCAAAATACCCGAAGCCAATCACAACGATATTTTTCTCAGGGCCTTGTCCCAGTATCTCACGGCGGTGAAAGGATTGGCGGACCGGGCTCTGGCCCGCCTGAGCTGACGGGGACGGGGACGGGCGGCAAGGACGGGGGGATGTTTCCGGGCCCCAAGGAGTGAACACTTGGCACTGATCAAAAAATACTGGTTTCTGGCGGGGCTGCTTTTGATTTTCGCCGTCACGCTGGCCGATTTCACGGAAACGGCGGCCGGGGCCGGCCGTTGGTTCAAAGCGCATCAGGGCCCCAACGCGGTCATTTTCATCATCTTCCTGTTTTCGGGAATGGTGCTGGAAGCCGAGCAGATCAAGGCCGGCCTCAGGGACGTGACGGGCACCCTCGTCGCCCTGGTCGTCATCTACGTCTTCGCTCCGCTGCTGGGCCTGGCTTTCAGTTGGCTTCCCTTGGAGGAGGGGGTGATCGTCGGGATCTTCCTGGTGGCCTGCATGCCGACGACCTTGAGCAGCGGCGTGGTCATGACGGGGGCGGCGGGAGGCAACATCGCCCACGCCCTGCTCATCACCGTTGTGGCCAACAGCCTGGCGGTGCTCACCGTTCCCGTCACCCTGGCCTTGTTGCTCGGCGGGCTGGGCGACGGCGGCGCGGTGCATATCGACAAGGGGGCGATCATGCTCAAGATCGCCGTGTTCGTCTTTCTGCCCCTGATCCTGGGGTTGCTCGTCAAGTGGTCCGCCAACGCGGTGGTGAGCCGGTTCACGTTCAAGCTCCAGGTGGCCAACCAGTTGTTCATCCTGTTCATCGTTTGGATGGCGGTCTCGGGGGCCAGGGAGACCATCCTCCAAGGGGCCGGCTCCATCGGAGTCATCGTCGTCGTGTCCTTCGTTTTCCATGGAATGCTTCTGGCGTCGGCGGTGGCCATGATCCGCCTCTTTTCGCTGGGGCGGGGACGGCGCGAAGGGGTTTTGTTCATGGGGGGCCAGAAGACCCTCACCCTGGCCATCCTTCTTCAAGTCTCCCTGTTTCCCCAATACGGCGCGGCTTTGGTGGTTTGCGTCGTCCATCATATTGTCCATCTCATGATGGATGGTTATCTGGTGGGCAGGCTCAACCCGGGGAAGTGAGGGGGGCTTTCTCGATGGCGGCTCGCGCGGGCCGACGGATTGCCGGCTTTGTCCTTGTCGAGCGTGACCGCTTCGCTTCGAATTTCCGTATTCGGATTCTGCCTGAACGTTCTTTTCGTTCAGGCGCAAGCCAGGGAGGTCTGTCGTTTTGAAAAGGCGCAAGACTCGACGAATTCGCGTGGGCGGCGTTCCCGTGGGGGACGGGGCCCCCGTGGTGGTTCAATCCATGACCAATACGGACACCCGGGACTGGAAGGCCACCGTGGACCAGATCCTGCGGCTGGAGGAGGTGGGCTGCGAGCTGGTGCGGGTGGCGGTGCCCGACCGGGAGGCCGTTGAGCGATTGCCTCGCATCAAGGGGGCCATTCACATCCCTTTGGTGGCCGACATCCATTTCGACCACCGTCTGGCCCTGGGGGCGCTGAAGGCCGGCGTGGACGGGCTTCGCCTCAACCCCGGCAACATCGGGGGGCCCGAGCGGGTGGGGCGCGTGGTGGAAGCGGCCAAGGAGCGCGGGACGCCCATTCGCATCGGGGTGAACGGCGGGTCCCTGGAAAAGTCCCTTCTGGCCCGCTACGGTCGGCCCACCCCCGAAGCCATGGTGGAAAGCGCTCTGGGCCACATCCGCCTTCTGGAGGAGCGCGATTTCCGTTTGATCAAAGTCTCCCTCAAGTCTTCGGACGTCCTGGACACCATCGCGTCCTACCGTCTCATGTCCGAGGCCTGCGACTATCCCTTGCACCTGGGGGTCACGGAAGCGGGGACCCTGGTGGACGCCTCCGTCAAATCGGCCCTGGGCATCGGCACGCTCCTCATGGAAGGCATCGGGGACACCCTGCGGGTGTCGGTCACTCGGGACCCCGCGGACGAGATTCCCGTGGCCTACTCCATTTTGCGGGCCCTGAGAATCCGGGAGCGCGGCGTGGAGCTGGTGAGCTGTCCCACTTGCGGCCGCACGGAGATCGATTTGATCTCCCTTGCCGAGCGAGTGGAGAAGTGCCTGCGCCCGGTGCGCGCGCCTTTGAAGGTGGCCGTCATGGGCTGCGTGGTCAACGGTCCGGGGGAGGCGAGGGAAGCGGACGTGGGCATCGCCGGGGGGCGGGGAAAAGGAATCCTTTTCAAAAAGGGAGAAGTGGTCGAAAAGATTGAAGAGAAGGATTTGTTGCCGAGGCTTCTGAGGGAAGTGGAGGCCATGACGGGGGAAAAGATCGTCGGGAAAAGGCCGTGAGATTCCACGAGGTCCTTGATCGAGTGTTGACCTATCATCCCCGGGCGGACTTGTCCGTCATTGAGGACGCCTATGTTTTCGCCGGGCAGGTGTACGGGGGGGCGGTTTGCGGGCCGGACGAGACCCTGCTGGATCACTATATCGACGTGACGGGAATCCTGGCTCAAATGAGCCTGGACGAGGAAAGCCTGGCGGCGGGATTGCTGTACGGGACGGTGGAAAGGGGGGGGGCGGACCTTGAAAAGGTGGAGGCCCGTTTCGGGGAGGGCATCGCCCGCATCGTTCGGGGAGTGGTGAAGCTGAGCGGTCTGAAGTACGACAAGCGCGAGGACGTCCAGGCGGAATATCTGCGCAAGATGATCCTGTCCATGTCCCGGGATGTCAGAGTCGTCTTCGTCAAGCTGGCGGACCGCCTCCATTTTCTGCGCGGCTTCCACTGCGCATGCGTTCGGGAAGACGATCTCTCGATCCAGGAGATCCTGGACATCTACGCGCCCCTGGCCGCTCGCCTGGGCATCGATTGGATGAAGCAGGGACTCGAGGACTTGGCCTTCCAGCGCCTCTACCCCGAAGCTTTCGAGCGGATCGCTCGAAGCCTCGACAAGACCCGCGAGGAGCGCCGCCGCTATACCGACGAAGTCAAGGAGATTCTCAGCGCCCAAATGGAGGAGCACGGTCTCGAGGGCCGGGTGCTGGGCCGATCCAAGCACATGTACAGCATCTACAAGAAGATGCTTCGACGCGAAGACCGCGACTTGGAGCGCATCTACGATATCATCGCCTTCCGCGTGATTCTGGATTCGCCTCCCGAGGGGGAGGAGGACGCCTACAAGGAATGCTACGAGGCGCTGGCCGTCATCCAGTCCCTGTGGAAGCCCGTTTCGGGCCGCTTCAAGGATTACATCGCCAAGCCCAAGCCCAACGGGTACAAATCCCTGCACACCACCGTGGAGGGGCCTTACGGGGAATCCATGGAAGTGCAGATTCGCACGCAGAGGATGGACGTCGTCGCCAACGAGGGCATTGCGGCCCACTGGCTGTACAAGGAGAACAAGGCGGCGGACAAGGTCGATGCGGAGGAGACCGAGCGCTTTTCGTGGCTGCGGCATCTGCTGGAATGGAAGAAGGACACTTACGATCCCAAGGAGTTTTTCTCCGCCGTCAAGGTGGACCTGTATCCCGGTGAAGTGTACGTGCTGACGCCCCGGCGCGAGGTGAAGGTGCTGCCCCGGGGGGCCACGCCCGTGGATTTCGCCTACCAGATCCACACGGAAGTGGGCCACCGGTGCGTGGGGGCCCGCGTGAACGGCAAGATCGTCCCGCTGCACTACCAGTTGCTCAACGGCGACGTGGTGGAGATCATGACCGCCAAGCAGCACCGGCCCAGCAAGGACTGGCTCAAGATCGTCAAGACTTCCAAGGCCAGGGAGCGGATTCGGCGCTGGATCAAAATGGAGGAGTGGGAGCGGTCCGTGGCCATGGGCCGGGAAATGTGCGAAAGGGAGTTCCGCAAGAAGGGGGCGAATTTCAACCATTACGTCAATTCGCCGGAGCTGGAGGAGGTGGCCCGGGCCATGTCCCTGCGCGGGGCCGAGGACCTGCTGGCCAGCATCGGCTTCAAGAAGATTTCGCCCACTCACGTCATGGGCCGCCTGCTTCTGCCCGAAGAGGAGGGAAGGGAGAAGGAAGACGAGCCGGTTTTCGACAGGCGCGATGCCGGGGCCGGCAAGAAGATGGAGGAAGGGGTTCGCGTGGCGGGGGTGGACGACGTGATGATCCATCTGGCCAAGTGCTGCCATCCCCTGCCCGGCGAGCCCATCGTGGGGTACATCACCCGCGGGCGGGGCATCACCGTCCACCACGCCCACTGCAAGAACCTCGATTCTTCGGAGCCCCATCGCCTCATCGAGGTCCAATGGGACAACGGCGACGGCAAGAACTATCCCGTGGCCATACGGGTCGTCTATTTCGGGGGCAAGGGAATCCTGGGGACCCTCATCTCCTTGCTCGGCCAAATGGATGCCAACGTGGTGGACGTGAAGATGGACTCGTCCGGGAGCCAAGGGCTGACGGTGTGCCGGCTGTGGGTGGAAGTGCGGGACAGAGAGCATCTCCAGCGGGCCCTGGCCGCTCTTCGGGGGGAGAAGAACGTTCGCATGGTGCAGCGCAGCAAGGAGTGAAAGGCCGGCGACTCGCTACGCTCGATCTCGCGAAGCCGATTCGAGCCGTTGCTCCTGCGAAAGCGAGAATGGAAGGCGGCCTCCGGAATTTCCCTTCGCCCGGAGCGACGAAGCGGTGGCAAGCCCGAAGATGGCAAAAGGCCGGCGGGGACCGGAAGCGCGGCTCCCGGGAGCCCCGTTTTTTTCTGGATGCCCCGTTCAGGCCGGCTTCACGACCCGGCCCGACCGTATGCAGCGGGTGCAGACGCGGACTCGCTTGACGGTCCCGTCGGAGCCTACGTGTCGAACGCGCTGGAGGTTGGGGTACCAGATGCGCTTGGTCTTGTTGTTGGCGTGGCTGACATTGTTCCCCGTGTGCGGGGTCTTGCCGCACATCTCGCATTTCCTGCTCATGATTCGTTTCCTTTCCGCCGCAGATCCTCGGACTACTCGACCGTTCGCCGGTGTCTTCTTTATTCGGTTTTGGGCCGTTGGCTCCCGATCCCCGCTCCACGCGAAGGCGGGAATCCGGCTCGCTTCAAGATCACAAGCGAGCATTCATACCACACGACACTCCATCCCGCAAGGATTGTTTCGCATCGCGCATCGCGGAGGGGATGCCATTGCGTCAAGGACGCTCAGGAATCTCCGCGGGCGGTCTTGTGCCGGTAGAGGTCCGTGCAGGCGGCGTCCAGGAGGTCGTAAGGACGTCGCATGCGCTCGTGAAAGGCTCCCACGCCGATGGTGGAGCGGATGAGATAGGCCGTGTTTTCGTGATGGAAAGGGGCTTTGCGGATCTCCGCCGCCAGGGATCGGGCCACTTCCCGAGCCGTGGATTCCGGAATGTCCGGAAGGAGGATCATGAGCTCGTGAATGCCGTAGCGTCCCACGTACACTTCGTCTTCGGCGAACAGGCTTTCCAGGAGCCGGGCCACGTGGTCCAGTATTTCGGGTTGAATCCCGGGCTCTTCGTCGGCTCCGTCGAAAAAGTCCAGGTGGATCACAAGGACCGAAAAGGGAGTGGCGTAACACTCGGCTTTCCAGAATTCCTTTTCCAGCACCGAATGGATTTGAAAGAAATTCAGAAGAAAGCTTTCTCCGGGCGGAACGGTGAAATCCTGAAGCTTCTCGTAGGTGATGCAGTTGTCCATGCAAAGAGCGATCTTGACGCCCAACTGCTCCAGCAGGTCCGTTCCGTCTTCCTTTCGATACCTCTCCGGGTCCATGCTTCCCAGAAACAATGCGCCGAAAAGGATCTCGTGGATATGGACGGGGATGAAAGCGCCCGAGCGCATCGTGGCCACGGGGCCCGGAACAAGCTCGCGGAACCGGTCCATCTCCTTGCCGGAAAAAAGCATGGGCTCGAGGGCTCCCGTCGAAAGGTTGCGGCGCACTTGGGACGGCAGGGGAGCCACCCAGGTGTTTTCGGCGATGAGCTCGGCTTCCTCGGGAGACAGATCCGGGAAGAAACGGTTCATCAAATCGGGGTGAGCCACGAACAGGATGACCTGATCCAGTTGAAAGCGGATCTTGATTTCTCTGAGCAGCTCGTCGATGAGCTCGTCCAAATGACGAGCTCGAAACAGAATGCGCTCGATCTCGATAAAATGTCGCCAAACGCTTTCGTTGGCCTCGGCGACGCTCATCGTATAGTCCAACTGTCGGCGCAGCTGACGATTTTCTTCCTCGAGCCGCTCGACGAGGGTCGAGGGGTCTTGGGAAAAATCCGTTGCGTCGCGGCCATTGGCGGGTTTCGCGTCCGAAGAATCCATGGTGTGTCCTGATTCGGGCCTTTTTAGGAAGGGAGAAAAGCAAATGCCTGTCGAACCGCTTCTTCGGGGGTTCGGGCTTCCAGGGCCCCCGGAATCTGAAAAGGGGAGTCCAAAGCCACCACTTTCTTGCCCAGCTTGAGGGCCAGGGCCATTTCCGAAAGGGTCCCGTAGCCGCCGGCCACGGCGACGAGCACCTCCGCCGTTTGAGCGATGATGGCGTTGCGCGCGGAGCCCATGTTGGTGGCTACCGGAAAGTCTATGTGATCGTTGGCTTGGCGGATATCGGGCCCGGGAAGAATGCCGATGACGATCCCTCCCGCCTCTTTGGCGCCGCGAGCCGCCGCCGCCATGACGCCCCCCAGCCCCCCGCAAACCACCACGCCCCCTCTTGCGGCGATCTCCCGGCCCACCCGGGCGGCCAACCGATCCGTTTCGCTCCCGCAGTTTCCCGAGCCGACGACTCCGATGAGGGGCCCGCGCATCGTCAGCTCTCCCATCCCCACTTGCCCACCAAGTCCACGAAGCGAACCCCTCCGGCACTGGTTTTGCGGATGCCTTCGGGAGTGCGCTCCACCAGGCAGAGCTCCTGGGAGAGGCGGTCGCCCACGGGGATGGCCATTCGTCCTTCCATGGCCAGCTGGTCCAGCAGAGGCTGGGGGATTCGAGGGGTTCCCGCCGTAACGATGATGGCGTCGAAAGGAGCGTCGTCGGGCCATCCCAGGGAACCGTCGGCCACCCGTATGATGACGTTGCGGTAGCCCAGCTTTTGAAGGATCTGGTTGGCCTGGTAGGAAAGAGTCGGAATCCTTTCGATGGAAAAGACCCTCTCGGCGAGCTCCGCCAGAACGGCCGTTTGGTAGCCCGAGCCCGTGCCGATCTCCAAAACCTTTTCCCCTCCTCGCAGTTTGAGACATTGCGTCATCAGGGCCACGATGTAGGGCTGGGAAATGGTTTGCTTCTCGGCGATGGGGAGAGGGTAGTCGCTGTACGCCTGTCCTCTCAAAGCTTCATCGACGAACATATGTCGAGGGACCTTGCGCATGGCTTCCAGGACGCGTCGATCGACGATGTCTCGGGTCTTGAGCTGAGTTTCGACCATGCGGTCGCGAGCTTTTTGAAAATCGATCAAGACTTCGGTTCCCTCCCTTTGGTCTCGAAGCTTCCCTCGAGAATGCCATGCGGACGAAAGCTCCCTCTCCACCATCCTGCCATACGTAGAACTAATGACAAAGGGCCAACATTGTCAATCGGTTTTTTGGCGGGGGTGCCGTCACTGCAATCCGGCCCAGAAAGCGTAAAACCGTCCCAGCCGCGAGGACCCTTCGCCGGGATCCTTTCCCCCGGCGACTTGGAGCCTCAAACGTTTGCGCCAATAGGCGCCGAAGGGTACCCGGCGTCCCTTCACCCAGGCCCAAGCCGCGAAGGGCTCGGGCTCCGTCTGGACGGAGAGGAGGGGGAAAACCTGAGTCCCTGCATAAAGAAAGCAGAGATTGTCCTTCCAGGAAGAGTCGTAGCGATGGAAAAAATCATAGTCCCGGCGCTCCAGCAAAGATTCGAAGAGCAAACCGTAGTGGTCTTCCGAAACGGGACGCAAGGCGAAAAGGCGCGTCGTCTCGTGCTCCTTTTGGACGATCTCCACAGCGTCCTCCCGCTTCGAATCCCCTTCGTCGAAGATTCCGATGCCCCGGCAGGGAATTCCCCACTTTCTCAGCCGGCGCAAGGCCAGTTGAAAGCTCGGGGCTTCTAAATGCACCGTATCCTCCCAGAAAAGAATCAAGGGGTCCAGCCCTCTGGATTCCAGCCACCTTACAAGCAGGTAAAGATAGTCCGCATCCTCCTGCCGGGAGGAAGAAACGAAAAACTTGTCGATCCAGGGAAGCACCAGGGAACGAGCGTCTCCTCGCCCCAACAGTCGTCGTCCTTCCCGCAAAAGGACCGCCAGAAGCTCGAAGCCCGCTCGCCATACCGCCCTGCGCCGGCGGAGCCACCGCAGCACCGTTTCCACGTCGGTTTCCTGATGGGGGCTCGGCACGCCGTGCCAGCCGTATTGAGTGGCTCCGAGCATTTCCCGCAGAGCTTCCTTTCCCACTTCGTCCTTCACCGCCTTGGCTAGCCGTTTCCATCGACTCCCCCATCGGGCCGGGGCCAGCACGGCTTTCAAGCGCTCCACCCCGAGAGCCTGGACGATGCGGGGATGAGCCAGCCGCCTTTCCCACCGGGACCGGAGGCTCCCCAGCAAGTCTTGCGAGAGAGGCTCGGGGGAAGCTTCCAGGAGTCCGGAGAGGCTCTCGCCCCAGGCCGCCTCCGATTTTTTCCCCGCGAGCACGGGGGGAACGGGGTCGAAAGCCCATCCCCCCGGGGCGGCCAAACCGGCGTTGTGGAGGCTCAGGACCACTCGCCCCGTTCTTCGGCTCGCTTCGAGAGCCGTACGCCGAATGATTCTCAGCTCCCTGGCCTGATGTTCGGTGAGAGCTTCCATGTAGGCCAGGGAAAGGTTGCCCAGGCCGGACCAGTGGATTTCGGGGAAGGGGGGAAGGGAGCCGGAGGGAAGGGTGGAGGAGCAGGGCGCAAGGAGACGGCTTGCCGCAGCCCGGCGAGGCTGCCGCGGAAATTTCGAGGAAGACGGGGCGAGGCTGGGGGGATAAAGGTCTCTCGCGCTCAACCTGGCCCAACGGGGTGGAGAGGGGGGCTTCGAAAGCCGTTTGCGCAAGAGTCGCCAACGACGCCGGGCGATGGCCTGTTGTCGTCGGTCCCTCGGGGTCGGGCGGAGAAGTCCCGGGAGCTTCACAAGGGCGTCGAGGGGGAATGCCCGTCGTGCCAGGCTTCGCACGAGCCGGGGCGCGAAGCGCTGCAATCTCCTTGCATAGAAGGTCTTTTCAAGGTTGCCGACAGGAGGCTCCCCAAGAGCGTGGATCCATTCGCAGAAGCATTCCAGAAGCGGAGTCGGGATCCGTCCGCCGGGAAAGGCGTGCCCGGGCAGAGAGCGCATGAGACGGCGGTAGTGAAGCAATTCGCGAGAAACGGGAGGGTGCAGCAAGAGGGCCAGGGCGCCTTCGCGAATCTCTTCCCGGGGGTCCTGGCACAGCTTCAGTAGATCGCGGAGGTCGCGGGAATCCAGGGTCCCTTCCCGACGGCATTTCCCGACGATGGATTGCAGGAGGGAGACACCGTGGGAAGGAGGGCGGGAGGGACGTTTCAAGACGATCTCCTTGAGGGGAATTGGGCAGTGCCGTTGCGGATCGGAACATCCGAGCTCAAGGGCGGGAGTTAGTGTACATCAAAAAGCCGCGGCGGAAAACCTCGACAAGGATCGTGGGGAAAGAAACGGAATCTTGAAGCAATGATGGCGGGGGGATTGGCGGGTCATGGGCGTCGGGAGCGGAGAAGCGGGAATTTCACGTAAATTTTTCAAAAACCTGTTGACTCCGTATAAAGTTTGGATTACCTAAACTGCCAAGACGAAACGAGAAGAGGGCGGGAGGTTTGATTCTTTATGCGATGCGCTTGGAAATGGCTCAAAGGCTGTCGTTGCTCGGGGCGGTCCCGTTCGGCTCCCCAAGAAATGCCCCTGTCCGAAGCGAAGACGGGCAACCGGGTGAAAGTGAAGCGTATCGAGGGGGGACGCAAGTTGTGTGCTCGCATGGCGGCCATGGGGATCTACCCGGGGGTGGAAATGGATTTGGTGTGCGCCGGTTGCGGGTCTCCGTGCATGGTTCGCTTGAGAGGGGGCACGTACTGCTTGGGCAAGGGGGTTTCCCAAAAGATTCTGGTGGCGTCCTGATCTCGATGAATCGGGTCGGGGCATCCTGTCGATGCTTGTCGAGGGTCAAGGTGCTTCCATGGGGGGAACGAGGAGCGTTGCGCCGCCGGGCGAGTTAGGCTTCCCTAATTTCCGGGCTTTCCCTTTTGCCCAAGAAGACCGCGGGGCGCTCCCGGGAAAGGTTTTTTCATGTCGGTCGTTCTTTTAAGGCACATGGACTCCGGTCAGCAAGGCGTCATCGTCCGCGTCACCGCCAACGGCGAATTGGGGCGACGCATTCGGGACATGGGATTGGTACCGGGAACTCCCATCCGCATCCAGGGAAGGGCTCCCCTCAAAGACCCCGCCGCCGTCAGGGTGCGCAACTTCACCCTCAGCCTTCGCAACAGCGAAGCCGACTTCATCCACGTGGAGGTCGAGGACTCCCCATGAAAGAATCCTGCAAGGAGTATCTTGTCGCCCTGGCCGGCAATCCCAATTGCGGCAAAAGCACCTTGTTCAACGCCATCACCGGGGCCCGGCAGCACGTGAGCAACTATCCGGGCATAACCGTCGAGAAAAAGGAGGGGTTCCATCGCCACAACGGTTGCGACGTCCGCTTGGTGGACCTTCCGGGCACCTATTCCCTCACGGCCTATTCCCTGGAAGAGCTGGTGGCCCGGGACTATCTGGTGAACGCCCGCCCCCAGGTGGCCATCAACATCGTGGACGCCTCCAATCTGGACCGCAACCTCTACCTCACCGTCCAGCTCCTGGAGCTGGGAGCCCCCGTGGTGCTGGCCCTCAACATGATGGACGTGGCCGCCGGACGGGGTATGCGCATCGACGCGGACGAGCTGTCTCGACGCCTGGGCGTGGCCGTGGTGCCCATGGTGGCCCGCACGGGGGAGGGGAAGGAGCGTTTGCTGCAAGCTTCCGTGGAGCGTGCTTCGCGGGAGGCTTCCTGGCAGCCTTTGTACATTTCCTACGGTCCGGACATCGATCCCGTTCTCAAGACCATGGAAGAGGCCATCCGGGAAAAGAGCTTTCTCGCGGACTTCTACCCGCCCCGCTGGACGGCCCTCAAATACCTGGAGAACGACGAAGCGGTGATGAAACAGGGCCGGGAAGCGGACCCGATCCTGGCGGACAGATTGCGGGCCTTGGCCGACGAAGTGACGAGCCACCTTCAGAAAACCCTGGACACCTATCCCGAAGCCATCATCGCCGATCATCGTTACGGGTTCATTGCCGCCCTGCTGCGGGGAGGCGTGGTGGAGCAAGACCGCAAGTCGGACCGTCTGGAATTTTCGGATCGCCTGGATCGCGTCCTTACCAACCGCTTTTTCGGCCCTCTCATCATGCTCCTCGTTCTGTACGGGGTGTACCAGTTCACGTTTCGTTACAGCGAGCTGCCCGTGGCATGGATGGAGAAAGCCTTCGCTCTTCTGGGCCGGGGAGTGGAAAGCGTGGTCCCCCAAGGGCTTCTGCGCTCCTTGCTGGTGTCGGGGGTCATCGACGGGGTCGGGGGGGTCCTGGGCTTCGTGCCTCTCATCCTGCTCCTTTTTCTGGCCATCGCCTTTCTCGAGGACACGGGCTATCTCGCCCGGGTGGCCTACATGCTGGACCGGGTGTTCCGAGTGTTCGGCCTTCACGGCAACTCGGTGATGGCGTACATCATTTCCGGAGGCATCATGGGAGGATGCGCCGTGCCGGGGGTGATGGCCGCCAGGACTTTGCGAAGCCCGCGGGAGCGCATCGCCACTCTCATCACCGCTCCTTTCATGAACTGCGGAGCCAAAATTCCCGTTTTCGCCATGCTCATCGCGGCGTTCTTCGCCGCGCACAAGGCCCGCGTCATGTTCCTGCTGACCCTTTTCTCGTGGATCGTGGCCTTGCTCATGGCACGCCTTCTGCGCTCCACCCTGTTGAGGGGGCCCAGCACGCCTTTCCTGCTGGAGCTGCCTCCCTACCGTCTTCCCACCTTCAAAGGGCTGCTCATCCACACTTGGGAGCGCACGTGGCAATATATCCGCAAGGCAGGCACGGTCATTTTGGCTTTTTCCATTCTTCTGTGGGCTCTCATGACCTTTCCCACGCTTCCCGGGGAGCGCCGCGCCTTTCACGAGCAAGCCCGCAAGGAAGCGCTGGCTTCCGTCCCCCCCGCGGCGCGGACCCGCTTTCTCCAGGGGGATGCGACGGGAGGGGGCGATGCGGAGCTGGAAAAGGCGCGGGAGCGACTGGCCCGCATCGATCGGGCGGAATCCCGGGAGGCCCTGAAGCATTCCCTGGCCGGGCGTCTGGGGACGGGGCTGGAAGGGATCACCCGCTGGTGCGGATTCGAGTGGCAGGTCAACATCGCTTTGGTGGGAGGCTTCGCCGCCAAGGAATTGATTCTGTCCACCCTGGGGACGGCTTATTCCCTGGGAGAGGGGAGCGAAGAGGCGGACGGGGCCCTGAGCCGGCGCTTGGCCAGGGACCCCCGCTGGGATCGCCTCAAGGCCGTGTCCCTCATCGTTTTCATCATGCTGTACGCTCCCTGTTTCGTGACGGTTTCCTGTATCATTCGCGAATCCAGCTGGGGGTGGGGGCTTTTTTCCATCGCCTTCAACACGGGGGTGGCCTTCGTGGTGGCCGCTTTGGTTTATCAGGGCGGCTTGTGGCTGGGGCTGGGAGGATAAGGAAAGGACAAGGATTGTAGGGATAGGGATTCAGGGGGGGCGATTTTCCCCTGATGGAAGGAGTGGCTTCATGTGGCAGTGGGTCGTTGTCATGGCCTTGGTGGCGGGGGCCCTCGTCTACTTGATCCGGAGATTGGCCCGCACCGTGCGCTCGCCGTCTTCTTCCTGCGAAGGGTGCGCTTCGGATTGTTGCGGCGTCGAGAAGGTGGAGAAAATTCGCCCCGGGGAGGCGGGCTGGTCCCTGAAGCCTCCCGCCCCGCGGAATCGAGGGAGCGTGCAAAGGAGGCGGGACGGGTGAAGCTGGAGATGCGCCTTGCCGGGGGGCTTCCCCGGGTGGTGGAGATTTTCGTGGGGGAATCCGTCCGAGGCCTTCCGGCTCTTCTGACCGACCGTTTCCACGGACGCTCTCTGTATTGGATTTGGGACGAGACCGTCTGGAGTCTGTGGGGGAGCGGCTGGGACGAAGCCGGGGAAGACCGGCGAGTGGCTTTCGACTTTTCCGAGGGGGGGAAACGGTTGAGCGGGGTGGAAGCGTTGGCGCGGGAGCTGGCTCGCCGGGGCGCCGACCGCCGGAGCGTGCTGGTGGCCGTGGGGGGGGGCGTGGCCGGGGACGTGACGGGATTTCTGGCTTCCATCTACATGCGCGGGATCCCTCACGTCCAGGTGCCCACCACTCTGTTGGCCCAGGTGGACAGCAGCGTGGGAGGAAAGACGGGAGTCAATCTTCCCGAAGGCAAAAACCTTGTGGGGGCTTTTCACCAGCCGGAATTGGTCTTCATGGATCCCCGGTTTCTGGAAACCCTGCCCCTTCGGGAGCTTCGCCAGGGAATGGCCGAAGTCGTCAAAACGGCCCTCGTCGGAGACGAAAAATTGTGGGCTTTTTTGGAATCCTTCGAAGCGGGCTTGAAAGGCGTGGGCGGGGACCCGGAGGCTTTGGCTTACGTGATCTCTTCGTGCTGCCGTCTGAAAGCGTCGGTGGTGGAAGCCGACGAGCGGGAGGGAGGGCGCCGCAGGGTCCTCAACCTGGGTCATACGGTGGGGCACGCCGTCGAGCGATCGAGCGGTTACACGGTCCCTCACGGAGACGCCGTGGCCATGGGCCTGGTGGCCGCCGCTCGTCTGGGAGTGGCGTTGGGGGAGACCTCCCCGGATTTGCCCGGCCGCTTGGAAGCGCTTTGTCGTCGCTGGGGCCTTCCCGTCGCCATTCCTTCCCGCTATTCCCCGGAAGCTTTGGTGGACGCCTTGAAAACCGATAAGAAGCGGTTGGGGCGGACCCTTCATTTCATCCTTCCCGTGCGGCCCGGGCAGGTCTTGGATTATCCCGATCCCGATCTGGACCGCCTCAAGCAGGTTCTAAGAAAAGTCGGTGAAGCTTCCTGATTTTTTCCTTCCGCTCTTTAATCCGGTTGCACCGCTTTCCTTTTTGCAATATTTTCGTCGAAAGCTTTGAAGGTCGGATTCCCTGTCCCGCAGGAACCAAGGAGAGAACATGGCTCCTCACGAAGGCTTTCCACATAGCTCCCGGCGGGAGCCCATGCTCGCGGACATTCTTGAAGCTCTCAACGACGCGGTGGTTGCGGTGGGCGAGGATTACCGCATCGTGTTCATGAACGAGGCTGCGGAGAAAATGTTCGGGTACGATCGCGGGGAGTTGACGGGTCGGGATTCCAAGCCTTTGATTCCCCCTCAGTACTTGAAGGTTTATCGCCGCTTCGTGGATCAGTCCTTGGCGTCGGGAAAAGTGGCCGTGGAAAGCGGCAAGGAATACGAGGTCTTGCACAAGGACGGCCGTAGGCTTTCCGTGGAGATCGCCTATTCCGTTTCCCGTACGGAAGATCGTCGTTACTTGACGGCCGTGCTTCGGGACGTGGGGCGGCGGAAGGAGTTGGAGCGGGAAAGGAGATTCCTGGAGCGTTTGGCGGATACGGGCAAGGCGGTGGCCCAGGTGGTTCACGAGATTCGCAAGCCGTTGATTCTCATCGGAGGGTTCGCCCGGCAATTGGAAAACTGCGAGCCTCTGAGCCGGGACCACAAGAACAGTCACAAGCTTCGCATCATCACCGACGAGGTGGGCCGGTTGGAGAAGCTTCTGAGCGGCATCGGGCTGCTGACCCGCCCTCCCGAGTCCAGCCGAAAACTGCCGGTGCAGCTGAACGATTTGCTGGAGGAAACCTGCGAGCTTTTGGAGACTCTCGTTCAGAACCAGAAGGTGAATCTGGAGATGGACTTGGCGTCGGAGCCCTTGGAAGTCTCGGGCGATCCGGACCAGCTCAAGCAGGTTTTTCTCAACCTCCTGCAAAACGCTCTGGAAGCCACGGAAAGTGGCGGGGCCATCAGGGTCCATACCCGTTGGGGGGAAGGTTTCGCGCGGGTGGTCGTCGAGGACGAAGGGGCGGGTATCCCTCCGGAAATCCAGGAGAAGATCTTCGACCCCTTCTTCACCACCAAGTCGCAGGGAACGGGGCTGGGATTGGCCATTTCCCGGAACATCGTCGAAGACCACGGGGGGCATCTCATTTTAAGCTCCTTCCCTTCGCAGGGAACCAGCTTCACCATCGTGCTGCCTTTGCAGGAGAAAGAGAGATGGTGACGGCCTTCACTCCCGGGGGGAGGGCGAGGCAGCGAAAGGGACCTTCTTGGCTACGGTGAGAAAGCCCGTGTGGCTCACCATGCGATCGGCAGGGCGGGCGCGGCGCTCGTCCACCATCCAGGGCCGCTTGAGCAGCTCGAAGGTTTGGATGTTGGCGAATCCCTTGGAGCGCAGCTCGCGGAACATGAGCTGAACCTGCCCCACGTTGGGACTCAGGCTCACCAGCAGGCCGCCCGTTTTGAGGAGGCTCCCCACGCTCTCCACGGCTCGCCAGGGCTCGGGAAGATCCAGCACGGCCCGATCCACTCGATCTCCCAGGGAGAAGGTTTCGATATCTCCCACCACCAGATGGAAATGGCGGGGACGCTCCCCGTAGAATTTCTCGACGTTTCTCAAGGCCAAACGCGCGAACTCCTCCCTCCGCTCCACGGAAACGAGGCGTCCGTGCTCCCCCACGGCCCTCAGCAGCACCAGCGAAAGGGCCCCCGAGCCCACCCCCGATTCCAGAACGACGCTTCCCGGCCCGATGTCTCCTTCGATGAGGATGGCTCCCAGGTCCTTGGGGTAGATGATCTGGGTCTGGCGCTTGAGCTTGAAGATGTAGTCCACCAGGGTGGGTCGAAAGAGAAAAAGCTTGGCGCCCTTGGTGGTTTCCACCTTTTCTCCTTCCTCTTTTCCCGTCACGGAGCCGAAATCGACGGTCCCCAAATGGCATGAGAAGGAGCCGTTTTCATCGATGCGCACCAGCCAGGTTTTGCCTTTTTGGGAAGTGAAAAGAACGAATTCGCCGGGGAAAAATGGAGCCATGAAGTGGGTCTTTCCTTGTTTTCGTGCGTTGGGAAGCAGCCTCCGGACACGGATCGGGGTCCTTGGAGCCTGTCCGAAAGCCCCCTTGAACGCCCGCAAGGAGGCGGGTCGCGGGGTTTTCGGACAGGATCTGCCAGTTGGTGCAACATAGAGAAGAGGGGATGAAAAAGTCAACCCGAAAGTCGGCGGGTCCTCTTTGGCGCGCACCTCCGATGCACCCTGGAAAAACGACGCCGGAAGTTGTATAAGTGAAGGGGCGGAAGTTCGAGCCGAGTGGTCCGTCAAGAAATTTCGTTTGCGTCGAGCCGTCGTTTCCGCGGAGCGGCCGTGCCCCGGAGGACGCAGCCGGGCATGGAAGTATGGATTCCGGCTTGAAGATTGCCGGAATGACGGGAGTCGCGGAGCGTTTCGTCGTCCATCGTCTCGTCGCCGTCGTCGTTCCGGC
>Ga0180430_10002351_pt1 | contig 17221 bp, 15 predicted proteins | sample SS_ome_9_FD_132999 | JGI IMG/M metagenome (GOLD analysis project Ga0180430, IMG submission 132999) | Hypersaline lake sediment archaeal communities from the Salton Sea, California, USA - SS_1_S_2 metaG | ecosystem: Environmental > Aquatic > Non-marine Saline and Alkaline > Hypersaline >... | reverse complement strand
TGAAGGCCGAGGCGACAGTGAAGGCGGACGGGGCTCAGCACAAACCTTGGAAAATACAATGTTCTTTACCCAACCCGAACTCTCATAGCGCCTGGTACAACTATTCGGGGCAGGTCACAGGAACCTGGAAGTTCTGTATGTGCGATGGGCCGAACGTCCGAGTGCCAAATACAACACGAAGCCATTGATTTATCGGCGAAAGTAAGTCCTATGTGTGAAAGCGTGAGTTGGCAGTCGGATTCGGATGTCGGTGGCGTAACCGTTGCGTTTGAATGCGACATCTACAGCGAACGGGTAGTCACCTTACTCGTGTCCAGTCGTGTGCCAATGTGCAATACAGAAAGCCGAATTGCTCATACGTTAGAAGGGGGGGAAGCACTGGCAATTGCTCAAGAACTTGCAGATCTTACTCTTCTTAGTGACAGTCAATTGCTTGAACTTTCCGATCTGGATGAGGCTCTGATCTTTCGTATTCGTGGTATGTCGACCGACTCGGAAAGATGCAGTGTTGAGTTTACTTCGCGAAACGGAATTGGGTACGGCGAAGTGATGTGGCGACAAGGTTTCACAATGAGAGGAATGACTGTGATGACCCGAGACATTCACGCCTTAGGGCAGATGATTCTTGGCGTGCTGGATAGGTACGACATCATCTGCGATACAAACGACCCGTCTGGGCCGTAGCACTGCTTGGGTTCAGTCAGGTAGGACATATCCGGCAGGGTGGCACACTTCGTCAGTGTCGCACCCGCTGGCTTTGAACATACACAGAGTGAATGCAGAAGTGGCGGGGTAGGTTTACTTATCGTGATAGCCTCGCCACATCCAGATGAGTGTGTCACCGAGCGTTTGTTTGAAGACCTTTCCGTCGCAGTGGCGAGTCGCCTTGCTGAAGACGAATCGATAGTCGTAGCCTTTTGCTTTCAAGGCGGCTGCTGTGCGGTGGTTGGCCATGACCCAGTTGTGGTAGGTCTCTTCCGGATCGTTTGCTCGCAGGTCGTTTTCTGATACGTGAGTGAAAATGCGAAGCGGTTTCTTCTCTGTGTTTTCAATCAGCTTCATGCTGGAATGATATTCCCACGCTCCCAATGGATATTGTGCTTCTTCGGGCGCGTCGTCGTCCTGCTGGTCCACGAAGGTGCCGGAGTAAGTGATGAGTCGTCGAAACAGGTCCGGTCGAAACCAACCCATTGTCAGTGCGGCGGCTCCTCCGGAACTGCATCCCATCACCGCCCTGCCCCAGGGATTCTCTGTGAACGCGATGTTGGGATAGGCCGCTCGGATTTCTTCGTTGGCCAGCACGGCGGGGAGCACTTCGTCGTTGATGAATCTCGCCAGCCGATCGGACATCGTGTCGTATTCCAGGCCGCGCTGGCTTCCCTTGCTGTCGTTTCCGCCGTTCTGCACGGCGATGGCAATGAACGCCGGAAGTCGTCTGGCTGGATCGTCTGAAATCGTGAGGTTGTCGAGTGCTCGTTGCACGAGCCGCAGTGGGCCGGGACCGTCATGGATCACCAGAATCGGTGCTTTCGTTCCGTCCTGATAGGCCGCCGGGACGTACACGAAGATCTTCCTTTCTTCGCGAACCGGTTTGCTGCGATCCAGCGTGGCGTCATCGCCTCGAAAGATCTTGCTGTCGGCGAGTGGCATCGTAAAGACAAACTTCATGCCTTCCGGGTTGCCCTGGTCCGTCAGCACAGGATCGACTTCGTAGTCCGGTCCAATCGTGATATTGCCGTTGCCTTCGGTGCCGGGGTTCTCTGTGTAGGCTTCATCGGCGATGGTTGAGCCAATGGCTCCCAACAGCATCGTCACTATCAGGCAGTGGCGGACAGCAGACAGGTTAGTTAAATGGTGCATGACGGGTGTGCCTGAATGGGAGTGAAGGGGAACGAGCGAGGAAGCTGTGATTCGAGCCGAAGCTGCGATGTGGATGCTTCATTCAAAGACCAGCGTGCCGAACTTTTGAAATTCATGGAAACTGGGACCAACGCGAGCCCAGTCCCATTGGGTCATCTTGTCATCATCGTAATCAATACGATAAACGTTGGCTCGCCATTTGGAACCTGCCCTGGGTGGCACATTCTTAAGCGGCGCCAGGAGTGCATACGGAATGAAGACTTCAGCCGACCAGCCCTGGATAGTTGCCCCTGATGTGGCTTCCCCTCCTGTGATGTGGATTCTGGTACGAGTCTTCCGTTCGCCTTCGAAGTTCCACGGCCGCCAGCCCATGAATTTGTTACCGAAGTTGGGTACCAGAATGGGCAGTTCTCTATTCAGCGGAGAGATTTCGTATTCGAAGTAGATCGGATGAGCTTCATCCGGCCAAAGAAAGACTTCGAAGACGTCTTCGGTCCACAGGTCATCGAAGTCTTCCGTCATGGTCGCGGTGAGTCTTGAGTCAGTACCATCGAACAGGAAGTAGATCCCGGTGTTTGAGTAGAGCATCTTGAATCGGGATACATAATCGTGTTGGGCTTCGGGACGTCTATTCAGTGCGACCCAGTCGGCTGCTGCCCAGGACTTGTTGCTGTCTTCGTTGAATTCGAAGTCATCGGTTGGTCGGACCACGGCCTGAGGTGGTTCGTCAGTGTTTGTTGCGCTGGCACTGCCAGAGTTCATTGCGGATGCTCCCAGCAGGAATACCGTGACGGCGATTCGCCATGATGTTTGAAGCTTCGTCATTGTTGGATTCGTTGTTTGAAAACGTGACTGTCTGTGGTGTTGAAGTTGGCCAGCGGATTCAGCGTGAGGAATCGACTCTTCTCTATTGGCCTGGATTCAGTGATTCTAGGAAATCGAGTCGCTTCCTCAGCAGATGTTGTTTTGCGCAAATGGTATTGCCAAGTTCCATGTAACCTTCATTTTCGGCGTCGTACTTTGGCCATTCCGGCTGGCCCTCGCCATTGGGATTTCCGGTCTTCGCAAAGTTCACCCAGTAGCGAGACATCATGTCTGACAGTTTGCGATCTTCTGCGTCGTAGGTTGTTTGTTTGTGATCCTGCGTGTTGTCAAATACGTATGCGATTTCGCCCGCGTGGTATGCACGAAAATACTCCGGCGAAGGACTCGGCGGAGTATGAGTAAAATGATAGAGGTATGAATCCGTTTCTGCAGCGGTGTTCAGCCGAACCCAGGTTCTCATCCCGACTGCAAACCGAATGTCGCCACCAATCTGCAGAAACCCCCGCATTGCCGTGTCGTCGCTGTGAACTCCATAGACGGATTTGAGCTTCTCTGTGGCTTTCGCTCCCATCTGTTTCGTGAGTGCTTTGGTAACCGCGTCGACAGTTTTGGGGATCATTGCCGGAACACTCAGTGATGTCATTTCGTCAGCGTTCGAACCGACGAGAATGGGGACCCGGTTCTGTTTGCCCTGAGCGAAAATGCTGGCCACGGAATCCGGCAGGACATAACCGTCGATTGTATGAGCGGTGTCGAACGAAGCTTTGACAATGCTTTCTGCTGACAGTACTCGCAGTTCCTTCAGTGTGCTGACTTCAAATTCCTCGGCGAACTTCATCCCCTGTTCGTGGGCAGATGGTTCGTTGTCTGTGGCTTCGTCAAGACGGCGAGCGTTGTCGAAGCGGGCACCACTCTGACCAATGGCTCGGTGGAACAGGCCTTTTGCAAGAGGCGTCGTCTGCAGCATGTGGACGCTCCACGATCCCGCGGACTCACCAAAGATTGTGACCTGTTCCGGGTTGCCTCCAAACTGTTCGATGTTCTGCTGAACCCATTGCAGTGCAGCGATCTGATCGAGGATTCCCTGGTTCCCGGACGCACCAACAGAGGATTCTGCGGTCAGTTCCGGATGCGCATAGAACCCGAAAGCTCCCAGTCGGTAGTTGATCGTAACCACGACCACGCCACGCCGCGCGAGGGCTGCTCCGTCGTACAGGTAGGTGGAACCGGAGCCTCGTGTCCAGCCTCCGCCGTGAATCCAGACCATGACCGGCAGCGAAGTGCCCGTCTGCTTTTCGGGAGACCACACATTCAAAAAAAGGCAGTCTTCGCTTTGTGGTTCGGCTGGCAAGTGGTACAGCGATTGTTCAGGAAAAGGGCGTTGAGGGCAGACTGCGCCGAACTCGGTGCAGTTTCGTACTCCGTCCCAGTCGATCACAGGTTGAGGAGGCTTCCATCGCAGGTCTCCCACTGGCGGTGCGGCGTAAGGGACTCCCTTGAAGATGCGAACTCCGCTCTCCGTGTAGCCTGAAATCGTTCCACCGGTAACTTTGACGATGTTGCCTCCCTCAGCAGAAAGGCAACACGCCATGACACCTGTAATGACTGTAATGTGTTTCATGAAAGAAGCCTTGAGAGGTTGTGTTCAGCGTCGTTTGTCATTGGTCAAGGACTGAATGTTAGGTGGGCCAGTCGTAGCTTGACTGCTTGCGCCAGCCAGTCACCTTGATCGTACCGCCGGAAGTGAGTTCCAGCAGGGAATACCCATTGTTGGCTTCCCCGGATCCTTCGACCATGGCCACGAGTGTGCAGTAGTGGATTCCGTTAATCTGGTTGAGATCATTTGCATGGCTGTGTCCCTGGAACACAGCAAGAACGCGTCCGGATTCTTCAAGGATGGATCTCACCGAAGAATTATTCCGGACGCCGTGATTGTTGCTGACATCCAGACGTTGATGAGCAAACACGATGACGTGTTTGTCGGTGTTCTGGAGATCTGTCGACAGCCAGTCCAGTTCAGCTTTGGGAACGTTAGCATCCGTCCATTTGAAGTTGCGCCGACCGTATGGTTGCCCATCGGATCGGAAGCAGGAATCCAGCACCACAAAGTGGTAGGCACCTCTGTCAAACGAATAGTACGAAGCGTCCTGTCCAACTGTCCCAAGAAACTCTTCTTTGTGAAGCGTATCAACGCAGTGATTGCCGAGGACGTAGTGACGGTCTTCGCAGATGGCTGCGAATCGTTCGTTGATTGTCTTGAGGTATCCCTGTTCGACAGAGACGGAATCGGCCGCATCAATCAGATCGCCCAACTCGATGAGGACACTTGCCTGGTCCTTCCTGAATTGCTGAGCGGCTTCGTCAAGTTTGCTGAGCGTTTCCCGATAGTGGCGAGTGCCTGCGGGAGCCTTATCCGCATAGTGCAGATCGGTGATGAGGCCGACCTTGAGCGCATCGGGCTTCGCATCCGTCACTCCAAAGGCGCCGGGCGCGAATGATGTAGCGGTGAGATACAACGCTCCCTGTCTTGCGAAAGCGCGGCGACCAATTCCTGATTGTGTATGTGTATCGCTCATTGTTCGTTCTTCGAATCAGATGTGCTGGCCTGCTGAATGTGTCCCACCAGAAAATAGTTGTAATGACTGCCAAATGGGCCTTCGGCGCCGATTACATAGATGTGGTTATCAACAACGGCGACTCCCGGGTCATTAAACACCGCGCCGGGTGGAAGCAAACCATTGACTCGCAGCCAGCGGTCGTCATGCGTGTCATAGGCCCAGACCAGATCGGACCAGATGATCGACGAATCGCTGGCACCTGTCGAACGTTCCACTCCACCGGCCATCAGCACATACCGATCGGCGAAGAGATCTCCTTCCCATCCTGAAACAGCAAGTGGAGCCTGCGTTTTCGGTTCCCATTGATCAGTCGCAGGGTTGTATCGGCGCGTCTCACGGATGCCGACAACTTTGCCGGACGGCTCCCACGTGAGTCCTCCGAACACATACAGAAACTTCTGCGTTGCCGCAGAAGCAGCCCACCCGCGAGGACTCAGCGGCAGAGGCGATTTGATCTGCCAGCCTTCGTCCGGGGCAGAGACATCAAACACTTCCGTTGTCGCGCGAATGGTGCTCGCGCCGTAGCCTCCTTCAGTATAATCGTATTCATTGCCACCCGCGACAATCAGCAGGTTGCCGACCTTTCCCACTGACGTGTGTGTGCGTGGCACGTTGAGTTGAGTGCGCATTAACCATGCAGGCTGTTCACGAGAAAGATCCAGACGAATTGTTTCTCCGTGAACACGATATCGTGTCTGCTGAGTGCGATACTGGCAGCCGCCCCCAATCAGATACAAGGCGTCATCTGCGATGATCCCTCGCGTGTACTCACGCCGGACCGGTGCATCCGGAAGTTGATGCCACGTATCGTTTGATGTGTCGTACCTCCACGTCCATCGTGATGTTCGATGACTGTCAGTGTCGCCGGATCCGTCCCCAGCCGGAATGAACCCTCCGGCAACGTAGATTTGATCGCCGCTGGAGACCATTCCGGCACCACTGATGCCGGCGTACGGCCCTTCCTCAACCCACGGCAGCCGTCTTGTTTCCCATTCAATCGACCCAAACAGAGGCAGTTGATTCCATTCCTCTGGCAGGTTGGCCGACAGTGGTGGGGCTGGACTTCTTCCTTCCTTTGGCGGTGCCGCTTCTTCGGCGACGGTTGCGGATGCGATGCAGAAGATGGCTATCACAGGGAACTGCCATTTGTGAGTCTGGTGTGTCATCGACGGTCGATCCGTAAAGAGTCGGGAAAGTGAGTTCTTACCGGAGAACTGGTTTTCATCGCTGGCTGCCTGCGGCATCACGCAGGAGTCGGACCGCGGCTTCCACAAGCATCTCACCCGATCCCGGCTGGAGCGCCGAGTTGGTGACTTCGTAACTTCCGCCCGCATAGGCAGCTCGATGCGGCACGTAGATGGTCTCCACGCAGTTTGATAATTCTACGATCAGGGTGGTTTTGAAGGGTGACGCCTGTTTGATCGCCAGACCCAGTTCCACAAAGATCTCACCCGGCAGGCAAACGATTGCGACATCGGAACCGAACGTCATGACGGTGACGTCCGCCGGCAGTTTTGCGCCGACTCCCGCCAGTGAACGGCTGAGTCCCCAGGTGAGATGTTCCACCGTGTTGGCGTGCGCTGGTGCATGCAGGATCTGGTCCAGGATGAGTGTCTTGTATGCTGTCACATGATTGTAGAAGTCGATTTTTTGACCGGCTTTGGCCAGCTTGAGGATCTCGACTGATCGTTCGATCTCCGATTTTGCCACCTGCTGCAGTGGAAGCTCGACTGTTTCGGATTTCACAATGAGTGCGGTGTCGGTCACTTCCGGTAGTTCTTTAACGTGTGTTGAAATTGTTGCCGCGAGTGATCCGCCGATGAAGTCGGCTTTGTTTCGTTCTGTTCGGTCCGGATCCGAATGATTGATGTCTCCACAGCACCCGGTTGCGAAGACAGACACGAGATCAGATCCGAATGATTCTCGCAGACTCTGTTCAATGAAGTACGGATAGTCGGCGCTCCAGCGTGTCCCTCCAACGGTGTCTGCGTGCAGAGCGAAATTGCTGAGAATTCCAAACGGTGTGTCATCTGTGGGATGATGGAATGTGAGCAGGCCGATGTCCGGATCGATTGGTCCTGCCGCGCGGACGACTCCGAGGCTGGCTGACTTCATCCATGTGCGGACGCTGCCGTCTTCCATGACAAACCGTCGGTTGAACGAAACAGTCGTTGTTTGTGGCACGGCTCCCGCATGCAGTGTTGCCGGTGCGGCGGACTGCTTGGCCTCAACGATTGCGTTGACGGGGCCGTCGATCAGGCGGCGGATGTACTCGGCACGTGCGGGTTCCTGACGATCCTTCCCCAGAAACAGGTACAGTTCCTTCATGTAGTCTGGAGCTGTGTGGGAATGCGTGGCGGACACCACGATATGCGCTGCGGGAATACCGGTGTCTTCTTCGGCACGCCCTCGAATCTCACGCGAAAGATCGGCGTTGACGGCGACGAGGTCACACACGACAAGGGCCGCCGCTGTTTCGGAATCCTCAAACACAATGGCCTTGGCTTTGAGCGGACTGAGCGACCCGTCGGCCAGCCGTTCATGGTAATAGCCGGCCATCGGAAAGCCGTCAGGCGGCGTGATGTCGGTTTCAGCGACGCCGATCTGCAGTGCGGCCGCAGTGACTGAATCGCCTGCGTTGATGGTCTGCCAATGAAGAATCAGTGCGGTTAGAAATGTCAGCGTGAACCGAGCGGCTGTGACAGACTTCATGAGACATTGGCTGTTGAAGAGTGACGCCTGCCTCATGTACCTGACTCAGTTCGAATTCGAACGTCGTTTGTCCGGCGTGGCAAACTGGAAGAATCGATCCGGATTATCGGGGATGCGCCCGAGTAAATGCCAGTCTGCAAAGTCCATAATCGCAGTCCAGTCAGCTTCAGTGAAGTCGTGAGAGCCCTCACGAAAGTGCAACGCGTTCCGCCGAGTTGCTCCGAGAAATCGAAACACCGTTTCTGCAGCTTCACTCGTCGCTCGGTTTCCCACCGGGTTCGCCCATTCGTCACCGAGTGCATCGGTGCAGATCAACGCACGCGGGGCGACGAGTGCTTTGAGGAAGTGCTGATCGACAGGAAGCTGGTGTTCTCTACCGACCCATTGCCGTAGATCCTTGTGAAACCAATAACCGAAACGTTCGGGCCGAGTGATGAGTTCCAGGGTTTCCACTTTGCCTTCCTGAATCCGAAAACACCCGGCTCCGCCGCACCCGGAACCATTGGCAGCGACGAGTGCAAAGCGTTCGTCCAGTGCGCCGGCCAGCAGGGCCATCTTGCCGCCTCGCGAATGTCCCGTGATGGTCAGTTTGGTCAGATCGACATCGTCGCGAGTCTCAAGATAGTCAACAACACGCATCGCTCCCCACGCCCACACGGCCAGAGTCGCCCAGTCGGAATCAGGATAGGCCGCCTGAGCCGGGCCAACCGCATCGGGGCTGTCTGGATCGAGATCCTCTCGCTGGAATTCGGCGAACATGTAACCTCGGGCAAGAATGTTGGGGACTTCTTCGATGTGTCCGAGTGCATGTTCTTCTCGAATGATCACCGGCAACGGACCGTCGACTGGAGGACGATAGACGGCGATCTTCATTCGCAGTTGCGTATCGGAACCGATGACGAGCGTCATGCGTTCTTCTGTGCCGTCGCAGTTCGGAATCGGGCCAGACGTGATGTCAGTGCAAGTGACCTGATCGGGACGTTCCGGCAAATGTCCGTAGACCACGGATTGCATCAGTTCCTTAATCTCCCGACGCCGCTTTTGCCACATCGCCGGAGTCGACACGGATTGACCGTTTGACAAATGCAGGAGCGGCGGGAACCGATTGCTTCCATGCCGTTGCAGAGCAAAGCCAACATCAGGGGGCAGTCCAAATTCGGATTCAATTTGTCCGCCATCGTCGGTGCCGTTTTCACCGACGCTGTAGATCGTGGCGTGAGTGTCATCGATCAGATAGTGGAGTTGTTTGCCGGTGAATGGATCCGAGATGAGGTCGTCAGGTGTCTGGATACCCTCCGGAAAAAACTGATCGGGAATAACGGAAAGCGAAGTCGGGAGCCGACCGTGTTTTAGGCGGTGACGTTCTGCAGCGAGTGCGGTAATTGTGCAGTGTTGTTGAGCCTTTCCGTTGGCAGCAGCAACCGTGAGGTTCCCTGTGGCCGGGAAAAGCAGTTCAACCAGACAGATTCTGAACCGTGGTAGGAAACGGTGGTCTGCAGGCTCAAGGAGCGTTGCAATTTTATGTTGGTCACGAATTGCGTCCGGCCACGGCAGCTTGGCGGCATCTATGGCAATCCGAAACAGTGGTAGTGCGGCCCTTTTTTCCGAAGTGGCTAGAAGTGAGGGCATCTCTTCGATGGCCGTGAGCATGATTGCCTGCTCGCCGTGCAAGCCGATGTGAAGCGCTTCCCTGAATTGAGCGTTTCCAATCGCCATTTGCAGTGTTACGAGTTGTTCATCATTCCAGTTTGTTTGGGGCAGCAGCAATTCAATAGTGCGGCACCCGATTCTGTAGTGGAAGAACCGGATGAACTGCGAAACCAGACAAGGTTCTGCCCGCAGAGCATCGGACAATGCAAACATAGACAATATGTCTTGCATAACCCGATCGGTGTCGTCATCAAGAGCGGCAACGTGAGCATCAAGTTGTAGCAGCCGACTCGTTGTTCTGGATTCCTCGCTGTCCGGCAGAAGCACGCCAATGCCCTGCTGGAAGTCAACCGGAAATCGGACGACACCTCCGGCTTCTGCTGCTTCGTGAATCAACCGCAGGTTGTCTTCGAAGTCTGCCAGGAATTCACGCGCTTCCTCCAGTTGCTCCCATTCTTCACCCGGCTTCGGCGGAGAACCTTCACCGACGAAAGGAAGATTCTGTCCGTTCGTTTGAAAGTCAGAATTGTCGAGTGCTCGAATTGCCGTGAGCCACAAAGCGGTCGAATCAATTTCCCCTTCCGGAATAACATAAAAGTCATTCAGTTCTGCCCCGTTGGTGGGGAATCCGGCGGCGCGAATCGCATCCAGTTCTGATTGCAATTTCCAATCGGCGTACATCCAATACGTCACAGGCACGCAGACGACCCCGATGAGCACGACTGGAATCCAGAAGCGTTTTGTGCGGTAGAACAAAGGAGTCTGGATGTTGGCAACCATCTTTGGTTCCAGCGAATTCAGCAGTTTTGGGCCCCCTACATCGTATACGACATCGGCTGAGACTTGGATCATTTGAATTGTAAAGTCGGTGGTTACTGCGACGAAACGTGGAGCTGCTGCCTGCGGAGAGATGAGCTGTCTGCTTTTGTTTGCAGTGCGTTGGGACCGACTTATGATCTCCTGTGATCGGTGACGGGAGCAGTATCAGCAATCTGAGGGTGTCAGGACTGTGATGAATTTGAACATCTGGGCCGTAAGCCGAATACACGTCTGCGCGATTCAAGTCGCGTTAGTCTTTCTTGTGCTCGCTCTATCAACGATTGCAACTGCGCAGGACGCTATGACGTGGACATACACTCCGGAAGCTCTCACGCCGTTCTGGGAAAAGGACGTCATTGAGCGTGAATCGGTGCTCTTCATTCGTGATCCTGAAACTGGTGTGGCTCGCGCATCCTTGCTGTTTCCGATTCAGGAAGTCATCTCTGTGCAGGATGCGTCCGGGCAAGTGACTTACACCGAAGGAGTCGACTATCGATGCACACCCGGAACGACAGAAATCGAAGTGGCGGTGGGATCTCGAATTGTGACGAAGGCGGCTTCTGATCTGCGTGTCCCGGCCGGACTGCAACCGTACCGGTTGACTCATCGTGATGGTCAAGGCGAGATTCGGTTTGGAGCGAAGCTGGAATATCACACGATGCAAACGTGGATCACGTATTCGAAAGCAGACAGCAGCTGGCCGATAGAAGTGGCCTCTTTTGATCCTCAGCAACTGCCACGGACGATCCAGACGTTGCGAGACAGGAAGCCGTTGAAGATCGTCTTACTGGGAGACAGTATTTCCACTGGGTGCAATGCGTCCGGGTGGGCGAACGGGGCTCCTCAACAGCCAGCTTACCCGGAGTTGCTGCGGCTGCACCTTGAGGCACAGTACAAAACGGACGTGGAACTCACGAATCTGTCAGTTGGCGGAACATCAACACCTTGGGGCGTCACGATGATTCCGAAGGTCGTCGAACAGAATCCGGATCTGGTGATTCTGGCGTTCGGAATGAACGATTCCAGTGGCCGTTCTTCAGAAGACTATCGAACTCAAATCGAAACGATGATTTCGAAGGCGCGTGAGTCACTGCCTGATGTTGAATTCATTCTGGTGGCATCGATGTTGGGGAACCGGGACTGGACAACCTTGAAACATGATCTGTTCCCGAAGTACCGAGATGAACTGGCCGGCTTGTGCAAACCGGGGATCGCACTGGCGGACATGACTTCTGTTTGGCAGGAAATTCTCAAACGAAAACAGGACCATGATCTGACGGGGAACGGAGTGAATCATCCTAACGATTTCGGGCATCGCGTGTATGCTCAGGTAATCTCGCGTCTGCTGGTGGCTGGCGCTCCGTCACGTTGAGCCAACACATCGATTGAACCCTGATACGTGTGACAGATGACGAGTCCGGAACGCAACCTCGGTCCACAGCCAATCGCTGATGTTCTGGCAGAGTTGAAACTGTCGCCGCACGCGCTGGTGGAAGCGTCCACCGAACAGATCACTCACAAGATGGTGTCGCGTGCAATCAAGGGACGCCGTTTAACACGGAACACAAAAGACAAAGTGACTCGGGCTCTGAATGCGGCATCGGGGAAGCATTACACCGCTAATGAGTTGTTCAACTACGAATAGTGAACAGTCAAGAGGTACGACATTGAAGACTCACTTTGTGTTGCTGGCTCTGATCGTTTCAGCCGGCATGCCGATCTGTGCGGATGAACCAGTGCGAATCATCTTCGACACGGACATCACTGGAGACGTGGATGACGTGCTGGCTCTTGCCATGCTCCACGCGTTGGCCGATCGAAACGAATGCACGATCGAGGCTGTCACGGTTTCCAAAATCAATCCGTTAACGGCACCGTTTGTCGATGCTGTCAACACGTTCTACGGACGATCTGATATTCCGATAGGTGTCACACGCGATGCACAAGAGCGTGAGAGCCGCTATCTGCATCTCGTCGAAACGAAGGATGGCGGCGAGTTTCGGTATGCTCATGATGTGCTGACTAACGACGGTGTTCCGGATGCTGTCACAGTGTTGAGGCAAACGCTTGTTTCATTGCCCGATCAGTCGGTTGCTATTGTGCAGGTCGGTCTTGCGGCGAACCTTGCCGACCTGGTGGAGTCCGGGCCGGATCAGATCAGTCCGTTGACCGGAAAGGATCTGGTGCGGCGAAAGGTGAAGTGTGCGTCGGTGATGGCCGGGGCTTTTGCGCCGATCAGGGGGAACGCACACTTTCTGGAAGCGAACGTCCGGAATGGCATTCGATCGATGCAGCGATTCGTGACGAACTGGCCGGAGGATGTTCCGGTGAACTGGAGTGATTTCCGGATCGGAATTGCCGTGCCTTATCCTCGGGAGAGTATCGCTCGCGACTTCACGTATCGGGAACATCATATCGTTCGCGAGTCGTACCTGTTGCACAGTGGGCCGGATCACGAGCGGCCAACCTGGGATCTGACGAGCGTGTTGCATGCCGTTCGTCCGTCAGACAACTACTTTGGATTGTCCGTTCGTGGAACGGTCACGGTTGAAGATGACGGATACACGCAGTTCACCCCAGACACAAATGGCCGCGACCGCTACCTGAAGATGACGGACGAACAGGCAACGCGAGTCGTGGAGGTTCAACGCGCATTGGTCAGCCAGCCGCCCATGCAGGTTCCATAGACCTGCTGTGATGGTGTCGGCGGAACGTCGCCTTGACCGGTTTACACCAGCGGTGGATTCTGCAGCATTTCACCAGAGTATTACAGGGGGCGTACCCAACCCAGATTGCTTACTCGTCCGGTTAGGTAAGAAGTACCACTGGCAACGAGCAAGCAGGGTTTACGTTGCGTGCTGCTGAACGAAAGGGATGGCGGGAAAAGTCAGATACGAGGTCATGAGCGCGATACGTGGGGAGTCGGTTGGTACATCAACGGTATCAGCAATGAACTGCGACCTGTAGCGACTGCATTCCTGGGGCTGGAAAACGGCCAGGGCGTGGAGTGCTTCTACAACTACGAAGTCACACCGTGGTTTCACCTGACAACTGACGTTCAGTACATTCAACCGATTGGTCAGAACCGGGCTGGCGAAGCTGTGGTTCTTGCATTTCGCGCCAGGGTCGACCTTTGACAAATTGTGGTCCAGCGCAATACCGAATCACGTCGGCGACGTGAAAGCCAACTCGTCGTTCATGATGCACCGTAACGAGGCGCCCCTTGACATCACGTGATGCGGAGGGGCCAGAGACGACTCAGTTCTGGTTAGACACACTTACTCCTGAGTGTTGGCGGTTTCCTCATCATCTTCTGGTGCGGGGTCTTCCAGTCGAACCAGCAGCCAGTTTTCCACCTTCTCTGTGCCAAAGTGGATCAGCAACGGGGCCTGCTCCTGGGTGAGATTGTACAAGCCAGTCTCCGCAACAAGATCTTCACTTTCCCCGATACGCATGGCGACCCGCTGCGTTTCTTTGTCGACCTGGCCCTGGATGCTCTGGTTTTCTTCGGTCTGAGTGTTGAACAGCGTGCCACTGATGACGCCCTGCTGACTGACAGCCAGCTGCACCATTCGTGTCGGTTCGACATCTTTCTCGCCGGCTGACAATGCGAAAGTACCCAACGGCATCCATTCGGCGTTCTCTGCTTCCTCGTCGGTCGTAGGAGCTTCTACGGTCGCGAGGTCGGCTGCACTCTGCGCAAATTCGGTTGCTGTCGCAACCTGTTCGCCGTTGATGTAGACCGAGTTGTCATTGTAGACCACGTTCCCCTCCGAACCGTAGTCGTAGTAAACCGGCTCAGACCACACCTGAGACGGTGCGTTCCAGTTGAACCAGTTCACACAGGCCGCAAAGGTCGGGAGCGTCCACCAGTATCTCCACGGACGCCTGCGAAAGGCGTAGCCGTAGTGCCAGCCACACCAGCGATACGGATGACGTCCCCACCAGGAACCTCGGAAGCAGCCGGGATTTCGATAGTGGTATCGGTAACTGCTGCGGACGCCAGCACCCCACCCAGCCCAATACGCGCGTCGATTGGGATGCAGTCCCCTCCAGTTGTGCATGCCGCCAATCTGGTTTCGCCAGCGGTTGTTGATGTTAGTCACGCGCCCACGGTCGATGTTTGCCCACGTAGGCCGACTGTTGATCACATTGTTTTTGCCAATGTTGATCTGTCCGATGTTCACATCGCGATTCAGTCGATTCCCGTTTCCAATGGATGGGCGATTCCCGATTCTGTTCCCGATGCCAGGCCGATTTTCGTTACCAATTCCGGGGCGATTGACGATGCCGTTTCCTGAACCTGGTCGATTTCCAATGCCATTGCCTGGTCGCAGCGGCTTGTCCATGCCCAAAAAGTCTCCGAGGTCACCCGCAGACGGTCTTCCACCGTTACCGGGCCTGTTCGGTCGGTCAATGTTTGGTCTTCCACCGCTACCGGGTCTGTTCGGCGGTCTGACATTTGGACGATTGCTGCTACCACCACCCAGGTTTGGAACGCTGGGACGCGTTGTCGGGCGGTTGGGGAATCTTCCTCCCGATCCGGTGTTTGGAAGCCTGTTAGTTGGCCGGGACGGACGTGTCTGCGGTCCTGACGGTCGGGGTGATGGCTTGAATCCACCTGATGGCCGATGATACTGCCCGCGATTTCCAGTTGAGGGTCGAGTCGATGGTCGGCTGACGTTTGGCCTGGACGGCCGATTGAAGTTTCTATTCATCTGAGGCGATCGTCGGGCACCCATACTGGGAGCACTCGCTCGTGGGGCTGGTCGGGACATCCTGGCCCCGCCACCACCGCGTCGGCCCCCACCGCCGCGAAATCCACGTGCACACAGTTCACCTGGGACGAGCGTCATGATGATGCACAACACGAACGCGTTGAATCGGGTTGGTCTCATCGTTCAATGCCTTTTTGCGTCTAGTTTCGTGGTGAGATTTCGGCGTCGGAGCTATGGCTAACGCGAACAACACGGATTGGTTCACCGGCTGGTTGTGGTTCACCGTCTACTTCGTGACCAACCAACTGGATCGTGAACGCGTCGTCATCCAGAGGTTCCATCAGATACGTTCCGGACGCGGTGCCCCCCGCCGCCAGTGTCTGTATGGATTTGCACAACCAGCCGGTACCATTGCGTGACCATGTCGACTCGCCGAACGAACCATCAGAACTGAATGACCAGCCTCGGATTTGCTGCTGCTGAGGATCCCAGGCAATGACCTGAGTTCCAGTCAGAGTGATACCGTCTTTCGATTCGATATCGAATGAGCGTAGCAGGAATGTCTTGTTGGCAGTCCACCGAAACGTTGTTATGACGCGGACATCATCAGATTCGTCGACCCATTTTCCAACAAGCCATTCGAGTTTGCGCAATGCGTCAGTCGCGTTGAGTTCCGGCAGTGCCATTTCTTCGATGGAATCGAGCAACCATTTGTCATTCTGATTGACGACGATCGCAGCAAAACCTGAATCTGAAGATTCTCCATCACCAGTCACAAGGGTCGTTTCCCCTTCGACCTGAGCCACGTCCGGCGTGATGAAGCGAATACTGGAGATCGTTGCTGAAAGTTTGACGTCTCCCAGTTCGCTCAGCACCCGTGTCATGTCTGCCTGAATGGCATCACGACCTTCGGTTCGTTCGCCTGTCTGCCGATCTGTGTGAGTGCCGTTCTCGGTCCAGAATTCAGCTACCTTGTCTGCAGCTTTCGCATTGAACACTCCCACGTAGTCAGACAACGTCTTCCGGACAGCGGCTTCGTCGGCGGAAGCAGCAAGCGGCACGAGCAATGTCACAAGGATCGCAAGTAGTGAAGTTCTGAGTCTGTTCATATTGAGTAACTCCGGCGTGAGAGAATTGGCCGAGATGAGCCAGGTGTTGCGACAGACACTCCTGGATGAGCATTCCACAGTGTGCAGAAGAGGTATTGATACTTCAACTAACCATCAACCATTCAAGGTACTCTGAATCCTGGTTGCAACCAAAGGGGCGGGTTCTCCCGCAGATGGGTGGTCATCAGCGATATGGCCTTCCCCATACTGAATTCAAGAATGGGCGGTTGCTCCAACGGGCTGGTCAGTCACTTCAGACTGTTTCCTGCCGACCAATTGTCGGCTTCGCTCCTGAGCGTTCTGTGGCGGTTCGATGGTCGAACAGCTACGTGTCGCCAAATCAGGAACCGGTTGACATCTCGGTTCCGTGGACATGGCGGGCAACTAACTGGTGTTATTTGGTGCGGCGGAGTTGGGGAAACGGTTCCTTCACACTCATTGCCTGGGTTTAATAGGCGTGATTCAAGCGATTCCTGAACCGGCGGTCTGACGACTTCACACAAACGTCATCAACCTGTGACTCTGAGTACGACTATGAATGCTGGCAAGCTACCTGTTCCAATCGCGACGTTTGTTGCTCTTTCATGGGGGCTTCCAGCTGTGAGTGCTCAGCAGGTTCTGCCCTTTCCCCCTGTGCCGTCGGCATCACAGGCGGGAGTCACGATAGAAAGTTCCACTTACCACAAACGTGTTGAGCCCCGACGATTGCCGGCTGATGCACCAAACATCCTGGTCATTTTGATTGATGATGTAGGGGCGGCAACGCCATCAACATATGGCGGTGAGATTAGAAGCGGTCCAAAAACCATAACAGATTGGAATACGAGTTGCGGATTGTTGGCTTTCGAAAGGAGGCCGACATGGCAACGCGATCCCATGGGCACCAGGAGTCGGTGGCCGAAGCGGGATC
>Ga0180430_10002350_pt1 | contig 17222 bp, 17 predicted proteins | sample SS_ome_9_FD_132999 | JGI IMG/M metagenome (GOLD analysis project Ga0180430, IMG submission 132999) | Hypersaline lake sediment archaeal communities from the Salton Sea, California, USA - SS_1_S_2 metaG | ecosystem: Environmental > Aquatic > Non-marine Saline and Alkaline > Hypersaline >... | reverse complement strand
AGTTCAGGATGCGCCTGCAGCAGAAGAAGCCGCAAAAGACGGCGGAAACCTCCACAAAATCACCTCTCCGATGGTCGGAACGTTTTATGCGTCTTCTTCGCCTGAAGCCGACCCTTACGTAACAGTCGGTTCGAAGGTAACAGAATCCTCTGTCGTCTGCATTGTGGAAGCAATGAAGCTCTTTAATGAGATCGAAGCCGAAGTGAAAGGCGAGATCGTTGAAGTATTGGTTGAAAACGGCCAGCTGGTTGAATACGGACAACCTTTATTTTTAGTAAAAGCAGAGTAAGGAGCAATAAGATGATCAAAAAGCTATTAATTGCGAACAGGGGAGAAATTGCTGTCAGAATTATCAGAGCTTGTAAAGAACTGGGGATCGATACAGTAGCCGTCTTTTCCGAGGCCGACAGAGAGGCGCTCCATGTTCAGATGGCTGATGAAGCATTTTGCATCGGACCTAAGCTATCAAAAGACAGCTACTTGAATATAACGAACATCGTCAGCGTCGCCAAAATGACCGGCGCTGATGCGATTCACCCGGGCTACGGTTTCCTGGCGGAAAACGCCGATTTTGCCGAGCTTTGCGAAGAGGTAAACGTAACCTTCGTCGGTCCGACAGCAGACGCGATCTCTAAGATGGGGACAAAGGATGTTGCCAGGGAAACGATGCAGCAGGCTGGCGTTCCGATCGTACCGGGTTCCAAAGGAATTATTGAAGATATTGAAGATGCGGTTTCATTAGCGCGCGATATAGGGTATCCTGTCATTATAAAGGCAACTGCCGGGGGCGGCGGAAAAGGAATCAGGGTCGCCCGTACGGAAGAAGAACTGATCAACGGCATTAAAATCACTCAGCAGGAAGCGGCCACCGCTTTCGGAAACCCGGGTGTGTACATTGAAAAGTACATTGAAGACTTCAGACACGTCGAGATCCAAGTGCTTGCGGACACACACGGAAATACGATTCACTTGGGTGAACGCGACTGCTCAATCCAAAGAAGGCTCCAAAAGCTGCTTGAAGAAACCCCTTCACCTGCGCTTGATGAAGGAATCAGGGAGCAAATGGGGCAGGCGGCTGTCAAAGCGGCTGAAGCCGTTAAGTACACGGGCGCGGGAACAGTTGAATTTATCTACGATTACCGCGAGCAGAAGTTCTACTTTATGGAAATGAACACGCGCATTCAGGTTGAGCATCCGGTAACAGAGATGGTGACGGGCGTTGATTTGATTAAAGAGCAGATCAGAGTGGCATCAGGTGAAAAATTAGCCCTCACCCAAGATGAAGTCACTTTTAACGGCTGGGCCATCGAATGCCGGATTAATGCGGAAAACCCTGAGAAAAACTTCATGCCTTCTCCGGGAAAAATCGAGATGTATCTGCCTCCGGGCGGGCTCGGCGTCAGAGTGGATTCTGCGGCTTATCCGGGATACTCGATTCCTCCTTATTACGACAGCATGATTGCAAAAGTCATCACATACGGGAAGACGAGGGAAGAAGCTGTATCAAGAATGAAAAGAGCGTTGAGCGAATTCGTCATCGAAGGCGTTCATACGACGATACCGTTCCATCTGAAACTGCTCGAGCACGAAACATTCGTAAGCGGAGAATTCAATACGAAGTTTTTAGAAATATATGATGTAATGGGGTCGTAATTTTAACGGAGGTGAACATATTGAAAAACGACAACAGCTTATTGGAAATGAGCCATGAAGACAATCATTTAGGAAAAGTGGAAATCGCTCCGGAGGTCATCGAAGTCATTGCCGGAATCGCAGCTTCCGAAGTTGAAGGCGTAGCTGAAATGCGCGGCAATTTTGCGACAGGTGTCGTGGAACGGTTTGGAAAAAAGAATCACGGCAAAGGCGTCAAAGTTGATTTGTCAGATGACGGAATTATCATTGATGTTTATTGCGTGATGATGTTTGGCGTTTCGATTCCTAAAGTTGCAAATGCCGTTCAGGATAATATCCGCCAGACGCTTCTCAATATGACAGCTCTTTCGATTAATGAAATCAATATTCACATCGTTGGCATTCAATTCGATTCAAAAACGCACGAGGTGGAAGTCGATCAAGAGATGTAGTGCGGTGAAGTGGAAGAACCAAGGGGAATGACGGCCCTTTGGTTTTTTCATGTTCCGTTTTAAAAAATGACGTTTAAAAGCATCTTTCCGCTGTTATCGACCAAAAATAAGAGGAACCGGAAAGTTTGCAAAGAAGTTCGAAAAACGAATGATAACAAATGTTTGTTTCTTATTATTCGGTTATTGACGATAAAACCGCGATTTTTGCATGCGGAAAGACTAAAAATATGATATGATCTCTTTGTGGCTTAAACGGCAAGCGGCAAAGAGGGTTAAAGGAGAAAAAGAAAGAATGAAAAGAAGAACAGCAAGAGAAAAGGCTTTGCAGTCACTATTCCAGATTGATGTCAGTGATACAGAACCGAATGAAGCGATGCAGCACGCCTTGGACGGGCAGGAAAGCGACGCTTTTTTCGAGCAGCTTGTTTACGGGGTCTTAGAGAACAAAGAGAAAATCGATGAGATGATCAAACGGCATCTCGTCAATTGGAAGCTTGACAGGCTAGCGAATGTCGACCGCGCGATTTTGCGTTTGTCCGCCTATGAAATGATTTTTTTAGAAGACATACCTGTCAACGTCTCTATGAATGAAGCGATTGAACTGGCCAAGCAATTTGGAGATGACAAGTCGGCGAAGTTTGTAAACGGTGTTCTTTCTAACATTAAATCCGATCTTGAATAATCTAGGAGGAGAGCAAATGACAGCAACCATCATCGACGGGAAAGAAACAGCAAAGGAAAAGCGCGGGCAGCTGGCCAAGGAAGTTGAAGAGCTGAAAAAACAAGGAGTGACCCCGGGACTGGCCGTTATTTTAATTGGTGATGATCCGGCGTCTCTTTCATATGTACGGGGAAAGAAAAAAGCAGCTGAAGCCATGGGGATTCGTTTTCAGCTGGATCATTTCGATGCAAGTTTCTCTGAACAGGAACTTCTTGAAGTAATTGACCAGTACAACCAAAATAACGACTTTCACGGAATTCTTGTCCAGCTGCCTCTTCCGGATCATATTTCCGAACAAGCGGTGATTGAAAGAATATCCCCTGACAAAGATGTTGACGGTTTTCATCCATTAAACGTAGGAAAGATGCTGCTTGGCGAAGATACATTTCTGCCTTGCACGCCTGCGGGCATCGTGGAGCTTTTAAAGAAAACCGAGATTGATCTGTCGGGAAAAGAGGTTGTTGTCGTCGGGCGAAGCAATATCGTCGGAAAGCCGGTAGGGCAGCTGCTCTTGAACGAAAACGCAACCGTTACGTACTGCCATTCAAGAACGGCCGACATTACGGCTCACACAAAAAAAGCCGACATTCTGATTGTCGCTGTCGGAAAGGCGAATTTCATCAAAGCGGATCAAATGAAAGAGGGAGCCGTTGTCATTGATGTCGGCGTTAACCGCCTTGACAACGGAAAGCTCGTCGGTGATGTCGATTTTGAAGAAGCGAAGGAAAAGGCTTCCTATATTACACCCGTACCGGGCGGTGTCGGTCCGATGACGATTACAATGCTTGCCCATAACACGGTTAAATCAGCGAAGCGTACAATTTAACTTTAATGTACAGCCGTTCATCCGCCTGGTCTCGCGCCGGCGGATGAACGTTCTTGTGCCTTCTTAGAAAGGAGACTGTGCCATGAGTGAAATTTCATTTGTCACGGTCACGGCTTTGACAAAATATATTAAGCGCAAATTTGACGTGGACCCCCATCTTGAAGATATTTGGATCAAGGGCGAGCTGTCAAATGTTAAAATACATAGCAGAGGCCATATTTATTTTACATTGAAAGATGATAACGCCCGCATTCAATCCGTCATGTTCGCCAGACAAAACAGAAATCTCGCCTTTACCCCTGAAAACGGGATGAAGGTATTGGTGAGAGGCGGCATTTCGGTATATGAACCGAGCGGCAATTATCAGCTCTATGCGAAAGAAATACAGCCTGACGGCATAGGCGCGCTTCATCTCGCGTATGAAGAACTTAAGAAAAAGCTGTCGCAAGAAGGCTTGTTTGATGAAAAACATAAGAAACCCATCCCCGCGTTCCCATCCGTCGTCGGTGTTGTCACATCTCCAACCGGAGCGGCTGTACGCGATGTGATCACCACCATTAAAAGAAGATACCCCCTTGTAAAAGTGATCGTCTTTCCAACGCTCGTTCAAGGAGTAAACGCGGGCGAGTCCATCGTCAGCAGCATCAAAGAGGCTAACCGCAGAGATTTATGCGATGTATTAATCGTCGGACGCGGAGGGGGATCGATCGAAGAGCTGTGGGCATTTAATGAAGAGGCTGTCGCCAGGGCCATTTTTTCTTCCGACATTCCGATCATTTCCGCCGTCGGGCATGAAACGGATTTTACAATCAGCGATTTTGTTGCGGATTTGCGCGCGGCGACCCCGACGGGAGCGGCCGAACAGGCCGTACCTAATATGATTGATTTGCTGGAGCGTCTGAAAACGCTCGAAGCGAGAATTGCAAAATCGATGAAGCAGGATTTAAGAAAGCGGCAGGAGCGCGTGAAAACCCTCCAGTCCTCTTATGCCTTCCGCTACCCGAAACGGCTGTATGCCCAAAAGGAACAGGAATTCGACCTGATATTCGACCGTTTCCAAAAACAGCTGGCGATGACCGTTGAACGCAAAAAACAAAAACTGAACGAACAGACATACAAGCTGGAGATGCTTCATCCCGAGGAGCAGCTTAAACAAGCGAGAAAGAGGCATGAAGAGCAGACAGTCCGGCTGAAGCGGAATATGGATGTGCAGCTTAAGCAGATTCACTCGCAGTTTCAGACGGTTCTTGGTAAACTGAATGCATTAAGCCCTCTCCAAGTGATGGAAAGAGGGTACAGTTTGACATATAAAGAAAACGAATTGATTAAAAGTATTGAACAGGTTCATGAAAAAGACGAGATCCGCGTCACATTAAACGATGGGACGCTGACCTGTGAGGTACTGCAAAAGAGAGGCGAAACAAATGGCTGAAGAAAACAAAACAAACCGGGAAGACCTGACATTTGAAGAGGCGATGAAAGGTCTGGAACAGATCGTATCAAAGCTTGAAGAAGGGGATGTGCCTTTGGAAAAGGCGATCGACTACTTCCAGGAAGGGATGGCTCTTTCGAAAATGTGCCACGAAAAACTGCAAAATGTCGAAAAGCAGATGGACTACATTTTGCGGGAAAATGGGGAATTAGCTCCTTTCAGTGTTCGGGAGGAGGAAAAAGGTGACCGGTAAACTTGACGGATTTTTAAAATCGAGAAAAACAGTAATTGAAGAACGCCTTCCGATGTATATTAAAGACCTGCGAGCGCCGTCCATCCTTAAGGAATCCATGCTGTACTCATTGGAAGCCGGAGGGAAACGGCTGAGACCGATTTTGGTACTTGCGCTTCTTCATGCGTACGGAAAAGACGAAGAAGCCGGAATTCCGGTAGGGTGCGCGGTTGAAATGATCCATACGTATTCATTAATCCATGACGATCTCCCTTGTATGGATGACGATGACCTCAGAAGGGGAAAGCCGACAAACCATAAAATATACGGGGAAGCGACGGCCATTCTCGCCGGAGACGCCTTATTAACTGAAAGCTTCAAAATGATCACTTCCAATATGCCTTCTGATGTATCTGCTGAAAAACGCATCAGACTGGTGAATGAGTTGATATCGGCAGCGGGGGCTGAAGGTATGGTCGGCGGTCAAATTTTAGATATGGAAGCGGAATCAAAGTCTGTCTCTCTTGATGAACTGCAGCGGATTCACGAAGGAAAAACGGCTAAACTCCTCAGCTTCAGCGTCATCGCGGGGGCGATTCTAGCAGATGCATCTGAAAAAGAGATCGAAAAGCTCCGCGAATTCAGCCATCATATCGGCATCGGCTTCCAGATCAGAGATGACATTCTCGACCTTGAAGGATCAGAGGATAAAATCGGCAAACGGATCGGATCTGACGAGACAAACGGAAAATCGACCTATCCGTCGCTCCTTTCGCTTGAGGGCGCCAGCCAAAAGCTTGATGAACATATTGAAAAAGCAAAACGGCTGATTTCAGAGCTTCCGCTTGAAAAAGAGCTTATGTACGAGTTTTGCGATATGATTGCCGCAAGGGATCATTGATACAGGGCTTCCATTTGAGCATCAAAGGCTTATTATGCTAAAATATAAAGAGTTGAACTCTAAAACGCCGCGCCGTTATCACGTTGTGTTAGCGGCTGTTTTTTCAAACGAAGCGTCCGCATATGCAAGTTTGCGCATGGGGATGAATTCGTCATATAATAATTCAAGCTGAAACTTAAAATGAAGCAAGGCGCATACTTGCAGAAATCATGCTGAAAGTGAGTTGATCCGATTGGATCTGTTATCGATAAAGGACCCTGCATTTTTGAAGAACCTTTCAAATCAAGAACTGGAAAGCTTGAGCGCTGAAATTCGCCGTTTTTTAATTGAAACGCTTTCTGAATCCGGAGGGCACATTGGTCCGAATCTCGGCGTTGTCGAGCTTACCATTGCATTGCATAAAGAATTTAACAGCCCGAAAGATAAGTTTTTGTGGGATGTGGGGCATCAATCGTATGTCCATAAACTGCTGACCGGCCGCGGAAAGGACTACGCCACCCTGCGTCAGCATAAAGGACTGTGCGGTTTTCCAAAGCGGAATGAAAGCGAACATGATGTCTGGGAAACGGGCCACAGTTCGACTTCTCTCTCCGGTGCGATGGGGATGGCAGCTGCGAGAGACTTGAAAGGGACAAACGAATATATCATCCCGATCATCGGAGACGGTGCACTGACCGGCGGCATGGCTCTTGAAGCGCTTAACCATATCGGCCATGAGCAAAAAGATATGATTGTCATTTTGAATGACAACGAAATGAGCATCGCTCCAAACGTCGGAGCGATTCATTCCATGCTCGGAAGGCTGCGCACAGCCGGAAAATATCAATGGGTCAAAGATGAGCTTGAGTATTTGTTCAAGCGGATTCCTGCTGTTGGCGGGAAGCTTGCCGCTACAGCCGAGCGGATCAAAGACAGCCTGAAATACCTGCTGGTATCCGGGATGTTCTTTGAAGAGCTCGGATTTACGTATTTAGGGCCTGTAGACGGTCATTCCTATGATGAACTGTTTGAAAACATGCAGTATGCGAAAAAGACGAAAGGCCCGGTACTCCTCCACGTTATTACGAAAAAAGGAAAAGGCTATGAGCCTGCGGAAACCGATAAAACCGGCACATGGCACGGAACCGGCCCATATAAAATCGATACCGGTGATTTTGTTAAGCCGAAAGCCGCTGCGCCATCATGGAGCGCGCTCGTAAGCGAAACGGTCAGGAAGCTTGCCCGCGAGGATGAAAGGATTGTAGCCATTACTCCGGCCATGCCTGTCGGTTCAAAACTTGAAGGGTTTGCGAGCGAGTTTCCGGAGCGCATGTTTGATGTCGGCATTGCGGAACAGCATGCGGCAACGATGGCGGCTGGTCTCGCGACTCAGAATATGAAGCCGTTTCTGGCGATCTATTCGACATTTCTTCAGCGCGCTTATGACCAGGTTGTCCATGATATTTGCCGGCAAAACCTAAATGTATTTATCGGCATTGACAGAGCGGGCCTAGTCGGCGCTGATGGGGAAACACACCAGGGCGTGTTTGACATTGCTTTTTTACGGCATATTCCGAATTTGGTTCTCATGATGCCGAAAGACGAAAACGAAGGCCAGCACATGGTCAACACGGCTGTCAAATACGATGACGGCCCGATTGCCATGCGCTTTCCGCGCGGAAACGGACTCGGCGTCAAAATGGATAAAGAATTGAAAGTGATCCCGATCGGAACGTGGGAAGTGCTGAGACCCGGGACAGACGCGGTCATTTTAACATTCGGCACCACCATTCCGATGGCGCTTGCTGCCGCGGAGGAGCTGCAGAAAGAAGGACGTTCGGTCAGAGTGGTTAACGCCCGTTTTATCAAGCCGCTTGACGAAAACATGCTGATGGAAATCCTGAACGAAGGGCTTCCGATTTTAACGATCGAAGAGGCTGTGCTCCAAGGCGGATTCGGCAGCTCGATCCTTGAGTATGCCCATGAACATCAGTCATACAGCCCGATCATTGACAGAATGGGGATACCTGATCAATTTATTGAACACGGCAGCGTCGCCAAGCTTCTGGAAGAGATCGGAATGACAAAAGAAGACGTCATCAGACGAATAAGACTATTGACGCCCGTAAAGACTCATAAAGGAATTGGATCATGACAGGAAAAAAAGAACGGCTCGACGTTTTATTAGTAGAAAGAGGGTTAATGGAAACGCGGGAAAAAGCGAAAAGAGCCATCATGGCCGGCATCGTCTATACGAATGAAAACAGACTGGACAAGCCGGGCGAAAAGGTCGACCGCACGATTCCGCTGACCGTTAAAGGAAACCCGTTAAAATACGTCTCAAGAGGCGGATTAAAACTTGAAAAAGCATTAAAAGAGTTTCAGCTTTCCGTTCAAGGCAAGCTGATGATTGACATCGGCTCTTCCACCGGCGGCTTCACAGACTGCGCGCTGCAAAACGGCGCTCTCCGCTCATATGCCGTTGATGTCGGGTATAATCAGCTCGCCTGGAAGCTGAGACAGGATGAGCGGGTTGTAGTGATGGAACGCACGAATTTCCGGTATTGCACACCTGCCGATTTTACGGAAGGACTGCCGGAGTTCGCGACGATCGATGTCTCTTTTATCTCACTGAAAATCATCCTGCCTGTGCTTAAGAGCATTTTAGTTCCGGGTAGCGACTGCATCGCTCTCGTCAAACCGCAGTTTGAAGCAGGGCGGGAATCCGTCGGGAAAAAAGGGATCGTCCGCGATCCCCTCGTCCATCAAGCTGTGCTTGATGACATCAGCCGGTTTGCGGCTCGGGAAGGATATGACTGCAGAAACGTCTCGTTTTCGCCGATTACCGGCGGCGACGGCAACATCGAATTCCTTCTCCATTTGCATTGGGACGGAGAAGAGCAACCTGGCACGCCGATAGCAGAAGAAACGATCAATCAAATTGTCGAAGAAGCTCACAAGACATTAAAAGCGAAAAAAACGGATCCGCGTGATTAAAAACCCTTGAGAGTCGTACGGCGAATGCGAGGGTGGCCGGCACGCAAAAAGGAATAATAGTGGGCTATTATTCCTTTTTTACTGCAAACATGTACTTTTCCGACAAAATCATTTAACATAAATGTATAAACATACACAATTTGTGTATAAAACGAGGTGTGAAATGAACAAAGGTCAAAGGCATATTAAAATCAGGGAGATTATCACCGCTAATGAAATTGAAACGCAGGATGAGCTTGTCGATATTTTAAAGAAAGACGGCTATAATGTGACGCAGGCCACCGTCTCGCGGGACATTAAAGAGCTTCATTTGGTCAAGGTGCCGACAAACAACGGTTCCTACAAATACAGCCTGCCTGCTGATCAGCGCTTTAATCCCCTTTCCAAATTAAAAAGATCATTGATGGACGCATTTGTCAAAATCGACTCAGCCAGCCATCTGATCGTTTTAAAAACAATGCCGGGCAACGCGCAGGCGATCGGGGCGCTGATGGACAATTTGGATTGGGAAGAAATCATGGGAACGATCTGCGGAGATGATACCATTTTGATCATCTGCCGGACGCATGATGATACCAAAATCGTACAGAAGAAAATATTGGAGCTTTTATAAACGAAGGCCTGAAAAGAGGTGTCATGAAAGCTTGTTAGCTGAATTATCGATCAAAAACTTTGCCATTATCGAAGAATTAACCGTTTCTTTTGAAAAAGGGCTGACGGTTCTGACCGGTGAAACCGGGGCCGGAAAATCGATCATCATCGACGCCGTCTCTTTGCTTGTCGGAGGCCGCGGCTCGTCCGAATATGTCAGGTATGGCGAAAAAAGAGCCGAATTGGAAGGGCTTTTCCTCCTTGACAGCGGTCATCCGGTTTTTGATTTGTGCACAGAACTGGGGATTGAAGCCTCGGATGACATGATCGTTATGAGGAGAGATATTAACGCAAACGGCAAGAGCATCTGCCGCGTCAATGGAAAACTTGTCACCATTGCCGCTTTGCGGGAAGTCGGCAGACTGCTGCTTGACATACACGGGCAGCACGACAATCAGCTGCTGATGGAGGATGAGCACCATCTTCAGCTTCTGGACAGGTTTGCAGGAGAAGAAATCGAGCATGCTCTAAAAGCGTATCAGGAAGTTTACAGCCGCTACATGGACGTCATGAAAAAGGTGAAAGAGCTTTCTGAAAGCGAGCAGGAAATGGCTCACAGACTCGATTTAATACAGTTCCAGCTTGATGAAATCGAATCTGCAAACCTTGAGCCGAAAGAGGACGAACTTCTTCAGGAAGAGCGCCGTCAAATCGCTAATTTCGAAAAAATATACGAAGCTCTGCAAAATGCCTATAATGCGCTACGCAACGAGCAGGCTGGGCTTGACTGGGTCGGCATGGCTTCAAGCGAGCTTGAAAACGTCTCAGGCATCAATGAAGGGCTCAATAAAGTATCTGAATCTGTAGCCAACGCATACTACATTCTCGAAGATTCAACTTTTCAGATCAGAAATATGCTGGATGAACTCGAATACGACCCCGAGCGCCTCGATTATATCGAATCGCGATTAAACGAAATCAAACAGCTGAAACGCAAATACGGCGCTACTGTCGAAGATATCCAAGCTTATTCGGCTAAGATAGAGGAAGAGATCGACCGGATCGAAAACCGGGACAGCCACTTGCAGGCTTTAAAATCCCGCCTCGAATCAATCGGCAAGGATGTGGCGATTGAAGCCGCCAATGTGTCCGAAATCAGAAAAAAATGGGCGAAAAAACTGGCCAAACAGATTCAGCAGGAACTGAAAGATCTGTATATGGAAAAATCGACATTCGATACGGAATTCCAGGTGAAAAAAGCGGAACGGGATGATGATGCACCCGTCGTCAACGGTATGCCGGTTCAGCTCACAAAGCACGGCATTGATACCGTCCATTTCCTAATCTCAACAAACACGGGAGAACCGCTCAAATCTTTGTCAAAGGTTGCATCTGGAGGAGAGCTGTCAAGAATCATGCTGGCCATGAAAAGCATTTTCTCTGCTCAGCAGGATGTTACATCGATCATTTTCGATGAAGTGGATACGGGTGTAAGCGGCAGAGTCGCGCAGGCGATCGCCGAAAAAATACACCGCGTCTCGATCGGCTCTCAAGTTTTATGCATTACCCACTTGCCGCAGGTGGCCGCGATGGCTGACACCCATCTTTTGATTACGAAACAGTCGAAAGACGGGAGAACGACGACAAGCGCCACACCGTTGACAAAACAGGAAAAAATAGCGGAAATCGGCCGGATGATCGCCGGAGTCGAAGTAACGGATCTGACGAAGCGCCATGCGAAAGAACTTTTGAACCAAGCTAAGCTTGTTAAAACTACCGGATAAGCTGTTCATCCTGAACAGCTTATTTTTTTGTCGGCATTTTCTTATACAAACTCATTCTTATCATTTTATCCAATGATTTTCTTCCGTCCGCAGTTATAAATCGCTGTCCGAAAGGCAAAAGTAATGAATGTAGCGAAAGAAATTTTATATGGTGTGGGTTAGGTGCGAGGAGAGTGAAAAGGTGGATGTTGAAAAAATCAGAAAAGTTGTGGGTATGATTCTCCTTGTTTCTTTAATAAGTGTAGGGTTTTACAAACCGGTGAAAGAATACATTGTAATCCCAAAAAACTTGAACATTTTTGAGACGGGTACCCGTGCGGTTGAAACGAGCTTATCCGTCAGTGCTTCGAAAGATGGATCATCGGAAGCATTCACACTGAAAGAAAATCAAAGCGAAGTGGAAATAAAAGGTGAAAAGAATGGAAAGGCAGAACTCGTCTATGATTTTGCCGGATTCCCAGTTAAAAAAACGAAAGTAAATGTCCTGCCTGATTTGAAAGTGGTCCCCGGCGGGCAGTCTATTGGTGTAAAGCTTCACTCCGTTGGCGTATTGGTCGTAGGTTTTCATCAAATCAATACCTCTGAAGGCAAAAAATCGCCCGGTGAAGCAGCCGGAATCGCGGTAGGCGACATTATCACCGAAATCAACGGCACGAAAATCGAAAAAATGAATGACATTACCCCTTTTATTCAAAAGGCCGGGAAAACAGGAGAAACCTTACATCTGTCGATTAAAAGAGATAAACAAGAAATCAAAACGAAGCTCATTCCGAAAAAAGACCAGGCTGAAGATAAATACAGAATCGGCTTATATATCAGGGACTCTGCCGCAGGAATCGGCACAATGACTTTTTTCGAGCCGAAATCGAAAAAATACGGAGCGCTTGGTCACGTCATTTCAGACATGGATACGAAAAAACCGATCGTTGTTGAAAAAGGGCAAATCGTGAAATCGACCGTCACTTCGATTGAAAAAGGAACAGGCGGAAATCCCGGAGAGAAACTGGCCCGTTTCGCATCAGAACGAAAAGTGATCGGTGATATCAACAGAAACAGTCCATTCGGGATCTTCGGGACGCTTCACGAGTCAATCAAAAACCGCATCGCTGACAAAGCCATTCCGATTGCATTTTCAGATGAAGTAAAAGAAGGCCCGGCCCAAATTTTAACGGTTATCGAAAACGACAAAGTCGAGAAATTCAATATTCAGGTCGTCAGTACGACACCTCAGAAGTTTCCGGCTACAAAAGGGATGGTGCTGAAAATTACCGACCCGAGGCTGTTGAGCAAAACAGGAGGCATCGTTCAAGGGATGAGCGGAAGCCCGATCATCCAAAACGGAAAGATCATTGGCGCCGTAACTCACGTTTTCGTCAATGATCCGACGAGCGGATACGGCGTGCATATTGAATGGATGCTGTCTGAAGCAGGAATCGATATTTATAAAAAAGAAAAAGCAAGCTGACTGCCGGATTCCTCCGGCAGTTTTTGATTTCGTCTTTTTTTCTTGCGCGTTGTGCGTTAAAATGAAAGAAGAAAAGATTTTTCGACAAATTCACGTTCCCCGGTTTGTCAAGTCGCATTTCGAGTCGAAAAATCGAGAAAATCAGAAAAAAACAGAGAAAAAGCGAGAGATACCACTATTATTGGAAAAATCCTTTTTAAAAAAAGGGAATAAAGTGGTGCTGTCGAATTAAACATATTAGAAAAAGAATGATGAAATTTATCAACATACACATTGGGGAGGAAGAAACGTGGAGAAAATTAAAGTATGTGTTGCTGATGATAACAGGGAGCTTGTCGGCCTATTAAGCGAATATATCGAGGGACAAAGCGACATGGAAGTACTTGGTGTCGCATACAACGGACAGGAATGCCTTTCGTTGTTTAAAGACAAGGAGCCCGATGTGCTTGTGCTGGATATTATCATGCCTCACCTCGACGGATTGGCCGTTCTTGAAAGGCTGAGGGAATCGCAGCTTAAAAAGCAGCCGAATGTCATTATGCTGACGGCGTTCGGTCAGGAAGACGTGACGAAAAAAGCTGTAGATTTGGGCGCGTCGTATTTTATTTTGAAGCCTTTTGACATGGAGAACTTAGTCGGCCATATCCGCCAGGTCAGCGGAAACGGATCTCAATTGACACACCGTGCCCCGTCTTCTCAAAGCAGTGTGCTTCGGCCGCAGCCGGAATCGCCGAAGAAAAACCTGGACGCCAGCATCACGACCATCATCCACGAAATCGGCGTGCCCGCTCATATAAAAGGCTATTTATACTTAAGGGAAGCCATTTCCATGGTGTATAACGACATCGAACTGCTCGGAAGCATTACAAAAGTGCTTTATCCGGATATCGCCAAAAAATTCAACACGACTGCAAGCCGAGTCGAACGGGCGATTCGCCACGCCATCGAAGTCGCATGGAGCAGAGGCAACATCGACTCGATTTCGTCACTTTTCGGCTACACAGTCAGCATGTCAAAAGCCAAGCCGACGAATTCAGAATTCATCGCGATGGTCGCAGACAAGCTGAGACTGGAGCATAAGGCTTCTTAAACGTTGACATGGCGCGGTTTTGACGAAGATTTACCGTTGAATTGCCGACCTTTTTCTAACGAATAGTTTATCGTAATTCCGATGAATTTTTCGCCCTTATTGCGATGAATTGCGATCCGAAGGGTTTCATACAGTATTTGAAGGTCTCGTTTTTATAAACGAGGCTGTTTTTTTGCTCTTAAATGTACTGTTTGTGTTTCAGCACGGTGTGTATTGTGTAAAGTCAGCCTAACAGCTTATCAAAAAATACCAAAATATTGTAATTTGTGCACTTTTTAGACATGCCTGTTTGTTATATGATGAAATCGAAATGAAATAAATGGAAAAGGAGTTGTTTTAAAATGAAAGTCAATAAATTATTAACTGGTACGACTCTGGCTGTTGGTTTACTTATTTCTACAGCGCCGGTATTTGCTGCACCGCATTCATCTGAGGTGATTGCACATCCGACTGCTCAATACATCAATTGTCCAAGTGACTTGCCAAGCTCATTCAAAAGCAGCAAATCATCAAAATGTGTAAAATCTTCTTCAGGAGTTTTCAGTAACAAATTTTCTGATAGCGATGGAACATGGTATTTCAAAGGGAAATTTTACAGTAATGTTTTTAACACTTGGGTTGGTTTTTACGAAGGATGAACAAAAAAGGGGGGCTCCCCCTTTTTTTGTTTTCCTTTTAGTAATTTCACGGAAATAGATGACGGAGAATGTAAAACCTTTCGAAAAAGCCAATCTCGAGTTAAAAGTATGAAATAAGCAGGTGGTATGATGATCTTTACGAAAACAGATCTTCGCTATTATCTCGAACAAGACAAGAAAGCGTTAGGAATCTCAAGTCGAAAAAGGCCTAAATGGTTTGGCGATGATATTTGGAAGTATCAGATAGCCTTGCGCAAACATGAATATTACTCAAATGCCAACTCCAAGGTGTTCAAGCATGTTTACCGGTATCTGCATAAAAAGAGAGGATTGAAGCTCGGATTTGACATCCCGGTGAATGTTTTCGGTCCGGGGTTGAGGATCAACCATTACGGATTGCTCATCGTAAACAGCAATGCAAAAATAGGTGCAAACTGTGACATTCATCAAGGAGTTAACATCGGGCAAAATCACGCTCACCACGATGTTCCAACAATCGGAGACAATGTCTGGATCGGGCCTGGAGCAAAGCTCTTTGGCAGCATTCACATTGCCGACGGCATTTCGATTGGCGCAAACGCCGTAGTCAACAAATCTTTCACTGAGGAAAACATTACAATAGCCGGTGTGCCTGCCAAAAAGATTAAAGAGGCGCCGTCAACAATGGACCGGAAGCAGGTTCTGCAGCAGCAAATATAAGCATGAGAACTGCGGAAGGAGCAGCGCTGCTAAATCATCCGCTATGAAGGACTAAATGTTGTCATGAAGCAGCCGGGCTTTAAAAAATGCATTCCTGCAAGTTCTGATAAAAGCCACATAGCACGCAGCCAGCTTTCGGTGTATCCGTCTATTTTTCAAAGTTTGTCTCACGCCCGGTGCATTGGCGTCATAGACTGAATCATATAAAGCGAAAGCCGCATGAAACGTCTTTTTTCTTATGAAAAAAGACGTTTTTTTATACAAAAAAATAAAAATGATGAAATAGATCTGATTTCTTCCAGATGACAACCATTTTTCGCCTTGGGTAGACCGTTTTTCACAGACGTTTTTGAGCGGATGGCTTCTAACAATTCGGAAATCCCTGGGGCGTTGGACGGGTAAAACGGGCGAATATCTGCTGGCGTGGCCTGCTTTACAGCCGCCGGGTATTAAAGATAAGGTACGGGGTGTAAAAAATTCAGCGGGCGAGGTGGTCGACATGAAAAAAGGAGTCATCCTTGTTTTGTTCGCTATGCTGCTATTGGCAGGCTGCGGGACAACGCAACATAATGAGAGCCGAAAAGGAACAGGCGGGGAAACGTTTGTGAAAGAAGGCACCTTTGTCGGTTTGGCGGATCAGCATACCGTCGCCGTCAATATTGACGGTAAAGAAACGACGTTTCAGGTCCCTCCCGAAAAACGGGACAAATATAAGGGGATCAAGGATGATACAAAGGTGGAAGTGAAGTACACGAAAACAGAGGACGGAACATTACAGCTTGAAGATATGAAAGAGAAAGAATGATCGTTTGCAAAAAGGGATTGTAGGAGGAACTAATCGTGAAACTGTTAATGAGGAGTTTAGTTTTGCTGCTGTTTTCGTTTATTGCGGTTTTTCCAGCTGCTTTTGCAGCTGAGCCGCTTTCCGGTAAGACGGTATATGTTGACGCAGGTCACGGGGGCGAAGACAGCGGCGCGGTCGGAAACGGGCTGCTTGAGAAAGATGTCAATCTTGAAGTGGCAAAGCTGGTTGATGAAAAACTGAAAGAAGAGGGAGCTGCCACAGTCGCCTCAAGAACGGATGATACGTTTTTGACACTGGAAGACCGGGTGGCCAAAGCGAGCAAGCACGCTTCGGACTTACTGATCAGCATTCATGCAAACTCGGCCGTCCCTGAAGCGTCAGGTACAGAAACATACTTCGATTCTGCCTATCAAGCCGCTGACAGCGAACGCCTGGCGTCTAACATTCAAGAACGCCTTCCGGATGCGCTTGGCACTCGGGACAGAGGTGTAAAAGAATCAGGGTTTTATGTCATCAAAAATTCTCAAATGCCGAGTGTTTTAGTCGAACTCGGCTTTATCACGAACAAAACTGATGCAGCTAAACTCGAAAGTCCGGAATATCAGGAAAAAGCGGCAGACGCGATTGCTGACGCTGTCACAGCTTATTACGAATAACAATAGGGGCCCCGGTATAAGACCGGGGTTCTTGTGTTATGTTTATGTTAAAAAAGGCCTTATGTGTGGAAAGAAAACAGTAAGACCTTCATAATGGGATATAAACTTGCAATTCTTGTAGAGGTGAACCAGAAATGACGAAAATATTTGCACACCGAGGAGCTTCAGGCACTTTTCCCGAAAATACAATGGAGGCGTTTAAGCAGGCGGCGGCCATCGGTGCAGACGGCATCGAATTGGATGTACAAATGGCAAAAGACGGACGTCTTGTTGTAATACATGATGAAAAGCTTGACAGGACGACTTCGCTGAAAGGATATGT
>Ga0180430_10002346_pt1 | contig 17229 bp, 2 predicted proteins | sample SS_ome_9_FD_132999 | JGI IMG/M metagenome (GOLD analysis project Ga0180430, IMG submission 132999) | Hypersaline lake sediment archaeal communities from the Salton Sea, California, USA - SS_1_S_2 metaG | ecosystem: Environmental > Aquatic > Non-marine Saline and Alkaline > Hypersaline > Sediment... | reverse complement strand
TTGGATGTTAATTCTGTTGAAGATGAAACAATGAAACGTGTAGGACGCACGCTTAATTCTCTGGAGAGTTTCCTTGCAAAATGGGATGCTGCACCAAAAAAACCAGACAATGTTTTTCCCCAGGTTGTAAAGATTAGAAACTTCCATGGCGCACTTGAAAGCTGGCAGCGGGAAGCGCTGAGGACAAAGGGAAAAGAGGATGAAAAAGCTCGCATGGACAGATTGCGTGACTTTGTTCTAATTTGCCAAACATATTCATAGGTGAAGATTATGGCAGAACGTCAAAGAAGAAGACCTGAAAGAGTAGAAGAGAGCCAACTTCCAATTTCTATTGTACCAATTCGAACAGTAGTAAGCCCAGGACAGGAACATGAGATCAGAGAAAGACTTGAGAGAGTTCAATCACAGATCAGGGAACTGCTTGTTTATGCAGAAGAAATGAGAGTAAGTCCTGGAGCAAGAACCTCAGAAGGAGTTCGAAGCGATGCAGATATGCTTCGAAGAACACTTACAAGAATGGACCTTACATCAGTTCCAATTTTAGGAGAAAGATACACAAACGAGCTTGAAATGATAAATGAAGTTATCGAAAGAGCAGTAACTGAGGCAGATGAAGGAAGACTTGGAAATGCAGTCAGGTCCCTTGCAGAAGCAAGAGAGAAAATTGTGAGGATCGGAGAAGTTTATGATATTGGAATGCGTTTGCTTCTTGCTGGAACTCCAACAAATGCACAGATTCCGGGAGTTGAAAGTGAAGGGCTTCCAGATGAAATATTAAACGGACTTGAATCAGCGCTCATTGATATCGGAACCCGCAACAACCAAAGAGGTCTCAACATTTTAGCAGTTGGAAGATTGCTCGCGCGCCTTCCCCAGCTTAGCAATATTGAAGGATCGGAGGCATCAATCATCAGAGACAGGGGATACAGATTCATTATTGAAAGAGGACGGGATGCAAGAGAAGGAGTGATATATTCGCAGGAAGATGCAGTAGCAGATCAGCAGTTCATTGAACAGTTTACTGAAGATTTGCAGAGCGCACAATCCACAATCAGAACTGAGACAATAGCAACACTCACACACTACAGCCAGCAACTGGAATTGATTTCTGCAGATGTTGCGCAGGACAGGATTCGTGCAGCTGCAATCCAAAGCCTTCAGCAGGAGATGGATGCGCTTTTAGCAAGACTCAGAAGGGAAAGGAGAGTTGATCTTCAGCAAGTTCGGGGATTGATTCAAAGATACCATCTGCTAAGTGGAGAAGAGCAACCAAGAAGCGAGGTAGAGCGGGTAGAAGATTTGAGAGAGCGGGCAGTTGCTCTTCGGGGAACTTCAAGAAGGGCTCCAAGAGAACATACAGCTGCATGGTATGCTCAAAGGGCACTTGATGCGCTTGATTCCAGTGAGGTTCAGATTGCAAGGCTTTCAATGATGATGGGGTTCCTTGAGCAGATTGCAAATGGACAGGGAAGAAGATATCTTGACAATTATGATGAAATAAACAGAATCATTGACGGAAGAATTGCATTCACGCCAGCAATGGCCCACAGGTTCCAGGACACACTCAATATCGCAACACTCCGAGCAGACATGGATTCTCTTGAAACAAGATATAGAAATAGAGGACCTGCTGCAAAAAGACAAAGAATCAGGGCAGCAATTCAGGCTGCTAGAGTCAGACTTCAAAATGGAGATGTTGCAGGTGCAGAGCGATTGTTTGATATGGTAACAACATACACAACAATTGGTGAGCAGAGAAGATGGAGAACATTTGCAGGATCAGAGCAGATGGAAGCTGCACTTGATGCAGAGCTTACAGGAACAGATAGCAGCGAACAGTTCCACGATGGAACACTTCGCCATGAATATTCTTCAACAACAGGCGAACTTAGAACAAGAATAGGAACATGGGGAAGATTTTCACAAAAAACAGTTGCAACTGGAATGCTTGATCATGTTGATGAGCTTATTGCGCAGGGAAACCTTACAAGGGCAAGAAGGGTTTTGACATTCATTGTAATGTATAGCGAAGCAGTTGAAAGGTTAGGCGTTCGAAGAAGAGGCAGAATAACATCAGTGCCAGAATCCGACGGGCTTTTCCTTCAGGGAATGGAACGGATAATGGAGTATGCAAGAGGGGGAAGATTCACACTTGCAGGAGAACCTATTGAACAGAGATTTATAGAAAGCTATGCAGCTGCACAAAATGCATACATAAGACGCGAGGCAGGAAGAATTGAAAGATCCCTTGCGGACAGGGAACTTGGAAGAGAGCAAATAGAAAATGCACTTGCAACTGCAAGAGAGCGGGCAAGACAAGGTGACTTCCAGGGCGCACATATGCTGCTTCAATATGTCAGAGATTATTATGGAACTGCAGAAAGCAGACAAAGAGAAGGATGGAGATATGGATTATTTTCAACAAGATTTGGGCAGAGGACTCCAGGCTATGTGCAGGGAAGGCAGGAGATGCTCGAAGCAATTGAAATGGAAGTCAATGCAGAAACAATAGAACAGCATACTGCTGCTGCACAAAGGTTTGATGCAGGATCAGCAAGAATTGCAAACACAGAAATTTTACTTACAAGAGTGCACCAGCTTGAAGAGAGAATCATGGGAAGACAAGACTGGGTTGCTGGACAAACAGATACCAGAGGACAGCTGCCTCTTGGAGCAAGAACAGGAGGAAGGTATGAAGGATATGTTGCTCTTGCTGATGTTCGAAGATATGAAAGAGACTTTGCCGGTACTGATCCAAGGCTTCGCGGACAGAGAACGCTAAGACAGATTACAGGAGATCTTAGGGTTGCTGCTAGAACAGGAAATATGGCTGAGTACAATAGGGTAATTGGCAGATTCAATACCAGGCTCGGACATGTTGTAACAGGAACAATAAGGCAGGAAAATCTTCAGAGTGCAAGGGACAGGCTTCTTGAAGTAAACAGAATGCTCGTAGAAATTAACGGATTGTATGACAATATACCTGAAGGAGTATCAAGCCCAACAGCAAGAGAGCTGGCGCCAAGGCGAGCAGCAATAACAAGACTTGAAGCAAGAAGAACAGCGCTTATTCATTATATCAGCTCGCTTCAGGCAACTTCAACATATGTAATGCCGCACCTGACTGGAGAAGCGCTTTCTTTCTTTGAACATCTTCAAGGAGGATTAAACGGAGCATTCCCAGAACAGCAGCTTGGAGAATTCCTTGGAGAAGTTAGCAGGGAAGCTAGAATTGCGCGTGCATTTGCAGTATTAAACGGACAGCTTTCTCTAAACGAACAATACAGACAGGTTGTGTTAACTACAAGTGGGGACGTAGCTGCAAGAACAGGGGCAAGATTAGTTCAGTCTGCAGAGCAGATGGAAACTACAAGAAGACATGTGCTTGCTGGAAACTTTGAAGCAGCAGAACAATCTTACATGCAGGCAGTCTCAAGCAGACAGGAAGCTTTGATGGGATACCTGGCAGAAAACTCCCCAATGGCAACGCAGATTTTCCATGCTCATGCACCTGGACTTGCACAAGTTCTTGGAGGAAGACAGGCAGTTCGAACTGCTTATGATGAGCAGCGAAGAGTTCAGGGTTTTGAATTTTACAGGTCTGCGCATTTGAGTACATTCCACCAGCTTCTCTTTGGAAACCTTAGTGATGATGAGCTAAATAGAAGAGGGCAAATTGCAACACTTCTTGAAACTTCAATATTCGCAATACCTCAAAGCGGAGCAGCACAAATAACAACGGATTATGCAAGAGCGCAAAGCGAAGTGCTAAGTCAGCTTAGGTATGCTTATGAAAATCAAGGAGAAGCTGCAACTGCTGCACTGGAGAGGGCGCAATCAATACTCACAGTAATGCAGCAAACAGTGCAAAGAAACCAGCAGGCACTTCAGTGGGCATTGATTGGTGCTGGACTTGCAGCTGCATTTATCCCAGTAGTTGGTCCATATGTTTCAGGAGCAATATTCCTCGGAATGGCAGCAGAGCAGATTGTAACTGAATACAGAGTTCATGGCCATGCATCAGTAGAAAGCTGGGCAATGGCAGGGCTTGTAGTCGTGAGCCTTGGAATGATGGGCGCTGCTGCAAGAGTAGGAAGGGCAGCACTTGCAGCCAGAGCAGCTGGTGCAACCAGCCATGCTGTAAGACTGACAAGAGTTGCAACTGGATTGAATGTTGCGAATCTTGGAATTGCAACATTCTTCTCAGGTTATGCATTCTACCACGGCTATCAGGCATACCAAAGAGGGGATACTACAAATGCTGCTCTTATGGTCGGGCTTGGGCTTTTCCCATGGGCACTAATGGGAGGGTCTGCTGCAAGAAGAATGATTGTTGCAAGATCAGCAAGAGCCCGTGCAAGAATTTATTCACGGGAATTTGCAGCAGAATTCGGAGAAGCTCCTCCGGAAGTATTGGGGGCGCGCGAGCTTGGAAACCCAAGTACCATGTTCAGATTCATGAGACTGCTCAGGTCCCAGAATCCAATTGCACTTGAAATCTTTGGAGGATTTTCATCAAGACTCAGAACCCAGATCACGCAGCTTATGAAGCAGGGCAACATCAGAACCGCACTTAGAGCAGGGGAGATGAATCAGCTTGCAGAAGCAGCACTGGTGCGCGGAATCAGAGGACTGGAATTCCCACCGCCACCAAGAGGACCAGGTGGAGGAATTAGACCGCTTCGCGATCTTGCATCATTTATCTCAAATCCAGAGAGATTCAGAGCTTTCCTCGGAGAGCTTGCCAGGTTTGAAGCAACACCTGCAGAAGCAAGAACAAGCAGCATGATTGCAGCTCGCGCAAGGCTTGATGCAATCCGTGCAGAAAACCCTGCGGCTGCTGCCAGAATAGATGCACTTCTCCAGAACAGAGCAGTGAGGCATGCACTTGATACCGGAATAGATACTCCATTCTCAAATCGTGCAATACAGCGAGAATTCGGAACTGCAGAAAGGCCAGGGCCGCTTAGAAGAGCTGTTCCAGATGAAGTGCTTACCGAAGCGCATGCAGCAGAATCAACCATGGAGTTTGAGATCATAAGAACAGGTACTGGAACAGAATATGTTATTGAAGTTCCAGGACAGCCCCAAGTAACTGCAGGAACAACTATGACACCCATCAGGGCAAGTTCAGGCACGCCTCCATCAGGAACCCCTCCAGGAGCCGGAGCACCAGCAGGTGGGGCAAGCAGAGTAGTTTCGGAAGGCGGAGGAAGAACTGGAGGCAGAGCTCCAAGGGAACCTGGTGGAGTAAGAGAGCCAGGCACAGTAGATAGCCAGCAGGCAGAGCTCAATGCACAAGCTCTTGAATCAGGAGTGCTCAGGCCAGGCGAACAGCCAAGACAAGTTGGCAGAGGAGCCCTTTTATACAGAAGAGTAGTTGGAAGAATTCGTGATTGGAGGGCAGCAAGAGCAGCTAGAAGAAATCCTGCAGAACCACCAAACGCAGATACGATCATAGAGGATGCACAGGTAAGAATGAGTGACATAATATCAGATATTACTATGACTCCTGAGGAAACTGCAACTGTGATTAGAAGAGCAAGCAGAGCAGCAGAAACTGCAGAGGCAAATGTTCAGACACTAAGAGCAGGCGGAGCATCTGCAGCCGATATTCAGGCAGCACAACGTGTAGCACTGCAAGCCAGAGCAGAAGCAACTGAAGTTGCAAACCTTGCCAGAAACAGTGTACAGCGATCAATTGATTTGTTTGTCAGAATAGATAGGATGGCAACAAGCGCAGGAAGAGGAAGCAGGGAAGGCTATCTTGGAGTTTTGAGAAAACTTTATTCCTCGCCAAATCTAAGGCCCCATCTTGAAGCAGCAGCAAGAAGCGATCCTGCACTTGCAAGAGCGCTTGCAAGAACGCAAGGATCAATAAGAAGCGCAGCTGGAAGCAGGGGAACAGCAGAAGCATACATGGAACTTACTGATGCAAGGCCATTTTCAAGAGAAGAAATGGTATTGATATTGGAAGCAACAGAACGCAGTGCCGCAGCAAGACTTGCAGAGCTTGAATCCGGAATTGCAGGTGCTGAAGCAAGAGCGCAAAGAACAGGTGAGGCTCTTGAAACAGCAAGAGTGCAGCTGGAAGCAGCAAGAACAAGAGGAGTAACAGGAAGAAGACTTGCAAGGCTTGAAGCCGCGCAGGAGAGAGCAAACACAGCTCATGAAACAGCATTCGAACAACATCAGCAGTTAGTTCAGCAAACAAGAGACCAAAGAGCAGCATTGCGTCCGCTTGCACAAACTGAAAGACTTCTTGGAACAGAATTTGGAGCAGGAGATCGAGCTGCATTGCTACTACAACTTGAAAGCAGAGGAGCAATTGCAGGAGATGTAATAATTGCAGAAGGTCTTGCACTTAGAAATTCAACACGAAGCATGATTGGAAGAATTTCTGCAGAAGGAGATCCGGTTGCACAGGCAGTTCGAAGAGGACTTTCAGAGCAGATGCTGCATGGAGGAAGTCTTGATGATGCAATTGCAACTGTACTTAGAAGCGATAGAGTTGGAAGAGCAGTCCGGGAAAATTATGGGCCGCAACAACGAAGAATATTCGAGCAGGCAATAGGCGAGGGAGGAAATATTGATGTTGTCTTTGACATGGGAACTCCGCTGGCCAGATTGCTTCGGGCAGTCAGAACTCCGGAAGTAAGAGCAAACTTCCATGCAATAGAATTATCCAACCCAAGAATGGAGCAACTTATACCTGGAATTTCAGAACAGGCAGGAATACTTGCACGGGAAGCTTCACTTACAGTTCGCGGAACAATTAGTGAATCTGCAAGAGGAGCATGGAGATGGTATTGGAGCCATGAGCCAGGAGTGCATTGGGGGGGAATACAATATTATAGGGCAGTTCGAGCAGCAAGAAGAGCCGGGGGATCAACGCCTTATGCAATGCTTCGCCCATCAAATTCTGGCAGGATGGTACCTCAGATTGCGACATGGGCAGTGCTTGGATACCTGGGATGGAGATTCGCATACAGGCCACTTCACGACATGCTTTCCAATGAAGATGAGATTAGAGAAGGTATTGCAGCAGCACAGCGAGACTTTGGAATTGCAATATCCGAAGAAAATGCACTTTGGATAATCAATGATGAGGCAGGAAGGCAATTCTATTACCACTTGCCGGACACACTTCCGCAATCAACTGACAGAAGGCCAGGAAACCTGCAGCAGCTCACTGCACTTCTTGAAGGAAACGGACACTACCTGAATCCAAGAAGAATGAATGATTTCCTTAATGATGGAAGAGAGATGGCAGGGCAGCTCGAAGAAATCAATGGACTGCTTGAAACAAGAAGAACTGCTGCAGAAGGAAGTGCAGACCGCACTGAAGCAGAGCGGGAATTGCTTGCAATAGTTAGGCCATGGGGAATGAGTCTTGAAGAAATTGATGCAACTTTAGTAAGTGAGGATAAACAGCAGCTTGACATAACTGACCTGGCAGATCTTAGAATGTCACAATGGAGAGAGCGCGGAATCGTAATGTCATTTGCAGAAGGAGCTGCAACACAGCTACTTGCTGATGCTGGAGTAATTACGCCTGCTGAGATCCAAGCAGGAAGACCAAATGCAGAACATGCAGGCATGGTCAGATTCCTCAGGGAAAATGCAGATGTGTTTGCATTTATCTGGATGGGAGTGCAGCAGGGACACATACCTGTAGTATATCTGGATAATGTAATTAGCGATCTTTCTGCACGAGGAAGAATGAGTGCACTTCGCGGCCAAGTGACCAGAGGAAGAACACTTGAGCAGGTACTGCGACAAGGATTAACAGAACAGCATCTTTATCTTGGAACAGCAATTGCACAAAATTCGTTCCTGGGAAATCTTGATCGAAGGGCATGTACTGATCCAAGTGTGAGAACTACACTGGAGTCACTGCTTCGAACATATGGAAGCAACACTGCTGCTCTTCGTGCATTCAACAGGTTCAACCTTACTGAAGGAGACTTTGGCGAAGAGATATATGGTGATGTAACCGAACTTGCAGCAGCAATTGTTGCAAACCCAAGGACAGCACTTGCAACTGCAAGGGAAAGCGGACAGGTTGCCCCAAGAGTATTTGCAGAAATGGATGGAAGACTTCGTGAAAGCGAGTATGCAGAAGCAATTGCATTTGCAATAACACATTCCCAGATTGAAGGAGGACGCGCTACAAACGGAGTTATGAAATGGATGGCAGACAACAGCCACCAGATTGAAAACCTGCCTGAGATATTAAGACATATTCAGGCAAATGCACAAACCCAAGACATGAGCCCGCAGACAATCTATGAATACCTAGACAGACAATCAGGATATTATAGGTCAAGAGGTTGGTGGACCGGATCAACTCCTGTTGAAATGAGAGAAAGAACTGATGGTGCAGAGCGAAGAGGAAGGGGAGATGCAAGAAGCAGAACTCCAAGGGGAAGAACTCCAAGAACACGTGCAGAAATTCTTGCAGAAGAGGAGAGGCCAAGATATCCAAGAAGGCCAGGATTTGAAACACGGCAGCCAGAAGAACAGCAGGAAGAAGGCGCGGAAGAGCCTGCAGAAGTAGAGAGAGCCCCAACAGTTGGACTTAGTCCAGAGGCGCAAAGTTTCTTTGAAAGCGAAGAGCGCGGTGGAATCGAGGTAGCTGAATTTATTGATGCTAGAATAGATGCATTGTTTGAGGATATTGAAGGCGAAGGCACAGGAAGAAGTGGAGACGGAGTTGCAATGAGAGCAGCATTTGGAGAGGACCAGGAAGGGATTGAAGCTGCAGATCAACCAAACAGACAGCGCGCTAGAACAGAAATAAAAGCAGATATATACAGAATAATTACTGGAACAAGCAGAAGATCAGGGTCAATTAGAAGAGCTCTTGGAATAACAGTTGAAGGAGAAGGAACAGACATGACAATAACATTTAGCGCAAGAGGAGCTAGAACAGCATACCGGAACCATATCTTCAGATATGCAAGAGCACATAGATCGAGGCGACAATAATGGCAGGAGCAAGAGTAGAACTTCAGGGAAATAGATTGGTTGTAATTGGACCAAGCGGATGGAGAAGAGTTACCGGCATTACTGTTAGTGCAGAGGATACGATTGCACAGCTGACTGGAAAAGTCAGAAGGGCAATCAATGTAGGAATAGGTGGTGCGCCTGATGCTGATGTAGCTGCATTTGAAAGGCTTGGCGCAAGAAGATTTGCAAGCAGTATTCACGGACAGTTGCATCCAGGCGCAAGAGAAGAAACAGGGGGCGGGACAGAGCGTAGAAGCACGCCGCCGCCAAGACCTCCAAGAAGAAGACAGCCAAGAGAGCGTAGAAGCACGCCGCCAACACCGCCACCTCCTCGCGAAGCACCAAGACCAACAATTTCCTCTCAGTGGCTAGAAACGCAACTTAGAAATTCTAGGGGTTCTGATAGAGCCGCCAGAGGCGCTGCAAGCGCGCTACATAGAAACAGCGAGTATGTAAATCAGTTCTTAAGCTCAGGAGAAAGGGGAAGACACGCTGCTGGAACACCAAACCAAAGAGCAACAACAGTTTCTGTTTTCAATGAATTGCTGCAGATTCCAAGATTCAGATTATATCTTTCATCACAAGCAGGACTTAATGAAGATTTCACCAGACTTCAGAGCGCAATTACTGCAACTGGCGGAACACTCTCAGCAGATGCAAGTGAACAGGTAGTCAGAGCTGCAAATTTCTATGTTAGATATTATCTGATGCATTTTGAAGCGCGTCCCGATGGCGGGAACACAAGATTCAGGCAGGAAATAAGCCAGCTTCTAACCAATCAGGATACAGAACATGGAAGACTTGCACATGTTGATCTGGTTCGAACTCCAGAGCAGGATCCAGATAGAGAGCAAGTGAGGCTGATTTACCAAAGAGCATACATTAGCAGTCCAATGGATGCAGACACAGTTACAAGCGCATCACTTTATATGAGACGATGGTACCAGGAACATCCAAGAAGAGGACGTGGTAGAGCGCAAAGCAGAATTGCAGTTTGGCAGGCTCCTGAAGTTCTTGAGATTCCAGATGCTGCAGCACCAACAAGAGTTGCAGAAGCACAGACTGGTTTGGACATGAGCAGGTTTTCAGCTGCACTTGCAAATCCGAACGTGCTGATTGTCGGAGCCTCACTTACTGAAGGAGGGGCAGTTGGAAGGGAGCTTAGAAGACTTCTAAGGAGGCAGGCTCCTGGTGCACAGGTTACATCTGACGGAGTCAGAGGCCATGCATTCCCAGCAGTCCAAAGACGATATAACAGCCATGCAATTGGAGGAGCAGGACAGCCCAATATCGTAGTAATATCAGGAGCAGTAATCGCAAATGATGGACGGCCTATGGAACAAGTACACAGAGATCTAGATGAAATGATTTTCAGAGCAACCCGGGCAGGAGTATTGCCGATTGTCTGGGGAGTTATACCATATGCATCCTACGCAAGGTGGAGTCCGGCTGCCCAGAGAAGAGCAGATGCACTCAACGCATGGCTTCGAGAAAGAACAGACATTGGATTTGTTGATCTGGCATCACTTGGAACAGGAAGTCCGCCAAGTTTAAGAGCAGAATATGATGCTGGAGACCACCTTCATCCAAACACAAGAGGAAGAAATGAGATGGGGCGACTGATCCATCAAGCAGTCTGGCAAAGGGCAGTAGCAACAACTGCACAGCCAGCGCAACCTCAAAGAACTCCTCTTGAAGAGCATGCTCACAGACACTGGCAAAACCTGCCAGTTGAACTATTCAGAGCAGTGCAAACCGGAAGACCTGAAGGAATCGTATCCATTGTAAGACTTCCAACTGATGTTGCAACAACTGTTCCGGGAAGCGCTACTACACCTGTGTTTGAGAGGGCATTGAGACATCTAAATAGAGATGATCTCTCAAGAGCATTTGACAGAGTATTCAATGAACTTTTCCATGACAGAAGCACTCCAGTTGGAAGAGCATTTATGGACTGGGCAGCAGGACAGACAAGATACCAGGCAGTAACAAGACCTGCAGTTGCTCTCAGTGAAACCACACCAGCAGGAGACCGAAGAAGAATTGTCGAGGCAATGGTAGCATTTGTCAATCATGTTGCAGGCCTTACCGGAGATGCAAACCAAAGGCTTGGAGAAGATCTGACAATACTGAACAGGCAGGTTTTCTCAGGATCAACTGACAGGATGGCAGCAGATGGACGCGAAAGCGCGCAAGCACTTACAACTCTTGCAGTTTATTCATGGAGACAAAGAAACAGAACAAGACCAGCAGGACACTGGGCACGCGGAATTGAGGGGATAACACTTGAGCAGCAACAGGCTCCTGCACAAACAGCTCCAGTACAACCAGAGCGAAGACAGCAGCGAAGAGTACTGAGAGGGCTTTAATCTCTGATGGTCACTTTCTGAAACAATCCTTTTTTAATTTTTCTCACCACAATTAGTATAGTAAAGTTAGTGTAAAAAATAATTCAGTTAATCCCAATAAATTAAGTGAATCCCCCAAGGGGGACACTCGATATTAAATAGTAGATATGTTATAATCAGTATAGGCAACTGGAATTATAATATTTAGTTATAACCAAAACGTTCAGACCAAATAGGCGAATAAAGAAATGGTTGGATCCAAAATAAAACATGATCGAAAGGGGGATCATGAGGAGCTACCGCGCCGCAGAAAAAGTTCTATTTTTGCAAAATACCTTCTTGCACCAGTAGTTGCAGTCTCAGTTCTCTTAGGCGGAAATAATATAAATGATCTCGGGATAAATTCTGTTATGGCACAACCGGCAACTCGACGTAGGGGAGCTACCCGCGCGGAACCAGAAGAAGTAGCAGGCCTTCAGCAAAGAGCAAGGGATGCTGCAACCGCATATCAAAATTATATTCTAACAGGAAATGAAACTGATTATACAAGATACCGATCTCTTATTACAAGTGAATTCCATGACCAGCCAATAACTGAAAACAGGGAATTCATGGACGAGCTTCACAGCAGAATGACAACAATGAGAGAGCATCCGCAGATCCGTCCGATTCTTGAAGCATATGAAGCTGACCTTGACCATGTTATCGGAATTCGTATGGAGCCTTCTGTAATGGAAGATTTCATTACCAAAGTTCGTGAAATCAGAACAAGACTTGCTGCTAATGCAACCACATGGGCAAGAATTGATGCACTTGTTACAAGAACAACAACAACTCCAGCAGAAACAGTTACCCCTGAAAGTGAAATGGGGAGAGTGAGAGCTTATCAAACAGCCCACACAGATGCAACTATGGCAGAAGCTGCAAGACATGTTCTTGAGGGAGCCGGACTTGCCGAGATAAGAGAACGACATGGAGAGAACCTGACAAATCTTCTTGCAGGAGAATTGCCAAGCCAGCAGGCAACAAGGTGTGTCGAGGCTCTTCGAAACTTTATGCTCACCGGAGATACTGCACAAAGAGATGAATTTAGAAGAATCTTTGGAGCGCACAGCCCATCAGGAGAATTCTGGACAGGATTCCAGAGATTATTTTTGGAGCGCATAACAAGAGACCAGATAGATGGACAGCCATCACCAATTTCCCAGGTTTACAGATCATATTATGCACACCACAACAACCAGGTAGATCCAGAAGCATTTGCAACTGCTGTTTCGCAGATGTATGAGGCTGCAAGCACAGGAGATGTTTCAAGACTCCAGTCACTTAGGCAGGCACATGGAAATGAAACAGTTGACAGGTTTGTTGATATTATCGCACTTGGCCTTGCAGGAAGATGTGCAACTTTAATGGAGCAGGTGCTTGAAACAGGAAGCGCAACTGCAAGGGACGAATTTATCAGGATCTACAGCGGCAACTTTGTTTCCGGTGATGGCGAGATCGGATCCAGAACATACACGCAGGTAGCTCTTGAGAGGAATGATACTTTCTTCAATGAGTTTGTAAGATTATACAGGGAGCAGATACAAGGCAATAGCACAATCTCAAGCATTGAAATGAATTTCAGAAGAAATGTCAGGTCAATCGCAGTGCGTGATATTTACATAGAGCTTCTTCGCACTCCGCCAGACATGGACAGGCTCAGAGCAGCATACAGTCCGCAGTTGATAGAGCTGGTCGCAGCAAGAAGGCCAACATGGATGATAAGAACTGCAAGTGATCTGAACAGAGTACTAGCAGACAGGGGACGCGAAGAAGACAGGCATGCAAGGAGAATTTCATCCATGACAATCAGGGTGCAGGCTGGAGAAACCCTTGATAGAGGCGCTGCGCTTGCAGATGTTTATGGACAGCTTGCAACAGAGCGACTTGCAATAGGATCTGTTCCAGCAGGTTCAATTATCACTGAACATTTTGATCAGCTTTCCTGGCTTGGAGGAACTGCTGAAGAAGTTCAGGCAGAACTTGATCGAAGATCTGCTCCTGGGCAAGGAGAAGATTCAGATGAAGTTGCAGTTCAGCTAAAGGCGCTGTTCCCACAGGATGGAGGAACTACATTATCTGCAGCTTATGCACAAATCAGACTATTCAGGCAGACAAGAGAACTTCTTGCAACAAGATACGGAAGTGAGTTTGTCAATTATGTTTCGCAGAATCTTGATACACTTCACTGGGTAGTCAGGCCAGTAGGACAAATAGAGCATGAGATGACAACAAGAACATCTGATGAATTTGTCCGCGCAGCAAATACTACTGCTGAGGGCGGAACACTTTCAATTGGACATTCAGTTGGAGGACTTGCAAGAGCGCTTCATGCAATTTATGCAGCTCATGGACAGGCAAGCCCGACTACAGCAGAATTAGTCACCCAATATGGACAACAAGCAGTTGATTTTGTTACACAAAACAGGGCAAATCTAGCATGGCTTGGCGGAACAGTTGCAAGCATTGAACAAAGACTTCTAAGAGGCCAAAATGCACAAGAGAGAGCAGCGCTTGATGAGGCTGCACGGGAAGTTCAGGATAGAATGACCCATGAAGCAAAGCAGCTACTGTTTCCATTTACTCCAGTTCAATTCATTCTTTCATATGCAAGCGGAAGAGAAGCACTTGCCCGTGGCGGACTTGCCAGAATGGATGGAATTGATTCTCTTGGAAGATTTTTCCTGACTCCTGTTGCAAGCAGAGAAGCTGCAAGAACAAGAGGAATATCCGGAGAAGCGCTTGAAGGAAGCCTTGGAGAGATTACAGCAAACTCCAGTACGATTGAACGGGATATTGAGAGCATGCGAAGGCAGCTTGAAGATCCTATGCTTGCTCCTGCACGCCCAATGCTTGAAGAGAGACTCAACAGATGGGAGGAAGAGAGCAGAAGGATACGGCTTGCTGCAGGCGGTGCAGATCAATCAGAGATGCAAACACTTCTCGAGGAGCAGAGAGCACTTCAGGAGAGCATGATCAGCGGAACTGAACTTAGAAGATCAATCGAACTTACATTTTCAATGATCCACCTTGCAGAAACAGGGGGGGATCTGTCAAGAAGCGCAGGAACCATTGACGGATTTGCAGAAACAGTTGCAGGCTCAAGCGATGTCGGATCGCTTAGAAGCGGAATGGCATGGTATAACGGAATTACAAATGCAGACAAGCAGGCAGTAATCGGAGATGTCATTTTTGCTGTGCTTGGAAGAGCAGATCCAGAGCTTCGTGCATTTATCTCAAGCATGGGAGACCGTGGATTTAGCAGGGACCTTGGAACTGCATACAATGCAGTTACAAGAGGAGGCGGAAATGTAGCAGATGTGCAAAGAAGACATGGCACTGAATTTGTCAGATTGATAAATGATCACAGATCAGTTCTTGGATTCCTTGAAAACCTAAGTGGCACAAGCCAAGAGAATCTTAGGATGGGTCAAAACGTATTATTTGCAAATATAGTTATCAGAGTTTATCGTGCAGTCTCCCGTCCCGATGGAACTGAAACAAGAGAGAGAATGATAGAACTTTATGGTGAGAGGTTTGTCCGCGCAGTAGAGCGGCAAAGAGAGCATTTGGGGCCTCTTGCAGAAGCACGAGCAGGATTGGAAGAAGTAAATGCACTTCCAGAATCAGTAAGACAATCATTATACAGAGCATATCCACCAGCATATACTCGAGTAGTTACTTCGCTTCACAGGGCATACAGACACCAGGATGACGAACTGCTCTATGCACTCGGTTCGGTTTATGGAGCGCTCAACTCCCCAGCATCAGAAGACAGAACTGCAAGACTTGCAGGACTAAGACAAATATATGGAGCAGCATTTGTACAAATGGTTGAGAGGAATAGAGCACAGCTTAGATTCCTTGAAAACCTGAGCACCAGTGATACAGAGCATTTGAGACAAGTTGATGCAGCAGTATTGGAACAGCTGCACAGAAGCTTTGAAGCAGGAGATGGAGTTGCACGCGGAGAATTCATGCAAAACTTCAGGCATGTTGCTGAAGTTCTCCCAGGAGTCTATTCAAGAATTAAAGGAGTTCTTGTTTTTGCAAATGCAACTGATGAGCTTGGTGCAAACCTGACTCTTGCAATCAACCATTATAGGGACCAATTCGGATCAAATGATTACCTCTTTAGGAATTTCATTAACTTGGAGCTTCTAAATTCACAGCTGCAAACACTTGCCCGAAGATACAGCATCACCCTTCCTCCAGGAACTGCAGAGAGCGGAATTCAAACTCCAGAACAGCTTGCGCAATTCCTTAGCAGTGAGTCTGGTGTGGATTTGATTACAGCTGGAAGAGACTTTTATAGTCAGCTTGAATCAACATATCTTCAGGGAAGGCGCGATAGCGGGATGGCTGCTGATGCAGAGGATGCAAGAGGATTTACTGAAGCAGAAGCAACAAACCTTCGAAACCAACTCTCGATTATTGATGCACTTTACCTTGGGGTAGGACTTGGAAGGGTAGGAAGCCTTGGCTCTGAATTTGGAACAAGTGCAGCTCGTGCAACAATGAATTCGCTTTTATTAATTAGTCAAAGGGATCCGTACCTTGTTGGTCCATATATCCTGCAGGTTCTCCCGGCAATAATCAGTGTTGCTCAGGATGAGAGAACGCTTGTTGCAGGAATCGAGGCATTCAATACAGTATTCAGCCAGAGATACTCGGAAGCAGGAGCAAACCTTTCATACAGCACACACAGGAACAGGGAATACTTCCTTCGAGTATTTGCAGAGCTCGCACAAACCCTTCCAAATGTCACTTCAACATACGACCACAACAGAATGGAGGATGAGCTTAGGAGAGTTCCGGAAAGGCAATTGATGGAACAGCCATGGAATCCGCAAGGTTATAGGTACAGGCCGCACTTCCTCCAGATGGAGGGAATGGAACCGCTGCCACAGCTCTTCGGCCAAGCAGCACAGCCATGGAATTTCATTCCAAATCCAACAATGCCAAGAAGTTTGATTGAGCCTCCAAGCAGATTTGGAATTGATTCTGGTGCGCAAGAATACTTCTCAAGAATGTATGACAGATTGCACCCAACGCTTGGAAGATACATGATCCACGGAGTTCCGCAAAGATACAGGATCGGAGCGCTTGGAGCGTCCACCATCATAAGAGAGATAACAAGAATATTCGGTGAGATGCCTGTTGATTACAGCAGCTACTGGCTTCGTCATGATTGGGAGCTGGGCGGATATTACGGCCATGAAGAAACCATCCCAACAGTAACAGATCCAGATACAACTACAACAAATGTTGCGGCAGTAGGAGGAATCGGACAGGGAAGAACAATCACTGGTGGTGTTCGCGGCAGGGGAGTTGTAAGACATAGGAGAACAACATTAGATTCAGAAGAAGATGGAGAGAGCGGATCTGCTGAAACTGATGTTGACGTTGAGGCTCAGGCAGCAGGACTTCCAGTTGGTGTTGCAGGAGTTATCCCAGTTGCATTTGGACAAGGCGCAGGATTGCAAAGAGGAAACCTTAGATTCCAATATGAAGGAGCTGACCAGACAACTGAAGAAACTGGAGAAGTACAGACAAGAGAAAGATACAACGGACTTCTTGAAACATATTCCAGGATTGCAAGAGAGTCAGGTGGAGACATGCTGGTTGTAGTTGGAGGAGAACATGCTCCAGAGCTTCGAGCGCCGGTTCCAGAAGGCTCTCCGGAAGGAACGCTTGGTGCACTGCATCAGGATGAGAGAAGCCAGCTTAGAACAAGGCTTTTCTACATTGACGGATCAAGCGGCAATGTTTATGATCTGGCATATGGAGTTGACACTCATGCGCAGATACTCAACTACCTCTATGG
>Ga0180430_10002345_pt1 | contig 17229 bp, 10 predicted proteins | sample SS_ome_9_FD_132999 | JGI IMG/M metagenome (GOLD analysis project Ga0180430, IMG submission 132999) | Hypersaline lake sediment archaeal communities from the Salton Sea, California, USA - SS_1_S_2 metaG | ecosystem: Environmental > Aquatic > Non-marine Saline and Alkaline > Hypersaline >... | reverse complement strand
AGGTCTGCTTATCGGCGGGGGCCTCCAGGCGGGCGGTCCATTCCCGGATCAGGCTGTTGGCGCCAGGTTTGTAATCGTTCCACTCCCAGGTGGGGCGCAGAATATCCGCCGGGTCGAGCCGGTACAGACTCAGGTTGAGATTGGTCACATTGACAAAACCCACCACAACTTTGGCCGGCAAATCGGCATCATAGGTGCCAACCCTGTCCGGGGTGCGGAGCTGGTAGTTGGGGCGCAGGGGCGCGGTGCGGAAGCGGACGGTCAGGTTTTCGCGGGTACTGTTGCCGTAGGGGTCTTCGATGCCAGGCTTGATGCGGACGGTGTAATCGGTGGAGGGTTTAGCATCAAAATTGAAACTGAAAGAATTATCGTAACGGTTGTACCAGGTATGCACCAGGGTGGGGGTGATGGGCAGGGATGGGGCCATTTCGATGTGGTCCATCACCGTGGTCGGGTTGATGGGCGTGTTGAAGAAAATACGGAAATCGGTGTAGGGCCGGGCCTGTTTCTCGCCGTCAACCGGCTCGGTGTTGATGACTTTGGGCAGCGGCACGGTGGTAAACCGAAAACTGTACGGCTGGGCCATGCCCTGCCCGCCGGCCACAGAGGTAACGCCGGCCTGCATCGTTACCTGATAGGTGGTGTCGAACTTAAGCTGCTCGGTGGGGGTAAAGGTGAGGGTGTTGGCCTCGACCTGAAAATCACCCGACACGGCCTGGCCCAGCAGCCCGGTGGCGCTCATTTCAAGGTTGGCCTGGGCCGATTGGGGGTCAACCGGCTGGTTAAAGCTCAGGCTGATGGCCGACTCAATCGGCACCAGGGTTTGGCCGTCGTTGGGCTGGCTGGAGACGACTTCCGGCGGCTGGGTGGCAAACTGCCAGGTAAAATCATCGGCCAGCAGGGTCTGGCCGCTCACATCGGTCAGGCCGCTTTTGACACGGGCGGTAAAGGTGACGCCGCCGGGCAAATCTTTAGCAGGCCGAAAAATATAAATGGAGGTGTTAAGCCACTCACCCTGGCCGGCGATGGCCGGCTCAAACGTCAGCGGTTCCGGAAAATCGGCAGCCTCGTTGAGCGAAGTCAGGGGGACCACCGGCCGGTTGAACATCACTGTGATAGTAGCGTCGGTTTCAACATCAACCGTGCCGTCGGCGGGGATAACCTGGCCCACCTCCAGATAACCGGCGGTATTAAAGCGGAAGGTGAACGGTTCGGCCAACGGCGCGCCGTCCTCGGCGGTGGCAGCCTGGGTGAGAATAGCATCAAAGGTGGCGGCCCGGGGGAGCGGTTCAGCCGGGGCAAAACGCAGGGTGCGGGCATCGGCCCAACTAACCTGCCCGGCGATGGCCTGGGGCGACTCGGCGGCGGTTTGCAGGGAAAAGGCGCCGGCGGCGGTCTGGGCCATGGGCCGGTCAAACACCAGCTCGATGGCTTCGGCGGGGCCGAGTTCCTGGCCGCGGCGGGGGTAACGTGGGCCCACAAGCGGCGACCCCGCATCGGGGGGGACGGGTGTCACTTCGACGCGGGGCCGGGGGGGCAGCGGGGTCGGGGTGGTGGGGGGGGTGGCGGCAGCCGGGGCCTCGCTGGGACCGGAACTCTGGGCTGCGGAGTCACGGCCAAAGCCGCAGGCGGCCAGCAAAACAAAACTGGTCAGGATAAAAAATTTGATAAAATGTTGGGCGCGAAAATGTATCATTTGGATCATCTCCCTTTTTGAATCAGCGAATGAACGAATGGCGAATTACGACTAGTCATTTGTCCCTTATTACCTTTCATGATATACAGACGCCGGAACCGGTCAAGAAGTTCCGATTCAAACCGGATAAAATTTCGAATATCCTGGAATTCGTGTTACAATTTTCGAATTGCAGGTTGGAGATTGGGAGATTGGAGATTAAAATTTTCGCAAAATTGAGTAATTGGAAACAATCCCTTAATCACCCAACCTCCAAATCGCTAATCTCCAGGAGAATGCAATGCCCCACCCTGCCATTAATTTAGAACATTTGCCGCCCGCCGGCTCCATTCTGTTGGGCCGTGAGCAACAACTAAACCAAATCACCGCAACCCTGAAAGAACAATCCTGCAACCTGCTGACCATTCTGGGAGAGGACGGTTTGGGCAAGACCAGTTTGATAAATCATTGGCTACACGAAAACGAATCAGTGTTGTCAGGACAGTTTCGTGTTTACGGCTGGTCTTTTTACAACCAGGGTTCCGTAGCCAATAAAACCGTGCCCTCCGATTTTTTTGTGGAGGACGCCTTGCGCTGGCTAAACGCTCCGAACCCCAGCCGAGGTTCAGCCTGGGACCGGGGCCGGCGCCTGGGCCAACTGGTCAAACAACAGCCTACCCTGCTGGTGCTGGATGGCGTGGAACTCCTGCAATTTGCCCGCGGGTCCCAGGCCGGCCACATCAACGACCCGACCATGCAAACCCTGTTGGCCGAACTGGCCGTGGACAACCCCGGCCTGACCGTGTTGACCACTCGCCTGCCCCTCACCAACCTGTGGAACCTGCCCGCGGACAGCCATCGGACCGTCACCCTGGAACCATTCAGTCCGGACACGGGAGCCGCTTTTTTACAGGCGCAAGGTATTGATGCCGATAACCATTCACTACGCGAAGTTAGCCGGGCGTTCGAGGGGCATCCGCTGGCCCTGAGCCTGCTGGCTGCTTTTCTGCGCGACGCCCTGGCCGGCGACCTGAGCCGGGTGGATGAAATTCCGCCTGTGCCGGATGATAGCCGGCGCGGCGGGCAGGCTCGGCGGGTGTTGCAGGCTTACGCCGACTGGTTCGGCGACAGCCCGGAGCTGAATATTCTGCATCTGGTGGGGCTGTTCACCCGGCCGGCTGAACTCGAAATTTTGGAAGAACTACGGGAGCCGCCGGGCATTCCCCAGCTGACAGATCATTTTTTCCGGCAAACCGAAGACAGAATGTTTGGATTTTTCCCCAAGAAAAGAGACATCGCCCTGGATGAAGAGATTTGGGACGAGGCCGTGGCAAACTTGCGGCGGGCCGGACTGCTGCTGCCGCCAAAAACGCCTCCCCCCGCAGATGGCGAGCCGGAAACCGGCTATCTGGACGCTCACCCGGTCGTGCGTCGCTTTTTTGCCCGTCAACTTGGCACCGAATACCCCAAGGCCTGGCAGGCCGGCCAACAACGGCTTTATGAACATCTGGCCGAGGCCGTGGAAACGTATCCCGATACATTAATGGAGATGCGGCCTCTGTACCACGCCCTGGCTCACGCCTGCCGGGGCGGGCTGGCCGAAGAGGCCCTGGAAAAAATCTATTGGGAGCGGATTTCGCGCAAAGAGGTTTTTTACAGCAGCAAACAGTTGGGCGCTTTTGGGGCCGACCTGGCCGGCCTGGCTAATGCATTCAGCAAACCGTGGCACACGCCGGTGCAGAGCCTGCCCAAATTCACCTGGGCTGCTCTGCTCAACTGGACGGGAACCGCCCTGCGCGCCCTGGGCCGGCTGGATGAGGCTCGGCAACCCCTGGAAACCGCGTTGACCACCTATCGCTCCAAAAAAGATTGGAAGCAGGTATCGGTGGCCGCGGCCAACCTGAGTATGCTGGGCCTGCTGCTGGGCGATATCGAAATGGCGCTCCAAACATCGGAGGAAAGTGTGCGGCGGGCCAAAAAAGCCCGGGATGAAAACCAGCGGATGCTGGCCCTGTCGGCCCGGGCGGAGGCTCTGCTGAAAGCGGGCGACCGCGAGGCCGCGGCCGAGGTGTTTGCCGAACTGGAGCAGAAACAACGGATGTGGCAGGCCGATTATCGTTACCTGTACAGCCGGCGCGGCTATCATTATTGTGATTTACTGCTGAGCCGGGAAGAATTTGCCGAGGTCATCGAGAGAGCCGGCCAGACCATCGAAGTTGCCCGCGCCCAGGGCTGGCCGATGTACGAAGCTCTGGACCATCTATCGCTGGGCCGGGCCAGGCTGGCCCTGACGGAACTGAAGGCAGCCGGTGAACATTTTGTAAAAGCAGTCGAAATTTTACAGCAAGAAGGGGCGCGGGAGTTTTTACCCCCGGCCCTGCTGGGCCGAGCCGCCTGGCACCGAGCGCAGGGAGAATGGCCGGCGGCCCAGGCCGATATTGAGGCCGCGCTGGAAATTATCGTGCCGGACGGCATGAAACTATTCGAGGCGGACGCGTATCTGAGCCGGGCCTGGCTGGCCCTGGCCCAGGCTGAGCGGCCGACCGCAGAAAAATATCTGGGGCGAGCCACGGCCATCATCAGCGAAACCGGCTACCACCGCCGGGACGACGAGGCGGTCCAGCTTACAGATCGGCTGTCAACCGCTGCAGACCAGCCTCAAAACTGACCTGCGGCTGCCAGCCCAGCACCCGCCGGGCCGGTGAGGCATCGGCATAGGAGTGCAACACATCGCCGGGCCGGGCCGGGCCGTACTGCAACGGATGGGAGCTATTCAGGCTGCGCTGCAAAATTTGAGCCAGGCGGTTAATGCTGGTCGCCTGCCCGGTACCGATGTTGAAAATTTGGCCCACCGCTTCCGGTTTTTGCGCGGCCAGCAGATTAGCCTGCACCACATCGGCCACAAAAACAAAGTCGCGGGTCTGTTCGCCATCCCCATAAATGGTAACGGGCCGGCCCTGCGACAGTCTGTCAATAAAAATGGAGATGACGCCGGAGTAGGGCGACGATGGATCCTGCCGGGGGCCAAAGACGTTGAAATAGCGTAACACCACTGCTTCCAGTCCAAATGAGTCCGCAAACAGGCGACAATAGCCTTCGGCGGCCAATTTACTGACGGCATAGGGCGATTTCAGTTGGGGCAGCATTGTTTCGGTCTTGGGCAAAATCGGGTCATCGCCATAAACGGCGCAGGTAGAGCTAAGCACCAGGCAGCGTACCCCGGCGGCCTGGGCGGCCTCTAACAATTTCAGCGTGCCCAGGGCATTGATTTCTTCAGCCTGCCGGGGCTTTTGCATCGATTCCGGCACTGAAACCAGCGCGGCCAGATGAAAAATGGTGTCTACCCCGCGTACCGCCTGGGCCACGACTGTTTCATCCCGAATATCCCCTTCAATAAATTCAAGTTGATGTTGGACCGCGGCCAGATTTTCCAGCCGTCCGGTGGAAAGATTATCCAGCACCCGGACGGCATCACCGCGGGCCAGCAACGCTTCAACCAAATGCGAGCCGATAAAACCGGCCCCGCCGGTCACAAGATTGAGAGTCATTTTTTGTTCTCCTGTTGCGATTTGTGATGGGTGCGTCCCATATTTTAGGAAATTGGGACAAACCAAGGGGGATTCGGGGGGTATCCCCCCGCTCCCCCCTGTGCTTACCCAAATTTCCCAGCACCGCGCAGCTCCCAGCGCCGCACAGCTTGCTGGGCAGGTGTGCTGGGCAGGTGTGGGACGCACCCATCTGTGATTTGTGGTTTGGGATGCTATTCGTCCGGCGCAAGCAGTTGTTCCAGAAAAGCAGTCTGCCGCTCAACCGGGCCGGTGGTCTCGACGACGCCGTAAAGCTGTCCCCCCAGGCCTTTAATATCCGGCACTAACCAAAGCTGGACCGGCGGGGTGATGAATATTGCCCCCAAGCCTCCAATGACCAACAAAATAGCCAGCAGATAAACGGCGAGGGCGGGGTCAAAATAGATCAGAAGCGACAGGCTGTCGGCCAGGCCCAGGCTTAGGTGTAGTCCGTCGGCGGTAACGCTTTGCCCGGCTTCAACCATTGTATCCGGGGAGAGTACCGCTTCTGTGCCGCGCCGAATTTGCACATTAAATGAAGATTGAGGAGCGGCGGGGTTGGGGGTAATCTGGACGGCCAGTTTATGGGCCGGAATCAAAAAATAAAGCGGCTCGCCGGTGCCGGTCAACGGCAGGTGAAGTTTGGTATCGGGCGGTAATTCTTCCTGGGCCGGAATCAGTCTCAAAATCTGGCCTTCGCTATCGCGCACAACGACGGTCAACAAGGGTTGCCGGCTAAAGGGGATAATCAGGTTGTGATTGAGCCACAGCGGGCGGTACAAGTCGCCGGAAAAGGCCAGGGCCGGGCGGGCGGTATCAGCCGGCGAAAAAATCAAGGCCGAAGTCGTTTGTCCGTTTTGCCGCACCGTGGCCTGCTCCAGCCGCCCACCCACAGAGGCCACAGGCTGCGAGCGATCCGGAACCAGGGTGAGCCGGCTGTATTCCAAAAAAATGTGGCTGACGAACAGTGCAATCACCAACAGCACCAGGCCGGTGTAAACAGCCGGCCAGCCCAGCCAGGCCCACCGATATTTGACCGCGCCGGTCAGGCGATCATCGGCCGCATCATCGGCCTCCTGAAGCGTAAAGCCGGCGGCAGACAATGACTGGCGCAACCCGGACAGCCACTCGTCCGGCAGGTGGGGGAGACGGACCACGTGTTCAGCGCGGCGGGATAGCGGATGCTGCCAGGTAATCGGCGGCATCGCCGGGGTCAGCCGTCGCCAAACGCCGGAAAGCAGATTGGCCGACATAATCAGGCTGTGCAGCAACAACAAGGCCGCGGGCAGCCAGAACCACCAGGCCGAAAAAATGTGGGACAGGCCCAAAAAATAAAGCGGCTGCCCCCAGGGGCGAATAGCCGCGGGCAACCGGGTAATCCAGGCCGCAGCATCGGTGGGGGGGGGAGGTTCCTGGGGCATAACCAGTCCCAAAACAACCACACCGGCCATCACCGCCGTTAGAGCCGCGGTCAGGCCGGGCTTCGACAGATAATGCCAAACCCGGATCGAAATTTTTTCCAGATGGGTGGCTGATGAGTCAGCTTGCTTTTGGGTGGTGGATTCCAAAATGGGTAGCTCCACAGTTAGTAGGATGGGCAATATTGTATCACAGGCTATATCATCGCCAAAATTAAATTTGCCTGACACCGCACCCTGATTGCATTCCACCTGCGCGCCGGGAAACCAAAAGTCTCTCGAGGCCTAAGGCCCTATTGACAGCTAATCACAGTCAACGATATAATGGAAGGCAGTACTAACCTGAGTTCGAAAATTCCGGCGTAGGTTGGGTTGAGCTAACCCCTTCGTCGTATTCAAACCAAATGTTGGGTATCACTGACTAAATTTCCGCCATTGATAATGACGAAACCCAACATTTTACGCCGAAAAATCAAGCCATTACTCCGTTCTACCCAACCTACAATTTAATTATCGAACTGAGGTTACTACCCTGCCACCAACAATACCAGCGAAAGAGCTTTCCAATGAATAATAATACCCGCCCAAAAATTTTGTTGGTTGAAGATGAAGCGCTCATTGCGATGGGCGAAGCAGCCATTATTGAAAAATACGGATTTTCGGTGATGATGGCCTACAGCGGGTCACAAGCCATCGAAATGGCCCGGGCCAACCCCGATCTTGACTTAATATTGATGGATATTGACCTGGGTCAGGGCCTCGACGGGACTCAGACGGCGGCCCAAATTCTGGAGTTCCGGGAACTGCCGATTGTTTTCCTGACCGGACACGCCGAAAAAGAGATGGTAGATAAGGTCAAAAAGATTACCCGCTACGGTTATGTGCTGAAAAATTCCGGAGAGTTTGTGCTGATTGAATCCATCAATATGGCGTTTGAGTTGTTTGAAGCCCACCAGCGAGCCAAAGCAGAAAATCAAAAGCTGCAAGCCAGCGAGCGTAAATTCCGCACCATGTACCAGTTCTCTCGAGCGGGGATCGCCCGGCTGGGACTGGACAAAAGAATCGAACAGGCCAACCCAACATACTGCCGGATGCTGGGCTATACCGAGGCGGAACTCGTCGGCAAAAGTATCAGCGATATTACCCATCCCGATGACCTGCCGGAGAATCTGGAAAAACAAGGCCGGCTGGGTCGGGGTGAAATCGAAAACTTCACGATAGAAAAGCGATTCATTCATAAAGACGGTCACCCGGTTTATGGCTTACTGAATGCCAATGTGGTGCAAGACCACGAGGGCAATCCTGAATATTTTCTGGGTAACGTGGTCGATATCACCGACAGGCGAAATGCAGAAGAGGCACTCCGGCAGAGTGAGAGTTTCCACCAGATACTGCTCAGTAATATTTCTGACTCAATTTTTATTACGGATAAGCAAGGCAAGTTCATCTATGTTTGCCCCAACGTCGAACATAACTTTGGCTACAGCTATCAGGAAGTGGAGCAGATTGGCAATATCAACCAACTGCTGGGCAACCATATTTTTGATCCCGCTGAGTTGAAGAAAAAAGGCGAACTCATCAACATTGAACGAACAGCCGCCATCAAGGGGGGGGAGCAACGCACGTTCCTCATTAATGTTAAACCGATTCTGTCCGGTACGTTGTATATCTGCCGCGATATCACCGACCGCAAACAGACGGACAAGTTATTGAAAACCCACGAAAAATTCAACAAAGCCATTCTCGACTCAGTCACGGCGCATATCGCCGTGCTGAACAAGGACGGCGTTATTATTGCTGTTAACGAAGCCTGGCGCGAATTTGCCGCTGAAAACGGCCTGTCGCCCGAAGTCGGTTTGGGCGAAAACTACTTTAATATCTGCCAACCGGCCCAGGAAGCCGCGGGCGCCATCGAGGGCATGAAAACGGTACTGTCCGGAGAAAAAGATGAATTCTCCATAGAATATCCCTGCCACTCGCCGGAGGAAAAACGTTGGTTCTGGTTGCATGCCGTCCCCCTGCAAAGTGATGAAGGGGGACTGGTGGTCTCTCACATCAATATCACCGATCACAAAAAGGCGGTCAGGGAACTACACCGATACAAACATATTGTCCGGGCCTCGCCCGACGGTCTTTCTCTGGTGGACCGTGATTACTATTACCGGGCGGTCAGTGATGAGTACCTGCGACGGACGAACAAGCAGCGGCACGAGATTGAGGGACGTTCGGTGGCCGAGGTGATGGGCCAGATTGTCTTTGACAATATCGTCAAACCGGAGTTAGACCGTTGTTTCAACGGTGAAACTGTTCGCTACCAGAAATGGTTTGATTTTGCCGGTAGCGGCTGGCGGTTTGTGGATGTAACCTACACGCCGTACCGGGGTGATGAACAAACGATCAGCGGCGCCGTGGTCGGCGCCAGCGATATTACAGAGTTGGCAGAAATGCAAGAACAGGCCGACCAGCAGCAACGGGCTTTACGGGCTTTGGTTGATGCGGCCTTTGATTCGGCTCTGCTGATTAAGCCAGACGGCGAAATCATCGAATGTAATCAAACCGTGGCCGACAGGTTTGGCAAAGAGCGACAGAGTCTGCTCGGTACCAACACGTTTAGTTTGATGGATCCGAAAACAGCCGAATACCGGCAAGCCAGAGCTAACCGGGTCATCGAAACTGGACAGCCGGTCCAGTTTGAGGACGTGCGGCACGGGCGGGACATCAAACACGCCATTAATCCGATGATAAACGACCGGGGCGAGGTGGAAGCGCTGGCGGTTTTTAGCTCGGATATTACCAAACAAAAGCAGGCCGCGATCACCATACAGGAAAGCGAGGCGAGGCAAAGAGCTATCTTACAGGCTATCCCGGATTTGATGTTTGTTTTGACAGTTGATGGCCAAATTCTGGATTTCAAAGCCAGTCACACTGAAGATTTAGTACTGAAGCCAGAAGAGGTGATCAACAGTTATATTCAGGAATCATTTCCGCCGGATATTACTACCATAACATTGCAATCCATCAAAAACGCTGTAGAAACCAATGAATTACAAATCCTTGAATATAAACTACCGGTCCAGCAGGGCATCCAGGATTTTGAAGCCCGGCTGGTGCGCCTCGACCCGGATACAGCCCTGGCGATTGTACGGAATGTGACCCACGAAAAGCAGATGGCACAAGCCCGTCGCGACAGCGAAGAAAAATTTCGCTTGTTATACGAAAATATGGCCCAGGGCGCATTTTACCAACAAGCGGACGGCACGCACCTCGACATAAACCCGGCTGCCCTGGAGATATTCGGCCTGAGCCGGGACGAATTTTTGGACCGGACCTCGTTAACGCCGGAATGGCGGGTTATCCGTGAAGACGGCTCTGATTTCACCGGTGAGCAGCACCCCTCGATGGAGGCACTGAAGACCGGTCAGCCGGTTCGGAACACCATTGCCGGTATCTACAATCCGCGGCGGGATGATTACGTGTGGGTCAACATCAACGCCATTCCCCAGTTCCGGCCCGGCGAAGACAAACCGTATCAGGTTATTGTCACTCTGCACGACATCACCGCCCGGAAACTTGCCGAGCAATCCCTGCGAGACAGAAAAGAGCGGCTCAAACAAATCATCCAGCAGATGCCCTACCCGGTCGAAGTCTTCACCCCCGACGGCACGGCCGATATGGTCAACCAGGCTTTTCTGGATATGTTCAGCATTCCCCAGGCGGATTTAGTGGTTGGCAAATACAACGCCTTTGAGGATCAATTCTTGATGAACACTATGGGCCTATATCGTGATGTAGAACGGGCGTATCAAGGTGAAGTTGTCCATATCCCGGAACTGATCCTCTTTATGGAAGTTTACCAGGGGGCCGAACAGTATCTTGCAGATAAAGATAAAACCATTATCCAGGAAGTAACCATGTTCCCGGTTTTTGACCAATCGGGCGACATCTGGCGGGTGGTGACCATCTGGCGAGACATCACCGAGCAAAAACAGGCCGAACAGGCCTTGCGGGAGAGTAACGAGAAATACCGTACCTTAACCGATGATGTACTGGAAACGTCATCTGTCGGTATTTTTATTCTGGACGCCGATTTCAAAATCATCTGGATCAACCAGGCTATGGAGCAATTCTTTGGCGTACACAGAGAAGAAATGATTGGTCAGAATAAATCAGACCTTATTGGACAGTCGTTAAAAAACCTTATGGAAAACCCCGAAGAATTTTCCCGCCGGGTTCTGGCAACGTACGAAAACAACACGTACAGCGAAAATTTTGAATGCCACGTTCTGCCGGGCCCCAACCGTGAAGAACGTTGGCTTGAACATTGGAGCCAGCCGATCCGATCCGGGCTTTATGCCGGCGGCAGAATTGAACATTACACTGATATTACCGGTCGCAAACAGGCCGAGGCGAGGATCCAAACCCTGCTTAATGAGAAGGAACTGTTATTACGGGAAATTCACCACCGCATCAAAAACGATATGGCTGCCATCAGCAGTATTCTGCAACTACATGCCACCGCATCCGATAACCCGGACACGACCCAGGCCCTGATCGAAGCCCGCCGCCGCCTTAACATCCTCAGCAATATTTATGAAAAATTGTATACCGATGAGGATTTCAAGAAAATACCGCTGCAACCACTACTGAACGATTTAATTGCAGACATTATTCGCACTCACGCCGCGGCTGGCCTCACGGTTGAGACCAACATCGAGGCCCTGCCGGTTACCGCCAAACAATCGTTCCACCTGGGCATCATCATCAACGAACTGGTGACCAATGCCTGCAAATACGCTTTCCCGGACAACAACTGGGGCAAGATAGCCATATCGGTGCGCCAGGCAGATGAAAACCATCTGGAAATTACAGTCAGCGATGACGGGGTGGGTTTTAGCTTCCAGAACACCCAGGCAAAGCGAGAGGGTTTTGGCTGCACGCTGATAAAAGCAATGGTGGCCCAGTATAACGGCTCGGTAGAAATAATGCCGGAGGATGGCACCACCGTGACAATATTGATGAAATATATGACTTGACAAATAGTCCGGGGTATGGCATTCTTTCGACATCAAACTATTTAATGTAAAACTAATGTCAACACACTATCATGGATCTGAGCAGGAAATAAAGGCGCTCGACGCCTATATAAAACTGAGCCGGGCCGCTGAGTCGGTGAATATTGCGGTCAATGCCCACCTGCACCAGTACCAGTTAACGGTTAGCCAGTTTGGGGTGATGGAAGCCATTTACCATTTAGGCCCTTTGCAAATTGGCGAGCTGGGTCAGAAAATCCTCAAAAGCAGCGGCAATATGACTCTGGTTATTGACAATCTGCAAAAACGGGAGCTGGTGCAGCGGCAACAAAAAGAAAATGACCGGCGCTGCACCGAAATCCACCTGACCGAGGCCGGAACAACCCTGATTGAACAAATTCTGCCCCGGCACGTGGCTCAGGTGGTAGAAACCTTTGCCCTACTTTCTGCAGAGGAACAGACTCAACTCGGCGCATTGTGCCGCCGCCTGGGCAAACAGCAAAACCGATAAATTTTTTTGACAAATTATCTCGACATCGAGATAAACGACATCGAAATTATAAAACATAAGGAGCAAAGATTATGCAACCCATTCAGGGTTTACATCACATCACCGCCGTTACCGGCGATATTCAGGCCAATGTAGATTTTTACCGGCTGGTTTTGGGCCAGCGGATGGTCAAAACCACCGTTAATTTTGACGACCCCGGCACCTATCATTTTTACTTTGCCGATGAAACCGGCTCGCCCGGCACACTCATCACCTTTTTTCCGTGGCAAAATATGCCGCGGGGACAGGTGGGCAACGGCGAAACCGGCGCTATCGGCTATACTATCCCGCCTCAGTCGATGGGGTACTGGCGCGAGCGACTGACCGCAATGGGCTTCAGCCCCGGCCAAACCGAATCGAGATTTGGGGCAGACGTCATCCCCTTCACCGACCCGGACGGTATCAACCTGGAGTTGATTACCAGCGAGTCGCCGGTCAATTTCCAGTTTTGGGCGGATGGTCCCATTCCCCACCAGCACGCCTTGCGAGGATTCCACGGCGTGACTCTGTGGCTGGCCGAAGTTGAACAGACTGCCGCCCTGTTGACCGACCATTTTGGCTACACCTTTGTAGGGCAGGCAGGCAACCGTTATCGCTACCAGGCCCCTGCCCAAGAAATGGGAGTTTATGTTGACTTGCTGCACCGGCCCGGTCAGCCGTTTGGCCGGTTTGGGGTGGGGTCGGTGCATCACATTGCCTTCCGCACCGCAGACAATGCCGAACAGTTGGAATATCAACAAAAATTGGCCGAGGCCGGAGTAAGCGTAACCGAGGTCCGCAACCGGATTTATTTCCAATCCATCTATTTTCGGACCCCCGGTGGAGTGCTGTTTGAGATTGCCACCGACGGTCCCGGAATGAACATTGATGAACCGCTGGAGAGCCTGGGTGAGAGCCTCAAACTGCCGCCCTGGGTAGAGCCGCACCGAGCCGTCATCGAACAGAGCCTGCCCCCCTTTGACCTGAAACCGGTTACACCGCTGGAGGCCATCAATGGCTGACCAATTTCCCCACCAGGACCAGACTGTTTACCAGGCCAGACAACCGCTGGAACAGGCCGACGCGGCGATGATTCTGGTGCACGGCCGGGGGGCCACCGCGCCCTCTATTCTGGAACTGGCCTCGCTGCTGCCGGATGACCGGCTGGCTTATCTGGCGCCGCAAGCCGCCAACCAAAGCTGGTATCCGTACAGTTTTCTGGAGCCGGTAGAGCAAAATGAGCCGGGGCTGTCGTCCGGGTTACAGGTTTTGGCGGATTTGACGGCCCAAATCGAGGCTGCCGGCATTCCGCCGGAACGGATTATCATCGGTGGATTTTCGCAGGGGGCCTGCCTGACCGCGGAGTTTGCGGCTCGCCGGCCGCGGCGATACGGCGGTCTGTTGATTTTCAGCGGGGGATTAATCGGGCCGCCCGGCGCGCTGCGCAATTACCACGGTTCGCTGGCCGGTACGCCGGTTTTTCTGGGATGCAGTACCACCGACTTTCACATTCCGGTCGAACGGGTTGATGAATCAGCCGCGGTTTTTGAAAGCCTGGGGGCTGTGGTAACCAAACGGCTCTATCCCAACATGGGACACACCATCATTCAGGATGAAATTGAACAGGCAAAGAAAATTGTAGAAACAGTAATGGCGGGGACGGCTGTCTAATTTAAAAAGCCATCGCCCGCCCGTTGCCGGGTTCAGGGTGCCGGCGATGTCTTGGCGGTTTTGGGGCTGGTTTGGCCCTCATCCGGCACCAAAATACGGATGGGGCGGGGGGCGGACTCGATGCCGAGCCATTCGTAGTCGGGCTGGATTCGCACCACCCCCACCGACCACAAATAATCGGGGCTGGTGCGGGGAATCCCGGTCACCCCTTTTAGATTCAGGGTCATAAAATAGCGATTTCCTTCGGGGTTCACAAACAGCGGGTCCTGTTTGAGCAGCTTCGCATCGTGAACGCCGGACGGGTTATCACCCTGCAACCAGACCCGAATTTCAAAACTGAGGTCTTCGCTCAGCTCTCCGGGCCATTCCCAGCCAAAGGTAACCTCCCGGGCATCGTGAAACTCATCGTCGTTTTCGTCAAACTCAGGCAGAATCAAGACAGGCGCCGCCTGGTTGGGGCTGATGACCGCGGTAGTAGTTAGCGGCACGGTGGTGGGTGAGGGAGGAGGCGGCGGCAAGGGGGTAGCCGTGGCCGGCACGGTGGGCGAGGCGGCCGCGGCCCGGGTGACGGTCGGTTGCCGGGTTTCGGCGGCCTCAGCCAGGGCGGCGGTGGTAGTGATGACCGGCTCGGTTGTTACAATCTCGGCAGAACCAACGGCGTCGGTTTCCACGGCAATGATAACCGAGTTTTGTTCGGTAGGCGTTGGTTGAATTGGCGTCGTCGCTTGGGGCGGTAGTTCGCCGGCGGGGGCGTCGCCGATGAGGGCCTGCCAATTATTGATTCCGGCCAGCACAAAAAAGAGACCACCCGCTACCAGCAGTAACACCACCAGTACCACCGTCAATATCAGAGGCCAGGGAGAACGCCGGGAAGGGGCTGTTTTGGCAACCACGGTTGACTCAAACGGTTCAGGCGAGGGCACCACAACAGGTTCCGTGGGCGTTACCGGCGGCACAGCCCGCGTCACCGGCTCGCCGGGAATGTCAACCAAAATTACAGAAATATTATCGGTTCCCCCCTCAACCCGGACTAATTGGTCGTTTTGATACACCTCGGTGGGGGCATTAGCCACTTCGATCAGGTGCGAGGCGGCCTGAGCCTGGTCGAGAGCCGCCAGGGTCCGTTCAAGCTCTTCGGGGCGTACTTCACCACTCAACCCATCAGAACAAAGTAATATTCGATCACCCGGCTGGAGGGGAAGCTGCATAATTTCCGGGGCCGGTTCGGCCTGGCGAGCAATCAAGGCATTGGTGATGCGGGAACGGTGGGGATGAAAATGGAGTTCATCCCAGGAAAGCTGCCCGGCCTCAATCAACGGCCAGAGCCGGGAATGGTCGCGGGTGAGTTGCTCTAATTGGCCCTGCCGCAGGCGATAGGCCCGGCTGTCGCCGGCCCAGGCCAGATACAGGTCGCCGGGCTGATTCTCGTCCGGTGCGGCAATGACCGCGGCCACAATGGTGGTGCCCATGTTGGCGGTTTCGACCGATTGGCCGGACTGCTCAACAATTCTCCGGTGGGCTTTGGCAATGGCGGCTCGCAAGCGGTCAGGGATGGTGGTCTCTTCGTTTTCCTCAGAATAGTAGTGCGTAGGAATTTCGGCCACCGCAATTTGGCTGGCCACATCACCCGCGCCGTGTCCGCCCATGCCATCGGCTACCAGAAAAAGCATTCCGTAAGGGTCGGTGGGTTGGGCGGGGTGCCGGTTATCAGCCGGCCAGATACTGTCTTCGTTTACCTGACGAAGCTGACCAATATTGGTTTCGGCAACAAAAGTAAGGCTCATTGAAATTTTGCACCCCTATTCTAATAGAAAAATGTCCGGTATTGGGTGGTGATTACAGGTTTGTATGGGGTTAGCTGTACCAGGGCCACATCCCACCGCAAGCGACCATGCGCCTGACCGGCCGCGCCCGGCACCCCCTGAAGCTTACCAACCGTAAAGGACCGGACGCCGGTAGCCGGGTCACACTGAATATTGGGCTTTTCCGCACTGGCATCCATTGCCCCCATCGGGGCTGCGTTGCCCATATCCTGCCACACTCTGACTTCAAAGGCAAACCCATCAGGTGGCGGTAGACAGCCTTTATCCCGATGCCAGATCCATTTGAATTCTATCTGGTCGCCCGATACCTGGGTATCATGTTCCGGGAAAACCAGCTCGATTGTGCCATCAACGCGGGCCGCGCCAGACTGACCAGATTGGACGGCGACCGGAGTGGGGGTTCGGGTTGGGACGCGGGTGGCGGTGGGTAATCTCTCGGCCGTTTCAGCCGCTTGGCCCAACTGGGACTGCGAAGCGGCGATGGTGGGCGGCGTGGCCGAGGCCCGAACTTCGATGTTAATGGCGACGGTTGGCGTATCAGCAACAGGCTGGGCCGTCGGGGTGAGGGCGGGGGTCGGTGTTTCGACTTCTGCCACCGCCTGGCTGCGCCAGACCACAAAAACGACAATACCAACCACAATCAAGGCCAAAGCCACCAGAATCCCGCCGCCGGTTAAAAGCAGATAAAGTTTTTTGCGCGACCCGGAGTCGGCTTTTGGCGTTGAGTGATCAATCATATAGTGTCCGACGGGGGTCTTCCCCCCCATATTTGGCCCGAATTCCATCGGCATCCAGATCAAGCAAGGTTTCATCGCCTGCGGACGCGGCGGGCGCGGACATTTCAAATCTGAATGTTACCCGCAACCCCACGGTGATTTCCGTGCCGTTTTGCAGAACTTTCGGCTGACCGGCGGGGAGTCTGGCTCCGTCTACGCTGGTGCCGGTTGTTGAGTTCAAATCCTCCAACCAATATTGCCCGTTTTGATACGTAATCCGGGCGTGAGAACGAGATACCTCTTTTTCCTGAACCGGAATCTGGTTGATTGCCTGACCGGCCGTATTGCGGCCAATATGAATCGTGGCGCTGGGCGGCAGGTCGTATTCCGGCTGGGGGGTTAATTGCTGATGGGCAATTACCACCAGTTTGGCCTGCTGGGCCGGAGCCGGGGCTGGAACAGACGAAGCCGCGGCGGGCATCTCCGTGGGCGGCGCCTCCATATCGAGCAAAGTGGCGGGGCCGGTGGACGGGCCGGGGGAGGGTGTCTCTACATCCAGCAACGTGGCCGGGCCGGTAGGCGGAGATGGCTTGGCGGGTGGCGGCGCAGACGGCGGGGGCGGCGGCGCGCCCGCCGCGTCGGACGCCTTTCCTTTAGATCGGAAAAACAAAAACCAGGCCATCACCGCCAGAAAAATCAACAGCAGCAAAATGCCGCCGCCCACCAAAAGCACTGCCAGGGCAGGCACAGCAAAAAAAGTACTGATTTGTTCCACGGCGCCCGGTTCGGCCGCCTCCGGCT
>Ga0180430_10002343_pt1 | contig 17232 bp, 9 predicted proteins | sample SS_ome_9_FD_132999 | JGI IMG/M metagenome (GOLD analysis project Ga0180430, IMG submission 132999) | Hypersaline lake sediment archaeal communities from the Salton Sea, California, USA - SS_1_S_2 metaG | ecosystem: Environmental > Aquatic > Non-marine Saline and Alkaline > Hypersaline > Sediment... | reverse complement strand
TGGGCCCCGGCCAAGAGGAGTTGCACGCGTTGCGGGGTGACGGCCTTGTCCGCGGTGGCGGTGGCCGGCTCGGCGTCGGCAGCGGACCCGTCGGCACCGGCGTCGTCGCCCGTTGCAGCGGCAGGCTGTTCCTCGGAGGTCGCCTCCGGCGCGGTGACCCGCTCCTCGAGTACCAGGAGGTGCTCGCGGGCATCGCTCGCCCGGCCAACCCGGAGTTGGAACTGGGCCAACTCCATGCGAAGTTCGTCGTCATCCGGCTTGCGACGAACTGCCGCCTCGAGGCTGTTGTACGCTCGGGCCACATCGTTGCGGGTGGCGTCAGGGGCGGTCGCCCGGGCCAGGAGCAGCTTTGAATACTCGCCGAATGCCGTGTCGTCACCGGGCTGGAGCGCCACGTACTGCGCATAGAGCCCGAGGGCATCGGCAATCTTCCCTTCCTCGACCCGCTGGCGGGCGAGTTCCAGCTTGCCGCCAGAGTTGCGTGCCTTCTGGAGGCGATTGATTCCGAGGAGAGCCCCGCCCAAGACTGCCAGGATGACAATCAGAATGAGCAGGAACTTGAAGTTGATTCGTCGCACGGAAAACCCACTTGGAACGGTGAAACGGTGAACGAAGACGACGCGTTTTCAGGGCGGTCACGGCCACAACCAGCCCCGCGCCGGCCGCACCTCAAGTCTAGCAGCGGCCGGTGAGGATTCAGCGGTTTGGCCGACGTTGATCAGAAACCCCTCTGCGGGGCGGGGCGGCGGCCGGGGAACGGTGAGCCGGGGAACCGTTCCAATCCGGAAAAACCACCAAAGTTGCCCAGGCGGGAATGCCGATACATCCCGAAACCTGGCGATTGGCGGCTGGCAAGAACCCGCGCGCCGCGACGTCTCTCGCGTGGCCAGGAAGTCGGTCTGTCACTCCACGAGGAACCGGTAGCCATGAAACGTCGTGCAACGCTCGCTCAAACCTGGCACGGTGCGGGGATGTTCGCAGCTTTCTCGGTCGCGGGCATCTGCTGCAACGGATGGGCCGCATCCGCCGCCGAGTGGCGTGAGGCTGGCTCCGTCCGAGCGGCCTCGGCCGCCGCCCAGACCGGCAAAACAATCAGCGATTCCGCCGTCCATCCCGCGGGCGGAGGGCACTGCAGTCACTGTCCGAGCGGCCGCTGTCATCACGCTCCAATGGCCGGCCACGGACATCATCACGGCTGCCAGAACGGCGTCTGCGTGCCCTCCTGTCCCGTTCGCCCGCACCAGTTCGGGTTCTATGGCACCCGGTGGCGGAAATGGCCGGGGCAGGACATCGTGCCGGTCTCGGCTGAACGGGCCGTGACGCCGGCGGTGCCTCCGCGATCAGCAGTTCCGGGGGCTGACGAGGAATCGATGAGCCCTCAGGCTGGCGACATGCCGCTCGATCGGGGCAGTGCCGCCGCCCCGGCCGGCCCCGAGTTTCCCGAACTGCCGGCAGAGCCGGATGATGCCCAGCCGGCGCCGGCTGAGGTCATGCCTCCCGTGCCGGAACCGGCACCGGCACAACCGAACCCCGCGCAGCCGGCAGCCGAGCCCGCTCCGCCCGCCCCCGAGCCCCTCTTCCCCGCCGAGCCGGCAGCGCCTGCAAAGCCCGAGCCCAAGGCTGAGCCGACACCGCCGGAGGAAGAGAATCTCTTCGAGGTGCGAGCCCGGCCGCGTGTCAGACGCAAGATTCCCGTAGGCGAGTCGGTGCGGACCGCCTCACCGACAGGTGATGAGGCGGGCAGCGTGCAGCCCACCCGACACCTCTCTCCGGCCGAACGACTCGATGTGCCACCGGTTCCCTTCGACGCGGCAGCTGAGACGCGGCGGTTGCGGCGCGAACGATAGCAGCGGCGGGACGACCAGCCACATCGCTTCACGGACTGCGAGAGGCGGGAGTCGAACCCGCACGCCTTGCGGCACTGGAACCTAAATCCAGCGCGTCTGCCAGTTCCGCCACTCTCGCGATGCTCAACTCCATCTTACCGCGGCGGCGGAAGGAGCGTGAGCGACGAGCCGGGGCGGGACTGTTCTGACGTCGGCGGTTGGTCCGCGGCGGACCACGCCGCCTCGGAAGGCGTGGCCTCGGCACGTTCGTTGGCCTGGAGGAATCGGTCGAGGTTGCCCGATCCGGCGGGAGATCGGGTGGGCCAGGCTGCGACGAGGGCATCCCGAACTGCCGCGTCAGCACCACTCCCGCCAGGCTGGACGGCAAAGCGAATCTCGAGCGACGTCATCTGGCGGTCTGCCGCGACGCGGCGATTCCAATCGTCGGCCAACGCGGCAGCTGTCGGATCTGCGAACATCCGTGTCTGCGGCCGCGGCAGAATCCAGAAAAACTTGTGCCAGCGGTGATGGGGAAGGGAGCAGAATCCGCCGCCGGGGCGGACGGACTCGACGGGCCGCCCGCGCCGGAGCACATCGACGATCGATCCGTCTTTGAGCACGGCTCGACTGTAAATCCACTGTTCTTGCGCGGGCACCAGGGCAAACATTGCCCAGGCCTGTCGGAGGGCTGTCAGGTTCAGCGGCGCCGCGAGCCAGCGGGGCAGGGCCTGGCTCTGCCAGGGAGTGACCTGATGGACGAAGGACACCGCCGCGAGGGAGGCGGCGAGGCCGCAGGCCAGGGAGGCGGCCGGCCTGAGACCGGCGGGTTTCCGGGCAGCCTGGAGGGCTGGCTGGGGCCACCAGGTGGATGGGATGAGGGGGAGCCAGGCCACCATGCCGATCGGGGCGAATAGTCCGACCGACATGGTCAGCCAGATCGCGGCATGAAACGCGATGAAGGCAAGCACAATGCCGCTGCGGACTCTCGGGCTGGTCGCGGCCACGAGGGCGAGGGGTAGGATGATTTCGCCCCCCAGGACGGCCCACTTGGCGGCCCACGCCACGCCGGCAAACTGCCCCAGCCGCATGCCGAGGGGTGTGCCGTGATCGTGGACGGACAGGGCATGGGTGACGGCCTGGCCCTCGAACCAGGTCTGGTTGCACTTCGAGAATCCTGCTCCCCAATAGACCGCCACCAGTTGGAGCACAAGCGCGGCCGAGGCGATCGAGAAGACGGCGACAGGACGCTGGGGCCGATCGGGTTCCCCGCCGTCGCCGGCCTCGGCTGCCCGGCAGCGGGCATCGACCGACCACCATTCGCCCAGCGGAAGAAACATCGACCAGAGCAACTGGCAGCCCAGCCACATGTCGCCGGCGTTGGTTGCTGGCGCGGTGCGGCGGACAACGCTGACGAGGGCGATCCAGCCAATGACGGTGGCCAGCCGGGTTCGATAGCCCGCCGCCAGCGCGATCCCGGCGAGGCCCTGCGTCGCGAGCACGAGGCCACCCCACCAGGCCGAATCGTGCCAAAACGCGACCGACCAGTTGGTCGGATCGCCGTAATACTCGGCGATGGCTGCCAGCGGGAAGATGCCCCGCGGCGCGAACATCAGGGAAAAATCCCGGGTGCGGAGCAGGCTGTCGACGAGGAGCAGAAGGCCCAGCCCGATTCGATAGACCGCCAGGCTCCGGGCGTCGAGCGTGAATGCGGCGGAAGCCCAACGGGCGAGCCGCGAACGGACTGGGGCTGTCATGAACATCGCCGTGATGCGGGCCTGGATCGCGGGCGAACTCGGCAGGGGCGGCTCAAAGGTTCCTTGAACACCCGGAGCTTCGAAACTACAACACCTGCGGCGGAAAGAGCGATCCCAGTTCCCGCCCCGACGACGCGGTCGGGGGTTTTCGCAGCCTGAGAGTCTTTCGATGCATGTTCCCCTGGTGGTGCTCGGCGGTGGTCCCGGCGGCTACGCGGCAGCCTTCTTGGCGGCCGACCTCGGCATGGAGGTGGCGATCATCGATCGCGATCAGCGGCTGGGTGGCACCTGCCTGCTGCGGGGATGCATTCCCTCCAAGGCCCTCCTGCACGTCGGCAGGGTGCTGGCCGAATCGCGGGAAATGGAGGACTGGGGCATTCATTTTCAGAAGCCGACGATCGAACTCGACAGCCTGCGGGCCCGCAAAGACAAGGTCATTGCGACGCTCACCGGGGGCCTGGCCACGCTGGCCCGGCGGCGGAATGTGACCGTGCTGCAGGGCGAGGCACGGTTTGCAGGCTCTGGGCAGCTTGCCGTGTCAGGGCCGGAGGGCGAGACGACCGTCACGTTCGACCACTGCATCCTCGCGAGCGGATCCAGGCCTGCCCTGATTCCGGCCTTTGACATCGGCAGCGACCGGGTGATGGACTCGACCGGCGCGCTTGAGCTTCGTGACATTCCGGCCAGCCTGCTGGTGATCGGCGGCGGCTACATCGGGCTCGAGATGGGCACCGTGTATGCCGAACTGGGGTCTGATGTCTCGGTCGTCGAGCTCACCGACGGGCTCTTGCCCGGCGCCGATCGTGACCTGGTCAAGCCGCTGCACAAGCGGCTCGAGAAGCTGTTTGCCAACATCCATCTCGAAACGAAAGTGGTCGGCCTCGAAGACACCGGGGCGGCGGTGCGTGTCCGCTTTGAGGGCGTTGACGGCCCGTTCGAACGGGAGTTTGACCGTGTCTTGGTGGCCGTCGGCCGACGGCCCAACTCGGATGGCATGGGGCTCGAGAACACCGGCGTCGTGGTTGACGCCAAGGGGTTTGTGGACGTCGATGACCGGCAGCGAACCGCCGACCCGAAGATCCTGGCGATCGGCGATGTCTGCGGTGAGCCGATGCTCGCCCACCGGGCCAGTCACCAGGGCAAGGTCGCCGTCGAGGCCCTCCATGGGGAACCGGCCATCTTTGCCCCCCGGGCGATTCCCGCGGTGGTCTTCACCGACCCGGAAATCGCCTGGGCGGGACTGACGGAGCATGAGGCCGCCGCGGCCGGCCGGCAGGTCGAGGTGAGCCGTTACCCGTGGGCCGCCAGCGGCCGGGCCCAGGCCCTGGGTCGGACCGACGGCCTCACGAAAATCCTCGTCGACCCCGAATCCGATACCGTTTTAGGCGTGGGGATCGTCGGGCCGGGGGCCGGAGAACTGATCGCCGAAGGCGTGCTGGCCATCGAGATGGGCTGCGCCGCCCGCGATCTGGTCGAGACGATCCATCCCCACCCGACGCTCGGTGAGACGGTGGCCTTTTCGGCCGAGAACTATTTCGGTCTGGCCACCGAGATCTATCGGCCCCGGCCCACCCCCGCCGGGGGCTGACCGCGATCGCCGCCCGCTGGCCGGCTCCCCGTGCCTTCGGCCGCGGCAGGGGGAACCGCCCTAGACGCCCCCCGTCCAGCCGGAATAATCTGAAAAGTCCAGTTCGATCCCGCCCGGAGTCTGTCCATGCCAAGCCCCGAAATTGACCAGGCCGGCCAGGATGTCGTTGCGAGGGCCGCCGGGTCTGCCGGGGGAGAACTGCCCCGCGGCGGCCATGTCCCGATGGCGATCGGCCAGGTGAGCGAGGCCACGACGGGCCAGCCGGAGAAGGTCGACGGCGTGTCGGCGGTCGACTCCGATCCCACCGAGACCCGCGAGTGGCTCGATTCGCTGCGGTATGTGATCAACAGCCGGGGAGGCGGACGGGCTGCCTACCTCCTGCAGGCCATCGAGCAGGAGGCCTACCGCCTCGGCGTGCCGATTCCTTTCTCGGCGACCACGCCCTACATCAACACGATCCCGGTCGATCGTCAGACGCCCTTCCCGGGCAACCGGGAGATCGAGCGGCGGATCAAGAGCATCATCCGCTGGAACGCGATGGCGATGGTCGTCCGGGCCAATCGTGAAGACAAGAGTATCGGCGGCCACATTTCGACGTTCGCCTCATCCGCGACGCTCGTCGAGGTGGCGATGAATCACTTCATTCGCGGCCGCGGCGACAACTACTCCGGCGACCAGGTCTATTTCCAGGGTCACGCATCCCCCGGTATTTATGCGCGGGCGTTCGTGGAAGGACGGCTCTCCGAGAAGCAGCTGGAGAACTTCCGCCGCGAGCTGGCCGAGGGGGGCGGGCTCTCGAGCTATCCTCATCCCTGGCTGATGCCCGGCTTCTGGGAGTTCCCCACGGTGTCGATGGGCCTGGGCCCGCTGATGGCCATCTATCAGGCGCGGTTCAACAAGTATCTGCAGGACCGGGGCATCAAAGACACCAGCAAGCAGCACGTCTGGTGTTTCATCGGCGACGGCGAGACCGACGAGCCGGAGACGCTCGGCAGCATTTCCCTGGCGGCTCGGGAGCAGCTCGACAACCTCGTCTTCGTGATCAACTGCAATCTCCAGCGGCTCGACGGGCCCGTTCGCGGCAACGGCAAGATCATCCAGGAACTCGAGGGCGTGTTCCGCGGGGCCGGCTGGAACGTCATCAAGGTGATCTGGGGCGAGGACTGGGATCCGCTCCTCGACAAGGATGACGAGGGGCTGCTCGTCAAGCGGATGAACGAGGTGGTCGACGGCCAGTACCAGAAGTACACCGTCATGCCCGGCGATTACATCCGGGAGCATTTTTTCGGGGCCGATCCCAAGCTGCTCGAGATGGTGGCCCACCTCTCCGACGAGAAGCTCAAGAAGCTCAAGCGGGGCGGGCACGACCCGGAAAAGGTCTATGCGGCCTACGCTGCGGCGATGCAGTGCCACGGCAAGCCGACGGTGATCATCGCCAAGACGATCAAGGGCTACGGCCTTGGCGAGGTCGGCGAGGGCCGGAATGTCACCCACCAGCAGAAGAAGCTCAACGAGGAAGAGCTGCGGGCTTTCCGCTCACGGTTCGGGATTCCCATTTCGGATGACGAGGTCGCCAAGGCGCCGTTCTACAAGCCGCCGGAAGACTCCGAGGAAATGCGATACCTCCGCGAGCGGCGGGAGGCCCTCGGCGGCTATGTGCCGACCCGGCCGCAGGAGTCGCCGACCCTGTCGACGCCGAAGCTCGCCGATTATCTCGGGTTTATCGAGAAGAGCGCCGGCCGCGAGGTCTCCACGACCACCGGCGCCGTCACGCTGATGTCATCGCTGCTCAAAGACAAGAACGTCGGCAAGTACATCGTGCCGATCGTTCCGGACGAGTCGCGGACCTTCGGGATGGATCCGCTCTTCAAGCAGTGCGGAATCTATGCCCATGCCGGGCAGCTCTACGAACCGGTCGATTCCGATCAGTTGCTGTATTACCGCGAGGCGAAGGACGGGCAGATTCTGGAAGAGGGGATCACCGAGGCCGGCAGCATGTCGAGCTTCATCGCCGCCGGCACCTCGTACGCCTCGCATGGCGTGCCGATGATCCCGATCTTCATCTACTATTCGATGTTCGGATTTCAGCGGATCGGCGACCTGATTTGGGCCGCCTGCGACTGCCGGGCCAAGGGCTTCCTGCTCGGCGGGACGGCCGGCCGGACGACCCTCGCCGGCGAGGGGCTGCAGCATCAGGACGGCCACAGTCATCTCTTCGCCATGGCCTACCCGACGGTGCGGGCCTATGACCCCGCCTTTGTCTACGAGACGACGGTGATCATGCTCGAGGGCCTCGAGCGGATGTATGCCAAGGGCGAGGACTGGATCTACTACATTACGGTCTACAACGAAAACTATGAGATGCCTCCGATGCCGCCCGGCTGCGAGGAGGGAATCCTCAAGGGGATGTATCGGCTCAAGGATGTGGCCGCCGCGGGCACGCCGGTTGCGGCCGATCTTCCCCCGGTTCAGCTACTGGGGTCGGGCGCGATTCTCCGGGAAGTGATCCGGGCGGCCGATCTGCTCGCTGACCGTTGGGGCGTCGCCAGCACCGTCTGGAGCGTGACCAGTTGGAAGGAGTTGCGGCGCGAAGCCCAGGCCTGCCGCCGCTGGAACATGCTGCACCCCGAGGCTACCCCGCGGAAGAGTTATCTCGAGGATGTCATCGGGACGGTCGACGGGGCCTTCGTGGCGGCCAGCGACCACGTCCGGGCGGTCTCGGAGCAGCTCGATCCCTGGATTCCGGGCGGACTCTTCGCGCTGGGCACCGACGGGTTCGGCCGGAGCGAGACCCGCGGTCCCCTGCGGCGGCACTTCGAGGTCGATGCCGAGTGCATTGCGATCGGAGCGCTCTGGAAGCTCGCCGAAACCGGCGTGATCGGCCGCCATGTGGTTGCCGATGCGATTCGCAGCCTGGGCGTCGATCCGGATAAGATCGACGCCGCGATTGCCTGACGTCGAGGCTCTCCCGCCTGATTTACCCACCCCTCAAACCGCGACTTTCGAGTTCATGTCTACAGAGTTCACGCTTCCCGATCTGGGAGAAAACATCGCCTCAGGGGACGTCGTTTCCGTATTTGTCTCGGAAGGCGATGTCGTCAAGCCGGGCCAGGCCCTTCTCGAAGTCGAGACCGACAAGGCGGTGATCGAAGTCCCTTGTCCACCCGGAGGCCGGGTGGAAAAAGTCCTCGTCAAAAAGGGGGAGACGGTCAACGTCGGCCAGCCGTTGGTGCTGCTGGGCGACGCGGCAGGAGCTGCCGCGGCTGCCCCCGCCGCGACGCAAAAAGCGGCGGCCCCGGCCGCTGCCGCCGCTCCCCCGGCGGCAGCGAAGCCGACGGCCCCTCCGGCGGCTCCCGCCCCGGCAGCAGCTGCCCCGGCCCCGCCGGCTGCCAATGGGCAGTCAGCGGCGGTTGCCGAAGAGCCCGCGACCGAGCCTGCCCCGGCAGCCGCCGTGGAGCCGGCGGGTCCGGCCGTCCGCCGGCTCGCCCGGGAACTCGGGGTCGATTTGGCCCGGGTCGCAGGCAGCGGGCCGGCGGGCAGAATCCTTCGGGAAGACGTGATTGCGGCGGTTCGGCAGGCGAGCGCCGTGTCACCGGCCGCCCGCCCGCGGGGCGATTCGGCCGCCACCGAGCGGGACGACTGGGGGCCGATCCGTCGCGAGCAGATGTCGCGGATGCGGAAAACCATCGCCGCCAACATGGCTCGCAGCGTGGCCACGATCCCGCACCTCACCAACTTCGATGATGCCGACGTGACCGAGCTCGAGCGGCTTCGCAAGGAGAGCGCTGCGGAGTACGCCAAGAGCAACCTCAAGCTGACGGCGTTGTCGTTTGTCATCAAGGCGGTCAGTCTGTCGCTGCGGCAGCATCCGGCCGTGAACGCGACGATCGATCCCGAGAAGGGAGAGATCGTCTACAAGGAGTACGTGAACGTCGGGCTGGCCGTCGACACTCCGCGGGGGCTGGTGGTGCCGGTCCTGCGGGACTGCGACCAGCTCTCGATTCCGCAGATCGCCCAGGCGATCGCCGAGACCGCCGAGAAGGCCAAGAACGCCCAGTACGGCGTCGAAGACCTCCGTGGCGGCACCTTCACGATCAGCAATCTCGGGGCCGTCGGCGGTGCCTATTCGACCCCGATCATCAACTGGCCCGAGGTGGCGATTCTGCTCCTGGGGCGGTCCCGCAAGATGCCGGTCGTCCACGATGACCGGATCGAACCCCGGCTGATGATGCCCCTCTCGTTGTCCTACGATCACCGGCTCATCGACGGGGCGATGGCTGCCCGATTCTTGAACGAGGTGATCGGCTACCTGGAGAGCCCGGGCCGGCTGCTGCTGGCCATGTGATTCCGCACTGGAACGAAACGTGACACCCACCGCGAGCATCGATTCGGCCGGGACGGCGAGCCTGGCTTTTCTCGAGGAGCTCTTCGACCGCTACCAGGAAGATCCCGCCAGCGTTTCGCCGGACTGGCGTGCCTATTTCGATGCCTGGGTCGCCAGCGGCCCTGCGGCGTTGCCGCAGGCGGCGGCCGGGCCTGCGGCAACGCCGGGACGGCGGGCCGTGGAAGGGAATGGGCAGGCTGCTGGTGGCGGCTGCAAGATGTCCACCCCCGACGGCATTCCGACCGGGCAGGCGGTCGCCCTGGCCAACGGCGATATCCATCCTCCGCCGGCACCGGCCGGCGAGGAGAAGCCGCTCCCGTTGCCGGTAGCGACGGGTTCGGCGAGCGACGAGCGGGTCGCCTTTCTGCAGGACCGCGTCGACCAGCTTGTCAGGGCCTACCGCGTCCGCGGTCATCTAATGGCCGAGATCGACCCTCTCGGCCGGCCTCGGCCGGGGCTGCCGGAACTCGATCCGCAGTTCTACCACCTGACCGAAGAGGATATGGATCGGTCGTTCTCGACCGACACGATCGAAGGGCCGCAGTCGATGTCGCTGCGGCAGATCATCAAGCGGCTCCGCAACACCTACTGCCGGTCGATCGGCGTGCAGTTCATGCACATGGACGATCTCCGCGTCCGGCAGTGGCTGCAGGTGCGGATGGAAGGCTGCGAGAACCGGATCCAGCTCGATCGCCGCCAGCAGCTGCGAATTTATCGCCAGATGACGACGGCCGCGGTCTTCGAGGAGTTCATCCAAAAACGGTTTCTCGGCGCGAAGAGCTTCTCGCTGGAGGGCTCCGAGAGCCTGATCCCGCTGCTCGAGATGTCGATCGAGCGGGCGGCCGCCCAGGAGATTGGCGATGTCGTGATGGCGATGGCCCATCGTGGCCGGCTGAACGTCCTGGCCAACATCATGGGGAAGAGTCCGCAGCGGATCTTCCGTGAGTTTGCCGACATGGATCCGGAGTTGCATGTCGGTCGTGGCGACGTCAAGTATCACCTCGGGCACTCGACCGACTATCAGGCCGGCAACGGACGGAGCGTGCATCTGACGCTCTGTTTCAATCCCAGCCATCTGGAGTTTGTCAATCCGGTGGCGCTCGGTCGGATGCGGGCCCGTCAGGACCGCAGCGGTGATCCCGGCCGCCAACACGGGATGGTCATCCAGGTGCACGGCGACGCCGCCTTTGCCGGCGAGGGCATCATTCAGGAAACCCTGAATCTTTCCGAGCTCGATCCCTACCGGGTTGGCGGCACGCTTCACGTCGTGGTCAACAACCAGATCGGGTTCACCACGGGGCCGATGGAGGCCCGTTCCTGCACCTATGCGACCGATGTGGCGAAGATGCTCCAGATCCCGATCTTCCACGTCAACGGCGAGGACCCCGAGGCGGTTGCCCAGGTGGTCAGCCTGGCGATGGATTTTCGGCGGGAGTTTCAGCGGGATGTCGTGATCGACATGTACTGCTTCCGTCGCCGGGGCCACAACGAGGCCGACGAGCCCGCCTTCACGCAGCCGGCCTTGTACCGGGTCATCGAAGGTCGGCCCAGCGTCCACGAAAGCTACCTCGAGCGGCTCTTGAAGCTCGGGGAGATCACCGCCGATGAGGCCCAGGCAATCGTCGAGCAGCAGCAGGCGAAGCTCTCGGCCGATCTGTCGGTGGCCAAGAGCGAAGATTTCGTCCACAAGAGCGACATCGGCGGTGTCTGGGCCTTTTACATAGGAGGCCGCGAGCGGGAGGCTGCCGACGTCGAGACGGGGGTGCGGCGAGACGTGCTGGTCGATCTGCTCGGGCGGCTGGTCGCCCTTCCCGACGGCTTTCAGCCCCACGCCAAGATTCGCAAGTTTCTCGAGGGCCGCCGCCAGATGGCTGCCGGGACGCAGCCGCTCGACTGGTCGGCGGCTGAGGCCTTGGCGATGGGCTCTCTGGCCGCCCAGGGGCTGCGGGTTCGCCTCTCCGGGCAGGACAGCCAGCGGGGCACCTTCAGCCACCGGCATGCCGTGATCCACGATGCGGTCACCGACGAGACCTGGTGCTCGCTCGAGCACCTCACCAGCGATCAGGCACCCGTGGAAATCTACAACAGTCCGCTTTCGGAAGCCGGCGTGCTCGGCTTCGAGTACGGCTACAGCCTCGACTGTCCTGACGGGCTGGTGATGTGGGAGGCTCAGTTTGGCGACTTTGTCAACGCAGCCCAGGTCGTGATCGACCAGTTCATCGTCAGCGCCGAAGACAAGTGGAACCGGCTCTCCGGGCTGACGCTGCTCCTGCCGCATGGCTTCGAAGGGCAGGGGCCGGAACACTCCAGCGCCCGGCTGGAAAGATTCCTGCTGCTGGCTGCCAAGGACAACATCCAGGTCGTCCAGCCCTCGACCCCGGCCCAGCTCTTCCATTGCCTCCGCCGTCAGGTGTTGCGGGTTTGGCGGAAGCCGCTGGTGGTCATGACTCCCAAGAGCTTGCTGCGGCATCCCGGCTGCGTGTCGAGCCTCGAGGATCTGGCGGGAGGAGAGTTTCAGCGGGTGATTCCGGATGCCTCGGGTGTCGACCCGGCGGAGATTCGGCGGGTGCTGCTCTGCTCGGGCAAGGTCGCCTATGAACTCGAGAAACGCCGTCAAGAGCTCGGCCGCCGCGATGTGGCCATCATCAGGGTCGAACAGTTTTATCCGCTGCCTCGCCGTCCCTTGGAGGAGGCGTTGGCCGGGTATGCGGCCGGCACGCCGGTCGTCTGGGTGCAGGAAGAGCCTGAGAACATGGGCGGCTGGCGGTTCCTGCGGATTCATTTGGGTGAAAAACTCTTCGATCGGTTACCGTTCTCGGGAGTCTGCCGGCAGAGCGCTGCCAGTCCGGCGACCGGTTCCAAGAAGAGTCACGATCTCGAGCAAAAAGAACTTCTCACGGCGGCCTTCGACAGCTGACCCGCCTCCCGCCGATCAATCGACTCACGTTGTTTCCCACCCCGTTCCCTCCTTTCCGGCTGCCCCCCCATGGCGATTGAACTGAAGGTTCCTGAAGTTGGCGAGTCGATCGCCGAAGTGATGATCGGCGCATGGAAAAAAGGGGAGGGAGACACCGTCGCGCTCGACGACGCAATCGTCGAAATCGAGAGCGACAAGGCGACCGTCGAGTTGCCGGCACCCGCCGGCGGCACGATCACGAAGGTGCTCAAGGCAAGCGGTGAAACGGCGGTGGTCGGCGAGGTCATCGGCTATCTCGAACCGGCCGGCACCGGAGCCGCGGCGCCGCCCGTGGCGCCGCCGCCCCCCTCTCCGCCCGCCCAGCCGACCAGCCCTTCACCGGTCGTCGACGTCCGACGGAGCGAAGGCCGGACCGTCATTGGTTCCGTTCAGCCGGCCGGTGAGCAGCGAGTCATGCCGTCAGCGGCCCGGGTTCTCGGCGAGGCCGGCCTGCCGGCCGCGGCCGTCACCGGGACCGGCCCCGGCGGTCGGGTCACCAAGCAGGATGCGACGGCCGCCGTCTCGGCGGTTGGCTCCGCGCAGCCGCCCAGTGCGGCGGCGGTCCCGGCGCCGAGGCCTCCGGCGGCTCCCGTGACGGCCGCGGGCCTTCCGGCGGTGGGATCTCGGGAGGAGCGGTTTCAGTTGATCAGCCCAATTCGCCGGCGGATCGCCGAGCGGCTCGTCGAGGCCCAGCAACAGGCGGCCCTGCTGACGACCTTCAACGAGGTCGATATGTCGGCGGTGATGGGGCTGCGGAAGAAGTTCAAGGACGTGTTCTTGGAGCGATATGGCGTGAAGCTCGGCTTCATGTCGTTCTTCGTGCGGGCGGCTGTTGAGGCGCTCCGAGCGGTGCCCCAGGTCAACGCCGAGTATCGGGATCCCCACATTGTCTATCGGGACTACTACGACATCGGGATCGCCGTTGGCGGCGGCAAGGGGCTCGTCGTGCCGGTGCTTCGCAATGCCGAGGGGATGTCCTTTGCTCAAGTCGAGATGGCGATCGGCGACTTTGCCAGGCGGGCGGGCGAGAACAAGCTGAAGCTCGAGGAACTCCAGGGAGGCACGTTCACGATCTCCAACGGCGGTGTCTACGGCTCGATGATGAGCACGCCGATCATCAATCCGCCTCAGAGCGGCATCCTCGGTCTTCATGCAATCCAGGATCGGCCAATGGCGGTCAATGGCCAGGTGGTGATTCGGCCGATGATGTATCTCGCCCTCACCTACGACCATCGGCTGGTCGACGGTCGCGAGGCGGTGACCTTCCTGAAGCGGATCAAGGACACGATCGAAGACCCCAGCCGGCTGATGCTGGAAGTGTGAGAAAGGGGACATGCTCGCGTGTGTTCGGGGCGTGGGGTGCGGAGGGCGAGACGTGGGCCTAGGTTTGCAACCTGGGCAAGACGGACTGCCCGACGGAAAGGCCCCGGAGCTTTCGATCACCCTCGGGCAGGCTCCAAGCCCGCCCCCACGTCGACGGCAACGCTGGTGCCCACCAAGACTCAACGCGTCCCCTTTTTGAACGGTTACTCAAGACGATGAACACGACAACGCACGATCTGGTGGTGATCGGTGGTGGCCCGGGGGGCTATGTGGCGGCAATCCGGGCGGCCCAGCGGGGACTCTCGGCCGCGGTTGTCGAGAAGGAGCCAAAGCTCGGCGGCACCTGCCTGCGGGTCGGCTGCATTCCCTCCAAGGCCCTCCTTGAATCAAGCCATAAATACGAAGAAACCGCCCACGACCTGGCGGCTCACGGTGTCCGGGTGGAGGGTATCGCCCTCGACCTCGCCACGCTGATGCAGCGAAAGGAGAGCGTCGTCACCGCGCTCGCCAAGGGGATCGAATCGCTTCTCAAGAAGCACAAGATCACCCGCTACGCTGGCAGTGGGCGGCTGGCTGGGCCGGGGAAGGTGGTCGTCGCGGCCGCCGATGGCAGTGAAACGATCCTCGAGACGCCGCGAGTCATCCTGGCGGTCGGGAGCGTGCCGGTGGTGCTCCCCGGGATCGAAGCCGATGGCGACCGGGTCGGCACGAGCACCGAGGCGCTCGCCTTTCCGGCCGTTCCGCAGCACCTCGTGGTGATCGGCGGAGGCTACATCGGCCTCGAGTTGGGCAGCGTCTGGCGGCGGCTCGGCTCCCGGGTGACGGTGCTCGAATATGCTGATCGGATCCTGACCGGCATCGACGGTGACATCGCCAGTGAGGCGCTGACGCTGTTTCGCAAGCAGGGGCTCGACATCCGCCTCGGCGTGAAGGTGACCAGCGCCCGAGCCGAAGGGGACGGCTGCGTTGTTGAACTCGAAGGTGGCCAGCCGATCCATTGCGACCGCGTGCTGGCCGCCACCGGCCGGCGGCCCGCGACCGAGGGTGTGGGGCTGGAGACGGTCGGGATCGAGGTCGATCGGCGGGGTTGTATCCCAGTCGACGGGCAGTTTCGGACAGCCGCCGAGGGTGTCTGGGCGATCGGCGACTGCGTTCCCGGACCGATGCTCGCCCACAAGGCGGAGGAAGACGGCGTGGCCTGCGTCGATGGCATGACCGGCGGCTGGGTGCATGTCGACTACGACCTCGTGCCGGCGGTCGTCTTTACGCATCCCGAGATCGCGGCGGTCGGGAAGACCGAGGAGCAGCTGACGGCCGATGGTGTCGACTTCAAGAAGGGCGTGTTTCCGTTTCGGGGCAACGGGCGTGCCCGCACGCTCGGTGATACGACGGGGAAGGTGAAAATTCTTGCTGATGCCGCGACTGACCGAGTGCTCGGCGTGCACATCATCGGCCCTGAGGCGGGCAATCTCGTCGCCGAGGCCGGCACGGCGATGACGTTCGGGGCCACCGCCGAAGACATTGCCCGTGTTTGTCACGCCCATCCGACGCTGCCAGAAGCGGTCAAGGAGGCGGCCCTGGCGGTCGCCGGCCAGGCGATCCACGCCTGAGGCGACGCCTCGCTCCGTCTCGGGCAACCGCTCAATACCGAATCGCCAGACCGGCGTCGGAGAAGAACGGGGCAGCCTGGTCGTTCAGCCCCCAGCCGACGCGGAGGCCGATCTCGACGTTCTTCCCAAGAATGAAATGAGTGCCCGGGCTGAAGAATGGGCGGCTCGTGTCGATCAACTGGCCTTGGGTGAAGGTGCCGAACCACTCGGCATGGACCTCCCAGATGTCGGTCAGCGGCATCCGCAGCACGGCTGATGGCCCCCAGCGGCTGAACCAGGTGTCTTCGCCTTCCGCATAGGAATACCGAATCGCCCCGTCGAGCCGCCAGTCGAGCGGCAGTTCCCAGCCGGCGGCGATCGTGGCCACCGGCACGGTGCCGAAGACATCGCCGTAGGTCGGGGTCGAGGCCTCCATGATGAAGCAGCTCTCAGGAAGCCAGCCCTCCTGGCTGCTGGTGTTCAACTTGAAGCCGTACAGCACGCTCGACTCGTAGAGACTCCGGCCATCGATCGTCCCCTCCCCAACTTCAACGCTGGTGACGACGTTGCCCTGGGAGCCGACCCCGTAGTTGGCGCCGATCCGCCATTCCCACCAGTCGTTGGCACCGAGCCGAATCAGCAGCTCAGGGTAGTTGTTGGTCGGCAGGCCGGTGCGGTTGTCGATGAACACATAGGAACTCTCGCTGAGAACCTCGCCTGGGGCCACGCAGTGCGTGCAGGGCGTGAAGGCGTCGCGGTCGGTGCCGAGGTCGGCCCGCTCGGCCCGAGCCGCCCCGGGCAGGCAGAGGATGAGCATGACGGGCAGGCCCGCGAGGATTGCACGAGACATGTCGATGGCTGCTGTGAGGATGCCGGTGGCTCCGCAGGGTCGCCCGGGCGCCAGCCGGCGGGCATCGACAGGCTTCGGCGATTGCCGGCGAAGCTCGCCGGTCTCTTCCGGACAACTGGCAGCGGCCGCGTCGAATGCGGGTTTCTCCCATCTTTCCCGGACGCCCTGCCTCGCCCCGTTGCCGCAGAGGGCTTTCGAGCCGGTATGCTCGCAAACCTCGACGGGACCGTTCATCGTCCGTTCTTCCAGCTGGAGTCGCCATGAATACCACTGCCGCAATGCTCTCCGGGTTCTCACTGCTGGCCGCATTCGTCTCGGTGGCGGTTTGCCAGCCTCGGCCGGGCCTGGCCGCCGAGAACTGGCAGGACAGTTTTGCCCGTGAAGAGCTTCAATTGGGCGGGGCGACGCTCCGGTATCGGCTGCTCGCCGCCGAGCCGACCGGGGACGGGCCACCGCCGCTGGTACTCTTCCTGCACGGGGCGGGCGAGCGGGGCGACGACAACGCCGCCCAACTGCGACACGGCGTGGCGGAGTTTCATCGCCGCCAGGCCGAGCATCCCTGCCTTGTGCTCGCTCCCCAGTGCCCCGCGGGGCAGAAGTGGGTGGAGGTGGACTGGGGCGACCAAACGGGCGCGGCCAGCTTTCCCAGCGAGCCCTCCGAGCCGCTCCGGCTGGCGATCGAGGTGATGGACCGGCTGATCGCCGGCGGCCGCGTCGATCCTGCTCGGCTCTACGTGACCGGCCTCTCGATGGGCGGCTACGGCACCTGGTATGCCGCCGGGATGCCGGGATCGCGATTCGCGGCTGCTGCCCCGATCTGCGGCGGCGGTGATCCGGCTTGGGCGAAGCGGTATCTCGGCCTGCCGCTCTGGGCCTTTCACGGCGGGGATGACCGGGCGGTGCCGGTGGGCCGCTCGCGAGAGATGATCGAGGCTATCCGGGCGGCCGGCGGCGAGCCGAAG
>Ga0180430_10002341_pt1 | contig 17248 bp, 30 predicted proteins | sample SS_ome_9_FD_132999 | JGI IMG/M metagenome (GOLD analysis project Ga0180430, IMG submission 132999) | Hypersaline lake sediment archaeal communities from the Salton Sea, California, USA - SS_1_S_2 metaG | ecosystem: Environmental > Aquatic > Non-marine Saline and Alkaline > Hypersaline >... | reverse complement strand
CCGCGCGCCCTGCTGCGTCGGCTGTTCAGCTATAACAAGTTCATCGGGGACGCTCGGCAGACTGTGAATCTGTTTATTCTTCTCCCGCTCCTCGTGCTCGATTTTGGCGAGAAGGGCGGCTTCTGGGGTGTCATGCTCTGCGCGGTTTAAGCATTCAGAAAACGCGCAATCAAGCGATGGTCCAATAACCCACGTATCACCATCTGTATGATCCCAATCTTCATTAATCGGCATAACCCGCAACTCACCCTCAGGCAGCACGCGGTCCTCGTAGCGGAGGAGGGCGATTAGAGCGGCGGTGCGGGTGGGGAATACAATGCTTTCATTTGGTTGTGTGTCACTTCTTTCGCCGGTGGGTAAAATCCAAATGGCTGTGTTGTCGTAAACACAAAACCAATTGCCTACCGATTGAACCCTAAACTTGTCAAACTCATACCCCGTCACTCGCGGGTCGTTCGCTGCGTCGTTCATCACTTTCCTCCTTGGTTGGTTGCTGTATGGTTGCGCCCGCCCCGATTCGTTACTCGGGGCGGGCAAGGGAGACTAAACCAGCGCCAAGTCGCCGCTGTACATTTCGATCTCTTCCCAAAGTTCGTAAAGCGCGGTTAAACCATGGCGATCCTCATAAACACTTTCGGCGGGCAAGCAAACCAAGGCGGTTCCGGGTTGCGCGTTGCGGCGGGCTTCGATGATGAACATCTTAAGTTCGCGATCGGTGAGTTTGCTGGCGGCCTTGTAAGCCTCTTCCATGATGCGTTGCTTGGTCATTTTCTTTCCTCCGGTTTGGGTTGCCGTCTCAACTGTGAACCCACTTTAACGCAGATCGTGCGCCCTGTCAAGGACTTTTTTCTGGCTGCATATTGGCCCATAGGCAGATGCAGATTGCCTCGGCCTCATCCTCGTTAAGGTCTTTAGCGCCCGTTACTTCCTGCGCTAGTTTCATCGCGGCTTCCTTGGCTGGTTTGGACTTGGTGCCGAATCCCATACCAGACCGCCATGTTGCAGGGTAAACGAATTCGGTGGTAAATCCTACCGATTCGGCTAGGTGCTCGATACCGCCCCGGCACCCCTGCATGGCGTTTTCGGTCTCCCGATTAGGTCCAAATCCGCCCGCTTCGATGCAAACGTGCCGCATCCCGTCCTCCCATGCGCGATTTAGGCAATCGAGAATGCGCACAGCGCGACGATCTCCCCTCGCCTCGACACCTACCACCACCCCGGCCCCGCTTTTGCCCTGACGGCTTGCTGAGGCTTTCAAATCGCCATCGGGCGGCATGCACTCGTAAAGCGCCCACGGGGCGCCGTCATCGTCGGGTCGCTGCCATGCTATCCGGTGAGGCTTCGCTAGGCCGGGGTCAATACCAACAGCAAAAGGTTTAAAACGCAAGGTCGTCATCCTCATAGGTATTTTCGATGTCGTCAGTGATCGGGGCGGGCGCGGAAAGGGCTGCGGCTTGCGGCTCAGGATCGCGGTGCCCCCAGATGCGTTGCGTGGGTCGCTCGTAGTTGAGCGCCACTGGACCCGTTGCGCCGTTGCGATTCTTCGCCAGAAAACTGCACAGCAGCATTTCACGATCCGCGCCGGGATTAGCTTCGATGAAGCTATCCGATTCCTTATCCGTGGGGCGCGCCAAAAAAAACACCTTGTCTGCGTCCTGCTCGATGCTGCCCGACTCACGCAAATACTTAAGCGTCTGCGGGCCAAGCTGGTCGCCGTCGCCTGCGCGGTTCATCTGGCACAGCGCGATCACGGGGCATTTTTGATCACGCGCCAGCGCCTTGAGTCCCGCGCTAATCTCGGCAACCTCCAGATGGCGTTCCCTAGTTTTCCCGCCACCCTTCACAAGCTGGAGATAGTCCACGATGATCAACCCCTTGCCGTGCTTGCGTTGGCATCGGCGCGCACGTCCGCGAATGTCCCAGATACTAGCCCGGCTGGAATCGTCCACGTAGATCGGCAACCGCGCTAGGTCATTTCCTGCATCGGCTACGTGTCCAAGCGATTCCTTTCCCCTGAATCCACTCTGGAAATTGTCTAGCGGTGTGCCGGCCATTTGCAGGAGTAGCCGCTGACAGAGGGTCTCGGCGCTCATTTCGAGGCTTGCGAAGTAGACCGGCGTACCAGATTCCGCCGCCACACGCGCGAGGTGGAGTGCAAACGCCGACTTGCCCACAGAAGGCCGCGCCGCAACGATCACCAATTCGCCCGCCGTCCAGCCGCCGGTCATCTGGTCAAGTCGGCTGATGCCGCTAGGTATACCCTGGATCTTGCCGTCTGCCTCGATCTGCCGCTGGAGTTGCAGCACAACATCCTCAACACTATCGCCGAGCGCGTGCGTGTTGTCGCCAACCACCGCGCCAGCTAGACGGTTCTCCAAATCCGCGAGCGCCTCCATGATGGCGTTTGGTTCGGCCTGCTCTTGGGCGAGCGCGCCGATAGTGCGGCATCCAGATTCCGCCTCGCGGCGAACATGGTGCGCCAGCACAGCGCTCGCGTACTTCTCCGCGTTTGCGCTGGTCTGGCAATGTTGCGCCACCTGCGTTAGCTCTACCATTTGGCGAGTGGTTAGCGCGTCGGCTAGTAGCGTTGCATCGTAGCGCCCGTGCTCGTTGTACACGCCGATCATGCGCTCGTAGATCTCACCTAGTAGCACGTTGCCGAATACAACGCCGGACGGCCCGAGCACGTCGCGCACGTCGTCCACAACATCTGAATTGATGTACATGCTGCTAACGGTTGCGGCTTCTACTTCGTTGCTAGTCATATCAGTGATCCGCCCAGTTGATGCCGTTGGGGGTGGGCGGCGGCGTTTCGATCTCGTCGTCCCACCGTTCCTCGTTTAGCCATGTCGCCGGATTGGGAATGAACCCGTCCTGCCAGCGCTTAGACTTCGGCTGCTGCCGAACAGCGTCGAGGATACGTGCGCGGAGTTCGGCGTCGGGTTTGATTTTCTTCCATGCCGTCCGCGCCGCACCCTTGCCGACTTTGTTGGGGTACGCTTTCCAGAATTCATCGAAACCCAAAAGCGCGCGACAAGCCGCCGTCGTTTTGACGGCGCGGTCTGCTTCTGCTTCTGCTTCTGCTTCTGCTTCTGCTTCTGCTTCTGCTTCTGGGGCGTCACTTTGGCGTCGTGTTGGCGTCAAGTTGGCGTCAATGGTTATAAACCCTGCCGCTGCAAAGACTTCCAAATCAGGGCAATTTGTCATAGCGCACATGCGCTGAATCAATTTAGGGTCAGACGGTATAACGCCATCACGGTCAGCCGCGAGCATCCACATAGCGACAAGCTGCCCCCTTTGGGCGTCGGTCAACATCACCCAATCAGGGTTTAGCATCATGCGTCGGTGTATCTTAATCCACGGAGGCGGCGGGCGATCTTTCCGATAGCTCTGCCACTTATCCCAATTCCGAATGGGTATATACTTCATCTGCTACCCCTTCCAGTTCCACCGCGTTGTGCGCTCCTTGTGTGCCACACCCACCATTAGCATTCACCCGTGGTTAGCGCCAACTGACCTTGCTGTTCAGCCTGCGCGGACGCTAGATTCTCCGCCGCTACCCGAAAGTAGCTTGGCTTCAACTCGAACCCAACAAACCTGCGCCCGAATCGCACCGACTGATAACCTTCACTTCCGATGCCCATAAACGGGCTAAGCACCAAGTCACCAGGCGCGCTCCAAAGTTTGATGCAGCGCTCAATCACTCCAAGTTGCAGCGGGCATAAATGACGTTCGTCTTCATCATCCCTAGCGCATTTCACGTTCAACACCTCAGTTTCACGGATGCCACCCGGCACCCCCGCCATCCTGCGATACCAGACAGGCGCAGCCCATTCGCACCATTCGCGCTCAGTAATCCAGCCGTCAGGGTTTGAATACTTCTCCGAAATGCCCGCCCGAATCGGCACGTCGTTGTCTCCATCCTTGCGGAAATAAATGATGTAATCCGCTAGGGCCATCCGCATCATGCTGGCGTCGGTTGCTAGACTCTTGAACAATAGCCCACGTTCTTTGTTGCGGGTTGCCTGAATCTGTGGATTTTTGTCAATCGTCACCTCGCCAGCGAAACGCCAGCCGTCACGCACAAACGCGCGGATCACGTCGCCACGGTAATCGTGCAGGCCTATCCATCCCTCTCGACTCTTCATAGCCGTAAGCTGGCACAGATGCACACAGCAAAGCCGCCCCGGCATCGTCACGCGTAGCAACTCGGGAATCAGATGGGAGAAGTGCTCCATCATTTCCTCGATGTTTCGCGAGTTGCCCATGTCGCGTTCACTGTCTGTGTACGCGTACATACCGGGGAATGGGGGACTAAATACGCTTAGCCCTACCGTATCATCCGGCACACCCTGCACTAGTTCAACGCAATCACCTTGATACGCCGAATACACACCCGGCACCTCTACTACTCCGTCTTGCAAATCTGACATCTGAACTTTCCTCCTGTTTTTTGTTATTCCGGTATCTCGATAATTCGCGGACGGTGGTAAACCTGCTTCACACTAGCGCGGTACTCATCACCCATGTGCTGTGCCAATTCGGTCATCATGGTTTCAACCATTTCTTGCTTGCGTCGGATGTTCCGCACGACTGCGCCCTCAGTGTCCGCACAGATGACGTGTGCTGTAACGGGTCGGGCTTGGCCGAAACGCCAGCACCGACGCACAGCCTGATAGTACTCCTCAAACGAATCACTCAACCCAACGAAGACCATCGTATTGCAGTGCTGCCAATTCATCCCCCACCCGCCGATGCTCGGCTTTGTTACAAGCACGCGGTGTTCACCGCTACTAAACCCAAGTAGTGCGTCTGTCTTCTTTTCGGCGGCGTCGGAGCCTGTCACCTCGATGGCGTCGGTGATTGCGTCGGTTAGTGCCTTGCTTTCATCATTCAGCCCGCACCAAACCAGCACCGGACCCTCCGCCGCGTTAGCAATTGCCGCCGCAGCCGCAACCCGCTCACCGATGCTTGCTTTTCGCGCCTTCTGGCGTTCCTGCAGCGTTTGAGCCTCCATGGCGAATAGGTCACCATCGACGGCTTGCCCCGCTACGGTGTGCTGTACAACGTCCAATGGTGGCAATACGTAGCCGTCATCGGTATCATTAAGATCACTCGGCATCCGTACCGCAGTAGCCCAACTCGCCATCCAGCGGTAAAATGGTCGCACCGCGTGCCGCCGAAGACGATACTTTTGGGTTGTGTTCCCGTCTTGGATAAAGAACTGCGCGATAACCTCCTTGCCGTTCATCACCCCCAAGAATTCGCTATGGTTGGTGATTTCGATCAGGTCATTCGGCGCAGGTGTCGCGCTACAGCACAACCGAAAATCCACATTCTCCGCCCATTCAGTTACCTCTTGGCGAAACTTTCCGCTGTACGATTTCAATATGCTGCTTTCGTCCAGCACGATACCGCCGAATTGGGAGGAGTCAAAGTGCGATAGCATCTCGTAGTTTGTTATCGCAATCTCTGTGTCTTCATCCAACTCGTTTTGATGCCGCACCACCCGCACGCGCGCGTATTCCCAGTGATGCGCCTCGGCTAGTGTCTGCCTACCAACGGCCAGCGGGGCCAACAATAGTACAGGCTTGCCGGTGTGTAAGGCCACCTCGCGTGCCCACTCAAGCTGCATAAACGTTTTACCTAGTCCGCAGTCCGCAAAGATCGCGGCGCGCCCGCGTTCACACGCACGCCTAACACACTGCTTTTGAAATGGCTTTAGATTGCTGTGTAGCGAGCCAGGAGCGAAACCAGCCGCAATGGGCTTCCACTCCTTGCTCGCCAAAAAATCAGCGTATTTGTTCATTCCCTCGACTCCTTATCCGTTCGCTCTGGCGCGTGGCGTTTCTTGGATTCCTTTTGCATGCACGACGAGCACATGCGGCGGCCATTATTTTGCAAATCCCACATGCCAACACGGCAACACCCAGGCGTTGCGCACTCACGCTTCAACAGTGGGTCTAGCTTTGGCATTCGGCGGCCTCCTTTAGCGCGGCCCGTACCTGCTCACATACCTCTAAAAGCCTGTCAGCGGCTTGTGACGCAACGATCTCGCCCTCATTGGATACAAGGTACTGGTGAGCAGCCAAAACTGCTGTATCAAGATTCCCATGATAGCTGACAGGATTCCATCGCTCCCCCCCTTTTTTCGTAGTTTTACGTTCCTGCAACGTCCAGTTGTACGGGTCGGACTTGTGAATCCGTAGATCATCGGTAATGTTGATTGTTGTGGTTTTCATACTATCGCCTCCATGTATGCGCTGATGAACTCAGCCGCTACTTGCGGGACGATTGCATTGCCGTAACCGCGCAGTTGCACCACTCGGGCGGGTATCCCATGAGCCAGCGGGGGAGAGCCGGGTTCAGTTGGCCGCGTTTTGCCGTCTCCACAGGGGATGTATTCTCGGTCGTCCCAAAAGCCTGACGCGGTAGCTGGTCTGTCCTGCTGCGCGTCGTGCCGTCTGGGTTCGTGCCAGTCGTCGCCATCCCCGGCGTGTCCTTCCAGTCCCGCGCTGATGCCGTCGCCCACCCCGCAACCTGCGCCGCATCCGCAGGCAGCGCGCCGCCCGCCTGATTCGGCCCGCCATTGCTCCCGTCCGTCGCCCGTGGAGTGTTGTAGCCGCTGAGTACCGTCGATGCCGCCATGCCCAGCGTCATGCCGAATCCGTTGTTCCCGTGATTCGCCTTGCAGCGAGCTCGCCGCGCTTCCCATTTCGTATCCGTGTCGTTTTGCGGTCCCGCGTTCGGCGTCGGCCACCCACCACAACCGCTGCCGGATGTGCGGCGCGCCCGCGCTCGCAGCGCACAGATCGGCGGCCCCCATGGCATATCCCAACTCTTCCAGCGAAGCGCATACTCCGGCGAGCCACGCCCGTCCAGACGCGCTTGCAACTTGCTCGCCAAAGACTGTTGCAGGCTGGCACTCCTTGATGAGACGGTAGAACTCGGGCCAAAGGTGCCGCCCGTCTGCGTACCATTCGTGGTAGCACTCCGCACAGGCAAAGTACCCCTGTCGCCAAGGGTGCGGCATAACCACGCGCGAAGAGCACATAGGGCAAGATGACTTTTCCCCTGCTTGCGAAAACGGCGGACAGGGACAGCTTCCAGTCCAAACAGGTCGGTCTGCACTCCATCCGGCGAGTTGCAGGGCGATCGGCCATCCGGCGATTCCGGCAAAGAAGTGACACTGCCGGTATCCGCGCAGGTCGTTGGGTTCGACTTCGGTGATGCTGCGTTCATCGACTTCGCCATCGGGTATGTGCCTTTCCGCTATGAGTTGCCGCAGCCATGCCGCCGTTTTTTTATCCCATTCGTTGTAATAGTTCACGCTGCCACCTCCCGCGACACCGCCAGCCGATAACGCGTGATCGTAGTCGTGCGCCCTAGTCGGTTGGTGTGCGGTTCCTGGTAGCTGTCAATCTCCAGCCCTTCCGGTAGCGCCTCGCGCAACTGACTCACGATTGTGTGCGGTGCCGTTGTGCCGGTCAGTTCGCTAATGCGATGGGGTGATAGCCAATCGCACGGATTGCTCCGCATGTACTCGTACAGGCACCCAACGTGGGTGCGCGGGTTGTCGATCGCTTTCATAGTTCTAGATCCTCCCGGTATGCGCCGCCTACCGGTGCTGATTCACCGGCCAGTGCGGCGCGTGCTTCTTCCATCAATTCGTCACGGTCCTTCATTGAACGGCTAATTAGATCGCCGCTAACGTAGCTTGGAATACCCATACGTCTGCGCGCCTTGATTACGCTCGATTTCGATATACCCATCACTTCAGCAATCACGGGGTCGGGATACCTACCAAGCCATTGCTTGATGATTGGTGCCCACATGATGGGCTTCCTTCCACGTTTCGCCACGGCTAAAACCTCCGCGCCATACTGGGGTTGCGCTCCTTGGGCGATTCAGTCGGCTCGTAGTCATCTTCCGCGCTTTGTTCGGCGATTTGGTAGTTCATGTCTTCCATCGCGCTTTCTTCGGATTCGACTTTCGTCTCGCCATAGCCCTCACTCTCTAGGCCATCTATACTGAGCTTAGTGACCCATGGGTTGAGTTCCCTATGGCGGTCATACCATGACTCAATATAGGGCTTACCGCTAAACCCCATCATCATTTCGCCGACTTCATCGTACATCGTTCGATTCCTCCACGTTTCCTGCTGACAAACTGAATTCGTTCATTGTCTCGGCTGTCGCGTCTGCACTACCCGCAAGCTCTCGCAGGCCACAAATCACGTCGCCAACCACTTCGCGCGATCGCTTATGCATCGGTACGTCCATTAGCGTTTCGGCTGCGTCATAGATTTGTTGTCGTTGCTTAGGTGTCATTCGGTGTGCTCCTAGAATGGGATATCGTCTTCCGCGTACATTTCGCGGGACTCGTTTTGCGGGGGTACTGTGGCGGGCTGGGGTGCGGGTGTTGGCGTCGGTACCGGTGCCGCGTTGCCGCCGTCGTAGTCATCCACGTAGATCACGTAGTCGGGGTGTCTGTCATTCTCCTTAAATCCGTTGGGCCACATGACGAATTTGCCCGGCATGATTCCTTCATCAAGTATCAACTTGATCCCCTCTTTTTCACTCCTCGTGCGAAACTTCCAGCCCGCCCCTACTTTCTGCTTCCTTGGTTGATTGCTCATTAGCTCAGTTCTCCTTTGCGTTGATCTTTCATCTCTGCCAGCTTGGCGAACTCCGCCGCGCTGAATTCCCTCTTGCGTTTGTTCACGTCATTCCATACGGCGCGCAGATCGTCAAGTGTAGCAACCGACTCGATAAGATCGCGAGCCTCATCGAACCGGCGGATGGTGTCGCCGCGTGCCCATTCGGCAAGTCGCGCGCCGGTTTCTTCGGTCAGCTGCTCGCCATCAGGGAAAATGTGCGCCAGGTAATCCGGCACCTTGATGTGCTTGCACTCATACGGATTGTCACTGTACAGCTTGGGCACGCCGTTACATCCAGCGGGCAGCAATAATTGAGCACTCATCTCAAAAATTAACGGGCTAGTCGTTTCGGGTTGTAGCCCCATCTGCACTACCCCCTTGCCGGTTTCGGGTTTGATTTTGTCAGCGCCTCGATAGCAAACGATGATTGGGCATGTGTTGGATGCGCGCTCCAGCAACAAATTGAGTTTGCGCCGTTGCTGTTTCGGCTTCGCGAATGAAACCATTTTCAGCTTGTCGCGCTTTTTCCAATCGTCACCGCATTTAGCCTCTAGGAACGATTCAGCCTGGTCAAGTACGCCGCCCTCGCCATTATGCTCGAACGATGCTTGATCAATAACCAGCGCGCCGGGGGATGCATCCAACGCAAGCCCCACCGCCTCGCAATAACGTTCCGGTGAATACGGCGCATCAAGTGCTATACGGTCAAAGTCGAATCGATCCGCGTAGTGCAGGCACCGCCCATTCTCTGTGTCGATCAGGGTTGTGCGCTTATTCGTACCAGACACCATGCCGGACGCCATACGCAGCGCGCTTAGTGTCTTGCCGCTGGAACTAGGGCCAATCAACCCCACCAACACTGGTCTGTTTCCTGGTTGTGCTTTCTCAATTAGCAAAACGTGATATCCTCATGTGTTAAGTTCCCTTCCTCGTCTCGTGGTGGTTCATTGGTAAATTTCTCTAGCTCCCATGGTTTCGCGGTTGCGGTGAAGACTTCGCCCGGTGGCAGGTAGCCGGGCCATTCGTCACGGCTTAGGCATTCGGTCCATACTTGTTTTGCTCGCGCCCACTTGCGGCGGCCCAGATCGCTGGAAAGCCCGTCAAGCTGCACCGGCGTCACACAATACGGTGGCGATAGCTCGAAGAAAATGAACAGGAACGAACCGCGCCCGGCAAGCTGCGGGTGTGCCGTCTCGATTGCGTCAATATACGCCGCGTGCTGTATGTCATACCCGTACTTTTCCTTTGCTCGCTGGCAAGCATCGGGGCTAGCGTCGGCTGCGCTTTTGAAATCCGCGATGGCGTAGCTGTCGGCATCCACGCGCACGGCATCAATTGAGCCGCTACACGCGCAACCGCTCGATTCCCATTCGTGCCGTTGCTGGAATTGCCAACCAGCGAAACCACCAAGCGCGCCGAATACCTGCGGCGTCAACTTCTCAGCAGCGACTAGCAGATCCTCGTATTCGCGCGCCAGCATCGGAATCCGTCCATCGGACTTTGCGGCATCCCTTGCTTCCTGCGCCGCTTTGGGTTGAAAATTGTTTGCGTGAATCACCGCCACTCCGTCTTCCGCCCCAGTAATCATCCGCTCGATGACGGTGCCACGGTCCATGGCCGGTGTCGGCTCCTTGCGCTGGTTGCCAAGCTTTCGATGCTCTAGGTACGCCTTAGCCGGGCAACTCAGCAGCACCTTGGCGATGCTGTACGATAGGCGTGGGGTTTCGTCGGTCATGGCGTCACCCTTTCAAATTCAATCACCCACACCCACGGGTTAGTGTTCCAGCCAAAATCGCGTTTGGCGTAGATGGAATCCCAAAGCGTCTTGAAACTGTAGACTGCCGGAACTGAGTGCATAAACTTCGGACCAATCGTGTAGTCCATGTAGCCGCCCGTACCTGTTGGGGCTGCTGCTATACCCTCAGCCAGCGCATCCGCCTCGCTGATATCCTGCACGCGCTCGATGAGCACGCCAGTTACACGCAGGGTTATAGAAATGTTTGTGCCACGAACCCACAGCAGATCGCCTGGCTGGCCGTAGGGGCAATGTCGTGCCCTCCGATCTCGCCCCACACCAATATGGTATGGGTAGTCTGTATCGTGCTCTGGTTGCGGTTTAACGACTCTCCGCGTCTGCGTCTTCCTGCCCTCCAAAATCGCGTTGACCATCTCATCGTTAAAACTGATCGGGCGTTGGTTGATAGTTATGTCGGTCATGCGCTGTTCCTCGTTTTGGCGATGACGCAATTGAGCTCATCATCTACATACCCCACCGCAAACGTCTTGACTGGTTTGCGAAGCATCTTTTTTCGCATCCTGTTGCACCACGCCAGCACGCGCTCTTCCTTTTTGTTTCTCGGTTTGACTCGCTTCATGCCGCCGCTCCTTTGTTGTGACGAAACTTGCCGCTGAGTAGTTCATTGCGTTCGCGCCGCTCCTCCCTCCACGCATCCTGCCACTGTTCGGCCGTGTGCGCCATCCGGTCCAGTTCGCGCAGTGCTTCGCGGTGCTCGCGGTCCAGGCGTTCCAGCTGGCTTTCGGCCCGCTCTGCGCGCAAGCGCCACGCCTTACATGCCTTTAGCGCCACCATCCACTGATGATCATCTGTCTCGCCGCGCAACCGCTTGATTATGGTCTTCCACATGTCCTGATCCTTTCTCCGCTGTGCGGGTTGTGCTCTAACCTTCGCACGTTTTGTGGCGTGTGTCAAGAACTCTTTTTTGCGGGGGTGAAAGTTTCTGAAATTTTTCCTTGACAGGTGGCGCGATGTGCGATACAGTAAGGGCACAGTTGAGGCGGCGCTCAGTCCCTTGTGGACGAGTTTAAGGTGCAGGCCCGCGCGGCGCTCGGGGAGTAACCCGCGCCCCAGCGTGACAGTTGAATGATTTTTGGCGGGAACCATGGGTTCAGCCCGGTTGCGGCGCGATGGACGAGATCGTGTGACGAACCTCCCGCCACCCTTACGACGGTGCGGCGTGGAAGGACACGCACTAGGTATAGGTAGGTCTGCTGGTAAGGTCCGTATATCCACCTTTGAAGGTAGAGCCGGTATCAAGCCCGGTCACCGTCTTGAATCTGAACCTCGGCGCATCCGGGTAGTAGGATTCCTCCGGGGAGCTATAAGGCGCGATAGTCCGCGTGCAGTGCCTCGTGCTGAAGAGTGCCCGCATAATTGCGAGAGAGCTTAGTAGGCAGGCAATAACCTGCACTCCCCCACATTTGAATCGTTTTTATGCTCAACCAACCGCCTTTGAACCATTGCGGTTGTGCGGAGTCGTCACACTGCGGCTTTGGAGTGTGCCAGGAGGTTGAGCATGTTTTCGGCGGTGAGGCGCGAAGTGATGCGCGCGGTCGGTAACACCATGATCGGTGGCTAGGTTTCTAGAGCCGAAAGACGGTAGTACGGACGTTTGCCACCCTCGCCCGGTAGCGCGGGCCACCGCTACTAGTTTGGGCAGTTAGCATAGTGGTTAATGCTGAAATCCCTTAGCGGGGATGACACCTGCAAGTGCGCGATAGCTAGTACCGGTTAATACTTTCGCGTGTGAACAGGGAAGCCCCTTCAACGGGGCGAGGTTGGTTCAAGTCCAACACTGTCCACCAATTTGTTACCGCGTCACCTGCGGAGTGGTGAGGCTGGCGGGCTGCCGCCTGTCCGATAGTGTAGGTAGTTGGCGATAAGTGCCGACGGATTGAGACAACGCCCGCGAGCGCGGGGAGGAGGAAGGGTGATTACGATTGGAGACGGCACGGTAAGTTATGACACAAATCCATTCAAAATTGAGGTTACCTTTGACCACGGGTGGTCAGAGCACATCGAAGAACTCGACTACAAGCAAGCAGTCAAACTGCACCGATACCTTGGCGAGGCGTTGAAAGATTTGTCAGCAAAATGGGCAAAGGGAGAGGAAGGGTCAACCGATGAACGGCAGAGCCGCGGGAAATCAAAAGCGATCCGGCACACTATGACACCCTATCCAGTATTCGCGGGGGTGAGCGTATCGACGGCAGATCACCAAATTACCGAATCATGGTAGAGGTTGGTGGTTATGCTGATGTGTCCGAACAAGAGGCCAACACGCACCCCATCGCCGCCGCGCCGGACATGGCGGAGGTGTTAATGCAGTTCGTCCGGCGCTATGACGCAGGCGATCATTTCTCTGACAAAGTACTACACGAATACCGGCGGTGGTGCGGTGAAGCCCTCGCCCGCGCTGGCGTGGAGGTGGGGGAGTGAACAGGGACGCTAACGACATGGCGGCAGAGCAAATGCAAAATTTATCCGCCGCACAGGAAGAAGTTCGCGAACTCCGCGCCCAGGTCGATCGGCTGGAAAAATCCATCGACAACTGGAGGGCCGCCTGTCACACTAGTGACGTACTTGGCTCGGTAATGCAAGAACAGCGCGACGAACTTGCGGAGGTGTTGCGGCGTTTACTCAAATACGGCCACTCGCAAGTTATGTGTTGGGATGACTACAGGCCAGCAGCCGAACAAGCCCGCGCCGCCCTCGCTAGGCTAGAGGAGACTACCCATGCCGACTAACCCCACGCCAGCCGCCATGAGAGCGGCGGAAGCAGTGCGCGACGTACTGGCCGATATGCAGGAAGCGGGGGATGATCCGTTCGAGGGGCATGAGCACATCGCCCGCATTATAGACGAGGCCATAGGGCTGCGCGATCTTATAGAAGGGCGAACCGATGCCGAATAAGCCCCAGAACGAATTCGCCCGACTCCCGATTGGACGCCCGCCCCAGAACGGCCCGACGCGCCAATACACGCGGCTGGAAATCAGCCTAACCCCAGAGCAGCGCGACAAGCTGCGCGCGTATGCGGAGGCGCGCGGCGTGAGTATGTCGGAAGCGGTGCGCCAATGGATCAAACGACTGCCAGAGTAGCATATCCAAGTCGTTAATCGCCCGAGGGGATAAAGTGATGCGGAAAAATAACACAGCTAACAGGGTGGCGCGAGCTTTTGACATTTCGCCGCAGAGCCTTGGTATTGTTGAAAACACCTTAAGCGTGGCCGACGGGGAGTGCGCGCTAGTAATGGACTGGGATGCCTGGATGCGGTCCAATCCATCATTCATCGAGATAGTGTGTAAGTCTAAGGTTTACTGGTCGCGCGGGTGTGCGCCGAATAGCGACTAATTCACCTGCGCAATCAGCCGCGCACGGATTAGCATTTCCTGTGCCTCTAGCTCGTCGATGAAAGCCTGCGTCTCGTCCAGCATTCGCAGCAGTTCGTGCCTCCGCACCTCCAGCCGCCTGCGCTCGCGTTCGATGGTCTCAGCGTTGGACAGGGTGACGATCACGCGGCGGACGCAGGTTCTTTAGCGTTTGCGTTGAAGTGGCCCACATAGCCCTCATCTCGGTGGTACAAGTAGCACTCCGCCGCACGCCTGCCATGGACATAGCCGTTGCGATAATGCCATGCGTCAGTTCCACTGAGACTAGGCAAGGTTCGGACCACTGTTCCTCCGTGAGTATCGGCTGCGGTAAAACGCTGTTCTTTGACCTTGTGAAAGTGCCCCGTAAGCCACTCCGTATATTGGACGCGGCCCCACGCCTCCCGCTGTTCCCGCGCCATGACGTTAGGCAAGTCCTGCGGCTTGGTGCCGTCTCCGTGGTCGAAGCCTAGCAGGGTCGCGCCGTACTCGATATACTTGCGGGTGGTTGGCGCGTAGTCAACATCCACATCGGGGTGATCGTGGTAGTGCGCAGCAAGGACGCGGGCCAAGTACCAACTTGTCTCCCGGTCGTGATTGCCTGGGGAATAGAATAGCTGAACGGGTGCCACCTTTAGTGCAGCCTGTACGCACGCCAGCATGGCCGACACGCCCGCCTCGAACATCTTAGGCCGCCGCCCGTCTACGTCCTGCGGTGTGCCGTTTACCGTTGCATTCTGTGGGTTGTCGGTGTGGAAGAAGTCCTGCCCGATAGGGATGGCGATGCGTTCAATCTGGTAGCCGCCGATTCGGCCCATAAGATCCGCAAACGCCTGGGCGAATAGCTCTTCCGCGATTTTCAGATCGTAGTTGTTGCCGGTTTCCGCCGCCCATGCAAGTTTGCCGAAGTGGGCATCCATAAGGCCGAGCACCAAGAGATGCGGATCATCTACCGGTTTGCGCTTGATCGGCTTGTGCTTCGGCGCGCCTTTGCGGAGTTTGGTTATCAGGGATTCCAGCGGGTCGATAAACTCAGCCGCCTTGCGCCGTTTCAACCATACTTTCACCTGCCAGAGTTCTATTGCGTCCCACTTATCCGATTTAGTGTAGCGGGCCGAATCCCATTTATTGACGATATGCCGATCCACCTCCCATACTTGCAAGTCAACGCCTGCTATTTCTATCGCGCCTTCCAGAGTGCGCACCGTGCTGGATACGCTGGTTATTGTTTGCGAATCCTTCGAGCAATCCACGGCTAGGGACTCGCGTCCAGTTTCCTGCTTGGTGCCTTTTCCTGGCTGCCCCCGCCTCTGGAGGTACGCGCTAACCGTAGAGCCTGCAATCCCGAGATGCTTGGCGACTGCATCTCGGCTGCCCAACTCGCGGTACAGTTCAGGAATCCGCTCTATTATCTCATCGGATAGCCGCTTGCCTTGGCTCATTTACTAGTCCAGTAAGTACAGGCAGGCGCATGCACGCAGGAAAAAGCGAGAAAGCGGCGCGGTTTTGTCATAGTGAATCCACCTTGTTAAATGCCTCAACGAGCCAAGACAGCCCGTCAAATTCCATCGAGTAGTTAGTCATGAGATCTTCCCCCTTGACATTCTTATTCTACCCGGGTATAATAAGGGTAGAAAGTTAAGGACAGCCCAAACGGGAGGAACTGAACAATGCCCAAATTCAAAGCAAAGACCGGCGCAGCGGGATGGCCTGGACCGCAGACCCGCCAGATCGAGGGATGGTGCAAGACTTACCAAATCAACTGCGACGTGCATGAAGCGCAAACCGGCACGCGCTACCTCACCCTGGAAACCGATGAAGGCATCAAAATCAAAGTCCGAGTAGCCGACCACGCCGATGCCTACGCGACCGCCGACTACACGGTCGATCCGGCACAAGACCAACGCGACAGCGTCAAGCAATGGATTCGCGAAAATGGGTCCAAGACCGATACCACCAGCCTCGCCGCGGCCCGCCGCGAATACAAGAAACTCCGCGCGCAAGCACCCGTTTTGCCGCTGCTGGAAGGAGGTCCTGCCTTTCCTTGCATCACCACTAAAGATGGTTCGGTCTGGTACGACCTCCCTGAGACAATTGACTCTTCCAATTCCACAGACCTGATTCGCCTTCGCGAGCAAATCGCCAACGGACACGTGGAGTAAATGAACCCAGCGCGCGCGGCTTACCAACACGGACCTACACCAATGAACACAAGAAAAAAACGCGCACCCGGCGCGGGACGCAAGCCCCTCAACCCCGACGGCACCCGTGCCAAATCCATCGAAGTCACCCTGCCCGACGCGGACCTCGCCTACCTCGATCAACGCGACGAACCCACCCGATCCGCCGCCATCCGAGCATGCATTCAACTCGCTCGAAACAGACGTTGACATGAAAAAACCCAAGCCCTGTTGCTTAGGGTTTTTCGCCGTCATCCGGTCGGCCATCCATGTTCCTCTCTGCGCCTCCGCGCCTCTGCGTTAACCCTCTTCGTTGTCCATTTTCCATTGTCCATTGCTTATTTGTCATAGTGAATCCACCTTGTTAAATGCCTCAACAAGCCAGGATAGCCCGGTCCATACAGCCCCAATCAGCGCGAGGATCGCCAGCAGTGCCGCCGCACCCTTGCCAGCCCTAGTAAGGGTTTGCGGCCAATCTATTGACACTTCCACGGATGAGGGCGGCACCAGCACGGCACGTCGGTCATACACTACTTGTGGGGCATTGCTGTGAAGTTGCTCTACCTTGACGCATTCTGTAATGAAGCAGATCCGAACCCCCTCCTTGTCGAATAACGGGCGCACGACAATCGCGACATGAACCGAAGAATCGTCTGGTAGGACGTAATCCTTGTACATTTTGTACGAGTCAAGCGGACCTTGCTGCACGCCCTTCGCCATGTATACATGCTGCTCTACGTCCTTGTCGCTGGTAAATTCCTGGAACGTTCGGCCAAGTATTGCGTGCCGCTCTCGACCGAGGATCTCGCAGTACCGGTCATTTACAGCGCGAAATGTACCATCAAACTCAACAAGCGCCTTACCTGTAATAGCACTATCAAAGAATTGGAGCAGGTAGTGCGGGTCGGCAAGTATAGCGTCTGGGTCGATGGACATTAGATCGCACCCGCTACTAGCCTTTCTACAAACCACGCATTGAGCGGATCGCGGTGAAACGCTACCCATTGCCGCGCCACGGCCTCGATCACCCGCTCATCGTGATCGTCGCGCACCCCGCTCGCCATATAGAAGGCGTGCATGAGTTCATGCGCGAGCGTCATGGTTTCCGCCTCCACGCCTAAGCCTTCGCGCGTGCATACCTGTTGCGTGGATTCTTCGATGCTGCCGCAGTCGTCCATCTCGCGGACTACATGCTCGTACGCCACGCCGCAAACGTGAAGGTGGTTAGCCATGGTTACACT
>Ga0180430_10002340_pt1 | contig 17252 bp, 7 predicted proteins | sample SS_ome_9_FD_132999 | JGI IMG/M metagenome (GOLD analysis project Ga0180430, IMG submission 132999) | Hypersaline lake sediment archaeal communities from the Salton Sea, California, USA - SS_1_S_2 metaG | ecosystem: Environmental > Aquatic > Non-marine Saline and Alkaline > Hypersaline > Sediment... | reverse complement strand
TCAATTTTCAAGCCAAGGGCCTCCCGCCGTACCGCTTTCAACATGGCGGGAAGCCGCCTCTACCCTGATCGAGCAGCGAAGCCGTCGAAACCGGCCAAGCGCTCGACCATAGGCTTCCGAGCTTTCCATCCTCGGGAAAAACCCTCCGAATCCCCCTTTGCGAAAGGGGGACTTTGCGGGGAACGCTCAGAAGCTCCACTTCAGCTCGATGGTGTCCAGGATGGCCGTGTCGTCGAAGTCGTCGCCTCGAAGGTCCTGAACGGCGTTGCCCGGATCGAAAAGGGCGAAAACGTTGCCGATGGAGAAGTACTTGTTGAACTGGTAAACGAGCTGCAAGTCCCACTCCCACCCGAGGTCGCTGCCGATGTCGTCGATGCCTTCGACGTCTTCCAACGCCCCCGTTTCCTCGAGCCAGTAATACATGAACTGGGTTTTGTAGCTCCACTTGTCGTGGGCCCCCTTGGATCCCACGCCCACGGACATCATGCCGGGGCTGTTGGCCGACGCCGAATTGCCGATGCCGCCGTAGCCGTTTCCGGCCCCTCCCAGGAGGTCCGGCACGTTGCTGTACAAGTGGCTGCCCAAGACGGGAATATACCGGTAAATGAAGGCGTTTTCCATACCGAAGACCGAAGTGTAGCGCGAAATGTTGGTGACGGGGTTGAAGGCGTTGATGTCGCCGTCGTCCGCGTCGTCGTCGCCCTGCACGTAGTAGCCTCCCAAGTAAGGATTGAACAAGGGAACGACCTTCATTTCCAGGGCCGCGAAAGCGGCCAGAGCGCCGATGTCCCGGTTGTCGTCTCCTACGTCCTTGTCGCCCACGGCGTAGGCGATCTCGGCCCGAGGGGTGAAATTGCCGAAGGTGCCGAAGGCCTCGGCCCCGAGATAGTGCACGTCGGCCCTGCGGTCTTCGTTGTCGCTGAAGGCGTAGAAGGGGCTGACGGTGAGGCCGCCCACGGGGACGTTCACCTTGCCCGAATACACTCGCCAATCCAGGGTGTCCGAATCCCACTTGTTGATCATTTCTCCGTCGTCGGGATCGATGTCGTCCTGGACGGTGAGATAGAGGGCCTCCCAGGAGGCGTCGCCGAATTTCCCCGTGAAGCCGATGTAGGGGTGGTCGTCGCCGTAAACCAGCCCGCCGGTGCGAATGTCCAGGGCCTTGGTCTGCCAGCCGGTCTGCAGGGCCAAGGGACCGAAGTCGTAAACGAACTCCAGCTTCTCGATGCCGAAATCCTCGCCGGTGAAGCCGCTGTCCTTGGGGTCCGTGCTGTTGGCCCCCCGGTCGGCGTTGGCCTTGCTGTAGGTGAAATCGGCTTCCAGGATCATCAGGAAACGCCAACTGGGCCCCTCGCCCGAAAACCCCAGCCGGGCCTCGTTGCGCACGCTGGCGCTGTCCATCCAGCCCCCTTCGTCCAGGATGCGGTCGAAGGCCGTGGCGTCGTCGTTGAAATCGCTGTTGGTGAGAAACGTCGGATACGTTTTGAGGCTTCCGAAAATCTGGATGTCCACGTCGGAGCTTTTGGCGCTCACCTTGCCGGACCCCATCTTGGCTTCCGCCGGAGCGGAAGCCCCCAACAGCCCCATCACTAGAAACACCGCCATCCAAGCTTTCTTCATGTCCTTTCCTCCTCCCTCGAAACGAATGCTCGGGCGATCTCCCCGACGGCCCGTCCGCCGGAGGCGCCCTCTTTTCGACCTGCGGCTTGGGAAAAAGCCGTTTTCACGCCGAGAAAAGCATGGCAAAAGCCGTACCACGAGGAAACGAGCGAGGAAATCCGGGAAAAAGGCCCAAAAAGTCGATGGTCTTTGTTGCGTCACGAGATGGATTGCGCTAGAATTGGGCAATTGCCTAGGCGACCGTTTCAGCAACGAAGGAATTCAAGGATAGCATGAATCGGGAAACCGTTCACCAATTCTGCGAGGAAATTTTCGACACCATGCACGACGGCTTGCTCGTCATCTCTCCCCAAGGGACCGTGAGCATGGTCAATCGTGCTTTGGAAAAGATGAGCGGCTACACGGCGGAGGAGATCCTCGGAAGCCCCTGCACCCTTTTCGGCTGCGACATCTGCGACATCGCCCGGTCCTGCACCGGGAGCTCCTGGTGTCTCCTGTTCAAGGAAGGATGCCTGGACATGAAGCGCACTCTCCTTCGCCGAAAAGACGGAAGCTATCTCCCCGTGCTCAAAAACGCCGCCTTGCTCAAAGACCGTGCGGGAAAGGTCATCGGGGCCGTGGAAACCCTCACGGACCTCTCGGAGCTGGACCGCAAGGACCAAGCCATCGAGGAGCTCCACCGCCTCCTGGACCCCGCCCGGGGATTCCACGGCATGGTGGGAGCTTCCCCGGCCATGCAGGAAGTCTTTCGGCTCGTGAAGGAGGCGGCCCGAAGCGAGGCTCCGGTGGTCGTCCGGGGCGAGAGCGGCACGGGCAAGGAGCTGGCGGCACGGGCCATCCACCTTCAAGGGAAGCGCAAGGACGGTCCCTTCCTCCAGCTCAACTGCGCCGCCCTCAACGAGTCTCTCCTGGAAAGCGAGCTCTTCGGACACGCCCGAGGGGCCTTCACCGGGGCCCACCGCGCTCGCAAGGGCCGCTTCGAAGCGGCGGACGGCGGGGATTTCTTCCTGGACGAGATCGGCGACATGCCCCTAGCCCTTCAGGCCAAGCTCCTGCGGGTCCTGGAGAACGGGCGGGTGGAGCGGGTGGGGGACCTTCGTCCCATCCAAACGGACGTTCGCATCATCACCGCCACGAACCGAAACCTGGAAGAATTGGTTCGTCAAGGCAGGTTTCGCCAGGACCTCTACTTTCGCATCAACGTCGTCCGCCTGGATCTGCCGCCTCTGCGGGAGCGCCTGGAGGATTTGCCCCTCCTGACGGAAGCCTTCGTCCGCCAGCTCCGCCTCAAAACCGGAAAGCCCATCGCCGGTCTCGCTTCCTGCGTCATGGAGCGATTGCGCAGCCACCATTGGCCCGGAAACGTGCGGGAGCTCAAAAACACCCTCGAGCACGCTTTCGTGACCGCCAAGGAGGGATTGATCCAGGTTCGCCATTTGCCTCCAGGCTTGAGGGAAAGCGTCTCCTCGGCGGGCCGTTTCTCCCACGGGGAAAGCAAAACGGTTCCGCAACATCCACAGGGCTCCGGTCTTCACCCCGAAAAGACGGCCCTGGTGGAAGCCCTGAAACGTACGGGAGGCAACCAGACCCAGGCGGCCCGTCTGCTGGGGGTCAACCGCAACACGGTGCTCAATCGCATGCGCAAGTACGGCATCGAGCTGGAAAAAAGCGTTCGATGGGAATGACAGGCTCCCCCGCTTCAATCTGCGATCCGCGATCCGCCGGCTTGTCGAAGAGAATGGCGACGAGTCCGGGAACGGCTCAAAACCGCCTTTACATTCTTTCGCTATTCCTTATGATACCCTCCCGTGCGAGACCGTTTCCTCCTCAACGGAAGACCGGGAAGACTCGCTTTTTTCATCGTCTTCGGAATGGATGAACAAGGATTCATGAAGGTTTTTCTCACCGGCGCCACGGGCTTTCTAGGCGAATACCTTCTCGCCGAGCTTCTGGAGAGGGGCCACTCGGTCCGGGCCCTTTATCGAAAGGACCGACGCAGACTGGACACGGTGCGGTTCCTGAGCGGACGGGGACTTCCCCGCGGCACGGAGGCCCTGCACTGGATCAAAGGAGACCTTCTGGACTTGGAGCGAAGATGGGAGGAATGGCGCGGGAAAAGCTCCGACTTGAACCGGGTGGATTCTCTGCTGCATAACGCAGCCTCGACCCGACTGCACTTGGACGCGACGGGAGAGCCTCTCAGAACGAACGTGGGGAGCGCCAGGGTGCTGGCGAAACTGGCGGAGCGGCACGCCCTTCGGGCCTACGTCGTCAGCACCGCCTACGTGTGCGGCCTCGTTCGAGGGCGAACCGTTTACGAAGTGCGCCATCCGCGAAGCGATTTCGTGAACGTTTACGAGGAGAGCAAGTGGGAAGCGGAGCGAATATGGGACGGAAGGGCCGCCTTTCTGCGACCGGGCATTATCGTGGGAGACTCGACAACGGGAAGATGCACGGCCTTCACGGGCTGGTACATTCTCGTCCAGACAGCCCGTCTTCTGGATCGTCTTCTGGGCCCGGAGCTCTCCCAAAGCCCGGAACCGGGAAAGCCCGAATTCCCTCCTTTGGACCGATGGAACCTCCGTATCGATCTGCCCGCCAACCCCGAAGCTTCGGCCAATATCGTTCCCGTGGACTACGTGGCCAAGGCCGCCGTCCATATCATGGAAAACCCCGGGAACGACCATGGAATATACCACTTGACGCACCCCGAGCCTCCTCGCCACGCCCGAATGCTGCGATCGATTTGCGAAAGATTCCGCTTGGGCGGCATACGCTTCGCGGGTGAAGATGTTCGTACGAGCCTTCCTCCAAGGGGCATCAAGCGGCTGGCTTTGAAACAGATTCAGCCCCTGCTCCACCATGTTTCCAACAATCCCGTGTTCGACCGGGCCAATACGGACAGGGCTACCGGAGACATGAAGGTCCCTCCGGTTTCCGAAGCGTTCATTCACAAGCTGATCGATTACGCGCTGGAGAACGATTGAAGCCGCTTTCTTTCAAGAGCTCGAAGCATGAGATTTCGGAAGACTCTCGGGATTCGGCGTGTATCGAGCGAGCGGAATGCGCCCGGCAAGAGAGGGTTTCCGAAGGGCTTCGCTCGCTCTTCTCCGCGAATTGCAAACGGGCGTGCACGCTGCTGATGCTGGCCGCAGGGGGGGCGTGGGCTTCCATCCTTGTTCAAGGCTACGAATTCGGCATGTCCAACAATGCGTTTCACATTCCCTACGTTCTCGATCTTCCGAAGCTGGATCAATTCGCCGACGATGCTTTCTACCAATCGTTGAAGTATTACGTATCCGGAGTGTGGCCTCTTTTAAGAGAAATCGTCAATGAAAGCAACATCGAGCAGGTTTTTTTCGTGGCCCATGCTTTCGCAAGGCTTCTCACTTTCGCTTCCTTCCTGACTTTTTTGTCTGCTTTGGGGATCAAGGATGCGAGACTGCTGTTCATCGCCACGATCCTGTGGTCCAGCACTCCCATGTTCTTTGGCCTGTCACCCGTAGGACACCACGACCTGTTCGTAATTTATTTCACTCACACGGCACTGGCGACTCCCTTTACGGTTTTTTCCATGATCGCTTTGGCAAAGGGATGGAACAAGGGGAGCTTCGCTCTTGCGGGCATCGTTTTCAACGTCAACGCCTTCGCTGGAATTTGGGACACCCTCGCTTTGTCGTACGCATTCCTGGCGGTCAAGGGGCAAGAAAACGGGAAACGGACGACTGCGGCATTGAAGGACCTCTTCGGGTCCCTTTCCGTGAATTTTCTGGTCGCCATGCCCTCCCTGGTCTGGATCGTCCAGGCCCTGGCGAATACCAGAAGCTCCTTTTCCTTTGACTATTCGCAGTATCTGAGAGATTATTATCCATATCATTTTTTTATTGATTCATCGAATCAATGGAATATTTTTTCCATATTATGCTTTGTTTTTACTGTATTTTTTATGATTCATGGATATCGGAAATCCAATATAAGAAGCGAAAAATTAAAAAATGAATTGTATTTTATTTCTTTTTATAAAATTATATTTTTTGCTTTTTTGGGTGGAGTTTTTTTTCCGTACATATTTCCTTTTCCGTTAATATTCAATCTTCAACTATTAAGAACGGATTATATTTTATACATAATCGGTTGCCTTTATCTTATGGTTTTAATTTTAAAAGAAATTAAACATGGATATTCATTTAAAGAAATTTCTCGATATCATATAATTTTGTTAATATCTTTATCGTCCGCTCAAGGGTATATTGTTTTTTCGGCATTTTTCCTTTACTATTTCAGGCATTCCGTATTTATTCGAAATTTCTTCGGGATCTTGTCTTTTGTTTTAGGATTCATCGTTTTTTTTCATAAAGACTGTTTCGGGGAACAAATTCAATATTTCTTATCCAACGAATTTCCTTTTTGTTCGGTTTTTGCCATCGTTTCACTTTTCCTGGCCATTACCGAAAACATCGATCATCCAAGAGCTCCTCTCCCTTGGATATGGCTGGGGACTGCCGTCACAAGCGTCCTCCTCACATGCCCTCGGGCCTCCGTGGGACACTGGTGGAGCCCCTTGACGATCATCCTGCTGGAAGCCGCGGGAATTTTCGCCTATGAAAAGCTCAAGGAATTCGGACTGAAAGGTTTTCTTGACGACATACCTTTCTCCACCATCGTGCTTTTTTGCGCAACTTTTCCCGCCCTTTGGATGGGACCTCTCATGTTCGAGCGAGCAACTCGCTTGGATTCGGTTCAATCCTGCTGGCGGGATGTCCAGGATTGGGTGAGGCGTTCCCGCACGGAAGGCGTTTTTCTGATCCCCCTTGAGCCCAAGGGCGATCCGAAAATCAAAATAAAGGATTTTCAGATTGCGGCACGAGCTCCTGTATGGGTAAACTGGAAGCAAGGTGCCGCGGTTTTGTGGCAACCCGAATTTTACCATCAATGGTCTCGGAGATACAATGAAGTTCAAAAACTTCAAACACCAGAAGATTTTTACTTTTATGCTATCAATAATAATATAAATTATTTTATTGTAAAGTCCAAGAAAGAGATTCGATTTGAAAAAGCTCAAAAAATGTATCGAAACCAACATTTTATAGTTTTTTCTCTTTTAAATGAAAAAATCGAAAAAAGAGATAGGAGGGATTGAAATTCAGTAATCTTTGCATCTCGTCAGGATATGTTTCATAATATCTTTATTTGAAATCGTATTTCTGTTTGTCATTGGGGTTCACATGATTCCGTCGAGACCTTTCCATGCCCGAAATCTCGTTTGACTTCCCGTTCATGGCCTTCCTGTGGCGCTCGCGAAAAATCTCCCGTCCCGTCGTTCGCGCCGCTCGAAGGGGCGGCGTCCGCGCCGTTTTCGACATCGCCTCCGCGTCCCTGGAGGAAGCCTTCGCCTCTTTGGTCCAAGCCGAAGCCCGGGAAGACTGTTGCGACCTCAAGGTTTCTCCCCTTCAGCTCCAATCCGCCGGCTTCCGGGATTTCCTGCGACGGACCGGGATCGCGCGATTCTGGGTGGAGCTCCATCCCGCCCTTCTCGACGCCTCCCCCGCCCGCCTTCTGGATCGAATGGCGCGGCTTTCGGCCGAGCTCGCGTGCTTCCCCGTCCTCGCCGACCCGCATTGGATCGAAAGGGTCCTGCGGGAATATCCCGAGCTGCAAAACCTGGCCATCAAAGGCTCGGAGGCTTCGGGATTCGTGAGCACCGAGAGCACCTTCGTTCTCCATGCGGCCGTCGTCAAAAGGATGCGGGAGCTTCGATCGCCTCGGAGCCTGTGCGTGTGGGGGGGCGTGGGCACTCCGGAGGCGGCTGCGGCGCTTCTGTCCACGGGGAGCGCCGGCATCGTTTTCGAGAGCCTCCATTGGCTGACCGACTTGGCTTCGCCCGAAGCGAAGCTTCGGGACAGGCTGCTTCGACTCCGCCCCGAGCACACCACCGTCATCGGCTCGAAGCTGAAAACCCCCTGCCGAATCCTGGACAAGGGCAATTCCGAAACGGCAAGAGGATTCAGGGCGCTGGAAGAGTCCCTTTGCCGTGACGGGGCCTCCGAGGAGGACCGGAGCGGGCTCGCGCGGAGGATCGTCCAAGAATCCGTTCACGCTCTGGAAAGCACCCTGGATCGCAGCGAGCTTGTCGCCCTGGGGGTGGAGGCCGCCTTCGCCCGCTCTTTCGTCGAGCGCTTCGGGACCGAAGCCCGACAAGCCTTCCACGACTTCAAATGCTCCGTGAAAGCCCTGACGGACCAGGCGAAAGAGAAGAAAAGAGCCTTGGTGGAAAGTCCGGTAGCCAGGGAGATGGGGCTCCGTTACCCGTTCATCCAGGGAGCCATGTCCTGGATCACCGACGTTCCCGCATTCGCCGTCTCGGTAGCCCGGGCGGGGGCCTTGCCCACCGTGGCCCTGGGGCTGATGGGAATCCGGGAAATCGAGGCGAGACTGGGGGGCCTTCGGGAAGCCATGGGGGATCTTCCCTACGCCGTCAACGTGATAGCTTTGCCGGAAAACCCCTTCCTGGACGATCAACTGGCCTGGATGCTGGAGACCAAGCCCCCCTTCGCCGTCGTCGCCGCAGGCCCCCCTTCCTTCGCCAAGCCCTTTCTCCAAGCGGGGATCGAGGTCGTCTACATCGCCCCCAACGAAGATTCGATACGCATGGCCTTCAAGGAAGGAGTGCGATACGTCGTCTGCGAAGGCAACGAAGCCGGAGGGCACGTGGGGGAGCATTCCACCCTGACCTTCGCGCAGATCGTTCTGGACCTCAAGGCACGCGAGCCCCGTCTTTTCCAAGACCGCCGCATCGTGTTGGCCGGGGGCATCTGCAACCGGCAAACGGCTTTCATGGCCACCTTGCTGGGGGCCGACGCCCTGCAGATGGGGACGGTTTATCTGAGCACCCGGGAGATCGTGTCCGCGGGGGCCTTGACGGACCTCTACCGGCGCATGATTCTTCGAGCCGAGACGGGCTCCACCGTCGTCACGGGCGAGAAGACCGGCTTGCGCATTCGCTCCTTGATCTCTCCCAAAACGGAAGCCCTGGCCTCCCTGGAAAACCGATCTCCCCGTGGGGGAGAAGAGGAAAGACGACTTCGCGAGGAGCTGGAGCTTCTGGCCTCGGGCAGCCTTTTCACGGCCGCCCGGGGGCTGGACGGACCGGGGGGCCGCGAACTGGACGAGGAAGCCTGCCTTCAAGAAGGACAATTCATGAGCGGGGCCTGCGCGGGCCTCATCGACCGGGCTTCCACCCTGGAGGAGCTCCACGCGACCCTTGCCGGAGGGCCGTCGGGACCTCCGACCTTCCCCGCATCCGCGCCCGCGTTGGAAAAGCGGAAAAAACCGGTGCACGAATCGGGACGAAAAGCGGCGACGGGGGGAACGAAGAAACACGAGCTTCAAACCCGCGGGCGAGAGCGCATCGCCGTCACGGGCATGAGCGTTTTCAACGCCTTGGGCGACACGCCCCGGGAAATGTGGGAAAGGTGCATCGCCGGAGAAAGCGGGATCGACCGCGTTCCTCCCCACCGATGGGACCATTCCCGAATTTTCGACCCCGTCCCCCTGACTCCCGAAAAGACCTACTGCGACGCGGCGGCTTTTTCGAGCCTGGAAGTTTCAAGACAAGAACTGGGAATCCCGCCCCAGGATTTCCGGACCATGACCCCCGCCACCAGGGCCACTCTTTGGCTGGCTCAACAGGCCATTGAAGATTCGAACATTTTGGAATCGGACATTCCCCGGGAGCGCATCGCCGTTCTCGTTTCCCAAAACTCCGGCGAGGCGGCCCCCACTTTGCAAGACATGGTCCTTCGTCTGAGCGCCGAAGGCATCGTCGATTCCATGAAAAAGAAGACCGCCCTGTCTCCGGAAACGGAGGAGGCCCTCCGGGAAGCCCTCCGGACGGATCGCGTGGCCGTGGACGACACCACCTTGCTGGGGAGGCTCAACTGCATTCCCGGAGGGCTCCTGTGCAGCCGATACGGCTTCATGGGGCCCAGCTACGCCGTTTCCGCCGCCTGCGCCACTTTCCTGGTCGCCCTTTACAGCGCCTATCAGATGATTCGCAACGGGATCGTCGATGCCGCCGTGGTGGGAGGAGCCGAAGAGCTTCTGACGCCCCTGCACTTTCTGGAATTTTCGGCTTTGGGGGCCTTGGCGGGCCTTTCGGGCGTGGAAAGACCAGCCGAGGAGACGAGCCGCCCCTTCGACGCCCATCGCGACGGAATGGTGCTGGGCGAGGGAGGCGGGGTGATCGTCGTCGAGCGCGAATCCGTCGCCCGCCGGAGAGGTGTCCGCATCCACGGCTGCATCGTCTCCATGGGCGCCTGCAACAACCCGCTGGGATTGGTGGAATCCTCGCGGCGAGCCCAAAGGATCGCCATGGAAGCGTCCTTCCGGGACGCTTCCTACGGTCCCGGGGAAGTGGACATGGTCGAATGCCACGCCACCGGCACCAAACAAGGAGACTTGGAGGAAGTCCTGGCCCTGCGAAGCGTGCTCCCCTCCCACAAGCGGACGGTCCTGACCTCCTTCAAGTCCCAGATCGGCCATACCCTCGGGGCGTCGGGAATCAACAGTCTCGTCCGGGGGCTCATGGCCGCGAAATCGGGAATTTATCCTCCAAGCCTCAACTGCCGCCATCCGGACCCCGCCATGGGCCTCCCCGAGACGGGCTTTCGAATCCTCGGCGAAGCGGAGGAATGGAAAAGCACGGGAAGCCGCCCCAGACGGTTTCAGGTGAACGCCTTCGGTTTCGGCGGCTCCAACTACGTGGCTCAATTGGAGGAAGGGGAAAGGGACGGAGGGGGGCTCCAGGTCCCTTGCGAAACGTGGCCAAGGAGAACGGTCGAAGAGAAAGGGGCCCGGACTCCGGAGGGAGTCCATCTGTTCCACTTCGATACGGGGGGCCGGTCCTTTCGTCTGGGCGTCGTGTCGGACACCCGGGAAGAAGCCGAGACTCTGGTCCGGGAAGCGCGGCTCGACCAGCTCGGCGATTCCTTGTCTCCGGGGCGTCTGAAGGCCTTGGCGAGGCAAGGAATCTATGCGGGGACGAGCCAGGCCCCGCTTCCCGTGGCCTTTGTATTCCCCGGGCAGGGGGCCCATTACGCGGGAATGGCTTTGGAGCTCTACCGGGGGCTTCCCGCCTTTCGGGAGGAACTGGACCGAATGGCCCGGTGGGTCGATTTCGACCTCCTGGACATGCTCTTCCACCGCCCCGAAGAAGAGCTTCGAAAGACCCGGTGGCAGCAGCCCGCTCTGTTCGCGGTGGAATACGCCCTGGCCCGCTATCTTCTTGCCCTGGGAATTGCACCGGCGGCCGCGGCCGGCCACAGCGTGGGGGAACTGACGGCACTGTGCGTTGCCGGCGCTTTCTCTTGCGAAGACGGGCTTCGCATGGCTTCCTCCAGGGCCCTGTACATGGAAGAAGCGGCCTCCATCGAAGATCCGGGAATCATGATGGCCACCGACGCCCCTCTTTCCTTCTTGGAAGAGTGTCTTCGGGGAAATGCCGGAGCGACCGTCACCAACATCAATTCCCCCCGTCAAACGGTGTTCGGAGGAGACACCCGGGAAACGGAGATTTTGGGCGAGAAGCTCCGGGAGGAAGGCTATCACGTCACGCCCCTGCAGGTTTCCGCAGCCTTTCATTGCCCGAAAATGGAAGGCGCCCGCCGCGGGCTGCAAGAAGCCCTCGACGCCGTTCCCTTTGGCAAGCCGCGAATCCCCGTGGCTTCCAACGCCACGGGAAAGCTCTTTCCCCGGGACCCGGAAGAAATCAAAAGGCTCCTCCTGGAAGGGGTGGATTCCCCCGTTCGTTGGATGCAGAGCGTGCGGACCCTGTGGCAGGACTGCAACGTCAAGGTCTTCGTGGAAGCCGGACCGCGCGAGGTCCTCGGCGGCTTCATCCTCGATTCCCTTCCGGAAGCCCGCACCATCCCCGTGTGCCTGCCGTCGTCGGAAAGCTTGTCATTGCGAACCGCTCTGGCCCGCCTTTACGCTCTCGGCCATCTTCGCGAGAGCACGACCCCGGAGGCCATGGGGTTGAAGCCCGCGTCCCCGAGCCCTTCCCCGCCCGCCGCCGTCCCCCCTCGACCCGTCGGGCCGCCGGAAGGCGCGGAAGAACGAGCGTCGTCTCGCATGAAGGACCTTTCCAACCCCTTGGAGAGCATCGTTCAAAGGGAGATTCACGCCTTCGTTCTGGAGAGCTTCGGCCGTTTCCTCAAGCCCAAGATTCTCGAAGCCATCCGCAACGAGCGGGATGCGCGATTCACCGAAGAAAATCTGGACGATCTGTTGAGCCGCATGTTCCCGCCTTCCTCGGAAGGTCTGAAGCCACCCGGGGAAGACGAAAAGGAACAACCCGACATCGAGGAGATCGCCCAAGCGATCCTCGAGATCATCATGGACGCCACCGGCTACGAGAGGGACGAGATCGCCGCGGAGATGAACCTCAGGGAGGACCTCTCCATACGATCCAGCCGTATCCCTGTTATCGCAGGCTCCATCGAAGAACGTTTCGGAATTCGGCTGTCCCCGGAAAACTTCATGGATGTACGCACCGTCAACGACATTGCTCGCAAGATTTCCAGCATCATCGAAGCCAAAAACGGGGAACGGCTCTCCGAAGATCGGAGCTTGAATCGAAAAGAGCCGCCTTCGATACGGCAAGGGGAGAGCGCCACCGCCGAAGAGCCGAAGAACGTCCACCGACTGATTTTTCGAGACGCTCCTCTTCGGTGCGAGGGGCTTCGCCCCGTGGAGCTGGACCCTCTGGAATCCGTAGCGATCCTGTCCATCAGGGGCCGAAGGGAATTGTCCCGGGAAGTGGCCGCCACCCTGCGAAGAGACTACGGCATCGCTCCCTTGGTTTACCCTTGTGCCCGGGGCGCGCAACCGGAAGACGACGTTCGGGATCCGCAAAGCCCCGAAGGCGCTTCCCCGGCCGAAGAGCGGCTCCGGCGGACCGATTCCCTTGCGGGGATGGTTTTCGCCATCGACGATCGTTTCCAAGACGACACGGACGATCCGCAGGAAGCGGCTCGGATTCTCAAAGAGACCTTTTCTTTGCTCAAGGTCCTCCTCGCTTCCCCCTCCAGGAAGTTCGCCGTCGTCGTGCATTCCTGCCGGGAATCCCGCGGTTTCGGCGCTATGCTGGCGGAGGGGATCCACGGGATGTTCGTCAGTCTCGTCCATGAATTCCCTTCGGTCCTGTTCCGCTATGTCCGTCTCGATGCGACCGCCGAAACGAGCGTTGCCCTTCGAAGCGCCTTGAACAGGAACATCGAATCCATGGAGATCGAGCTTCGCGGAAGCCATGCTTTCACGCGCGAAGGCTTCGTTTCACCCATCGACTTCACGGATATCCCCCGGGCAAGATTCGGTCCGGGCGATGTCGTGGTTTTTTCCGGAGGGGGCCATGGAATCACTTCCGCTCTGGCCTATCCCCTCATCGCATTGGGCTGCAAGACGGTTTTTCTCGGACGTACCGCCCCTTGCGGGGAAGGGCTCCTCGACGGTTGTTCCGCAGCCGGCATACACGGGAAAGGGGAAAAGGCGGTCAGGGAAAACCGGTCCCGGGAAATCGAACGCTCCATGAAGCGACTGCAAGAGGCGGGAGCAAATGTCGATTATTGCTCCTGCGACGTGACGGATCGGAAAAGAGTCGAGGAAACGATGACGGAAATCGCCCGGCGAGAGGGCGGGATCGACGGGATCGTGCATGGAGCGGGGCTTCTCAAAGACCGGTTCTTCCGGCAAATGACCCCCGATGATTTTTCGGACGTCTTGGATGTCAAGCTTCAAGGGGCCTGGAACCTGTTCAAAGCCGCCGAGCCCCACGGACTGAGACGATTCATCGCTCTTTCGTCCGTCGCCGCCGTCCTGGGGAGCCCGGGCCAAGTCAACTATTCCTGCGCCAACCGCGCTTTGTCTTCGCTGATGGAGCACTTGCGGGCACGCAACGAATCCGTTGGCTTCAAGGCGCTCATGCTTCCCCCCGTTGAAGGCTCGGGGATGGCGGGAAGGCCCGAAATTCGCTCGATGATGAAAAGAATGAACATGGGCTATATCGAAAAGGAGGAACTGGCGGAGCTGTTCGCCAAGGAAGCGCTGCTCGGGAGCCAAGAGGAAGTGCGGGTGATGTTCGCCAAGACCCTCCCTTCCCTGAGCACCGTCGCCATCCATACCGGAAAAGTCGAGCCCCCTTCCAACAAGCTTTCAGCCGCGTCGGTTCGCTTTGCGAAAAACGAATTCCCCATGATCGACGAAATCCGAAGCGTGAATCCCGCACGCCGCGAGCTGGTCGCTCGAAGAACCTTCTCCCTGGTCAAGGACCTTTGGCTCGAAGACCACAAGCCTTTCAAATTTCTTGAAAGCCCCATTGTTTCGGCGGTCATGGCGGTGGAGGCCCTGATGGAGGCTTCAAGGGTCCTTTATCCCTATTTAACGATCAAAGGGTTCAACGATTTGATATTGCACGACCTTATAGAATGTCCTCCGGGCAGGGAGCGATCCGCCGAGATTTTTTGCAAGGGAGTCCGGCCTTACGGCAAGGAGGCGATCTGCGAAGCGAAGCTTTCCAGCCCGGGCCCGTCCCACTCCGGACGTTTCTCGCCAGGGAATCTCCTGAAGTGCGAAGCCCGGATCGTTCTGAGCCGTCGAGACGTTTCAACCGAGGTTCTCGAGGGATTTCCCGTGGAGCCTTCCGAGCTGGACGGCGGCCCCGTGAGCGCGCGGGAAATTGCCAGGTGGTACGAGGAAAGAACGGACATGGGACCTCGCTACCGGATAGTGGGAGACGTTCCGGCAACGGGAAGGCGGGCCCTCGCGGGACGATTTCGTTATGGCGAAGCCAGGGACTTTTCCTGCCACGAAGGGAACGCCTACCAATATTCTCCCTATCTGCTGGAAGCCATGATGCAGGAGGCCTGTCTGTTTGCGTTTATCAGGAGCCCTTTGGAAAAGCGGTTGCCGATTCCCTACAGGATCGGGGAAATGGCCTTTTCTCGCAAATGCTCGGAGGGGGAAGCGATCGCGCTGGAAGCCCGTCTGGTCCGCGAAGACGAAAAAGGGATGACGTGGAGCGCAAGGGCCGTGGACGAAGAGGGAAAAATCCTCATGTACGCCAAGAACATGGAAATGAGGTGGCTTGCTCCTTGACGGCGGGACGGCGTGCCGTACGATCTTCGGAAAGGATCGGTTTTTCCCGCTCTCCGCTTTGCATGGCCTCATTGGGATTTTCGGGAGGTTTCCAGGTATGGGAAAAGCAAGGAATTTGACTTTTCAAAACTCTTCAAGCGTTTTGAATTTTTTCATCATGACGATATTCATCCCCGTATTTTTAAACATATTTGCCTATTATGGTTTTACAAGCAACTATACCGTAAATGTATTCTCTAAAAAAACATTTATGGAGCAATACGAAAACGGAATATTTAAATATAGACTGATTGGAAAATTTTTGCTTTTAGAAACATACGATGCATTGGAATGGATGAAAGAAAAAAATATATCCATTCCGCAAGCACCATGGCAAGAAAAGACGGTCAAGTTTCTCGACGAAGAAGGAGACACTTTATTTTATCAAAGTTATTTCATTCTAAACACTTTCTTTCTATGCCTTACATGCTTTCTTCTCTTTTCGATTGTTGGAATGGATATTTTCGATATTTCAAAAAGCGAGAAGAATTCATGGCTTATGATCGCGACGTTCTTGATGGTATTAAGCCAATTCGTTGTTGTCCCTTACGACAACATTAGTGTTTTTTTGCTATGTTCCGGAATATATGTAATTATTCTTAATATGGAAAATAAAAAAAGAAGATATTTTCTCCTTTCAATAATAATTATTGTTTCCACCTTGACAAGGGAATCTTCTCTTATTATTGTTGTATTCTATGCATCGATTTTTATATATAAAAAATATATACATGAAAGCTTGGAGTCTTCATGGAATCCAATATTTTTGTTTTTATTGTATTTATTGACCTATGGGGCTCAAAGATTGTTCCAAAATCGAAGCGATCTGTTTTATCAAAAATTCCTCCTTCTCTTAAACATGTTTGAGCCCGGAGGGCTAATCAGTTTTTTCTTTTTCCTTTCCATGCTTTGGTTCTTTTTCTCCAACACGAAAAGCGATGAAAACAAAAAAATAATTTCTTTGTTTCTAATATTATCTTTCCCTTATATTTTCACGATATTTTGCGTTGGAATTCTTTGGGAGATAAGATTGTGGGTTCCTATTTTTATTTGTACTGGCTTGCTTTCCATAATAAATCCCAAAAAAATATTGGAATTTCAACTACCCGTTTTTTTATGAAATTACTTTTCGGTTCGTTTTCTCGAAAATCCATACAAGCAACTTGTTGGTCGGCCAGTAAATCAAAAGCGAAGGAACCATTAATATTAAAACATAATAAAAAAATAAATTAAAACTGGATAGATCCAAATTGAGAAGGATTACTCGATGCAGCCAGTTGATGTTGTATTCAGGAGTAGTAAAGAGAATCGTCAGAATGAAGACGACGAAGGTCTGCATGGACGCCAAAAGCCAACCTTTGGTGGAAGCCCCAAGGCTCGCAAGACTCGCAAGACACAGAGGAGCCATGAAAACATGGATATAAAAAGCGGTTACCTTTTCAACAAGCAAGAGCTCGGAATCGAATATCCACCGATTCGCTCCAATCAAAGAATAGCTTGAAAAAAAATAAAGCCAGAAATCCAAATTCCAGAATACATGGTAGATCAGCGTCAGGACCACTTGGGCCGTCACGATGAGGGAGCTGCGAAGGAACAGCCCCACGGCGGCCGCGAGAATGGAAACGTTGCAGAGCCAAAGCAAGTTCTGGAAACAATCCCGCAGACACAAGGAAACGGACGATGCCATCCAAACGACGAGGAAGGAGCCCCCCGCGATGATCGGAAAATCCAATTTGCGCTTTGCTCGACGCGAATACGTCATGGATTTCGTCGTTGAAAACAACCGAGCTTCCCCCGAAAGGGAAATCCGGCGGCCAACTTCCGGACCTGCACCGACCTTCGACCTGGAATGACAAGCATGCGGTGCCATCCGACAGGAAGCTCGAGCATCGAGCGAAAGACGCCGTGAAAAACGGGCCGGCCCATCTTCAAGGGCCGACCCGCTTTCACCTAGCGTTTCTCGCATGGGACCGCTTTTCCGAAATCGGAAAAGCGGGACGACTGTCGTCTCATCTTCCCGCAGCCATGACCGCGATGCCGAAGGCGTAAATCCGGGTCGGGTCGTTGGAGCCTTCCCGGCACGTGGCTTCCGCGTGATAGTAGCCCGGCTCACCTACCCACTGAAGCTCGTAGCAAGTATCTCCCCGGGGCCGTCCCGCCGTGTTGGTCACGTCGTTGCCCTCGAGGTCGTAAACGAACCACTCGTACTGTCGGCAAACCGTGCCCGGAGGGGGAGTGAGCAAAACGGGGTCGGGATCGTCCCCGGACCGGACCTCGACGCGGACCGGCTTCTCGCTCCCGGGCTTCGCGGCCTTCCGGGGCACCTCCACGTAGAGGAAACCGTCGCGATAGGTCGCCCCGATCCCGTCGCGGTCGAACGTGAACCGGAGGGGGATCACGCGCAGGAACGCCCCGCTGTGGATCTCCACCTGGCGGTAGCAGGT
>Ga0180430_10002339_pt1 | contig 17255 bp, 8 predicted proteins | sample SS_ome_9_FD_132999 | JGI IMG/M metagenome (GOLD analysis project Ga0180430, IMG submission 132999) | Hypersaline lake sediment archaeal communities from the Salton Sea, California, USA - SS_1_S_2 metaG | ecosystem: Environmental > Aquatic > Non-marine Saline and Alkaline > Hypersaline > Sediment... | reverse complement strand
CGGTCTGTAAGCCGTCGGGAATGTTGGAATTGTAGCGCTGGGGCGGCACCACCGGGGCATGGATGTGCTGGGAAACCACGGTCAGGGGGTCGTCGCCGGAAAAGGGCAGCCGCCCGGCCAGCAGTTCATACATCATCACGCCCAACGCGTACAGGTCGGCTCGATGGTCGCCGGCTTCGCCCATGGCCAGTTCCGGGGCCAGATACGAGGCCGTGCCGGCTACCAGCCCGTCCCGGGTAAGCCGCGATTGGCCTTGAATACGAGCCAGGCCAAAGTCCATCACCTTAACCTGGCTATCGGGGGTAATCATTACATTTTCCGGCTTCAGGTCTCGATGAACCACGTTGTGCTGGTGGGAATATTCCAGGGCGGCCAGAATTCCGTCAATGATCGGCAGCGAGACATCAAACGGCGTTAAATTGGGGGTGTAACTATTATCCAGCGCCCACAAATCCTGGCCGGGGATATATTCCATCACCAGATAGGGCAACTCCTCGGACTGGCCGTAATCATAGAGGGTGATAATATTAGCGTGATTCAACCGGGCTACCGAGCGGGCTTCGCTCCAGAACCGTTTTAATACGTCGGCGGCCATGCCGCCACCGGCGGTGAACAGTTTAATGGCAACGGTACGTTTGAGTTGTTCGTCCGTGGCCTGGTAGATGACACCGGCGCCGCCACGTCCCAGCTCCGACACAAGGTGATACCGCTGGTTGAGCGTTGTGCCCACTGCTATAGACGCCGAGGGGGGTCGTCGCTTAAACATGGATTACCTCTGGGTAATTTGATCAAAAAGTGGAGACATCTGCTCAATTTTACATACGAATCAGCGAGTCGGCGAATCACTATTGTTTTTGTAGCGCCGTATCCGGGAGCGAAAGCGGATTTGCTGTATTTGCGCTTTCATGTGGGGCAGATTCTTTTCATTTTACTTTAAAGAAAATCTAGCATACTTCTAATAAATGACCGTTATCATGTAAATAAGATATACGGATTGTGATATGGGATTTGCGCTATGCAATTTGCCATTTGAAAGGAGTATTCGATGAACTGGTCTGTTAAATTAGGGCGAGTATTCGGCATAGACATCAAAATGCATCTGACTTTTTTGTTGATTTTGGTGTGGGGCGCTTTTATGTATGGCGGCAGCGCCGGACCTTTGTATGGCGTTATAGTAACTCTCAGTCTGTTTGCATTGGTTTTGCTACATGAGTTGGGCCACAGCCTGGCGGCGATGATGTACGGTATTCCGGTACGCGACATCACCCTGCTGCCGATTGGCGGCGTGGCTCGGCTGGAACGGATGCCGGAGAAGCCGGTACAAGAGCTGGTGGTCGCTCTGGCCGGACCGGCGGTCAATGTGGTGTTGGCCGCGGTGTTGCTGCCGGTGGTGGCCGCTTTGAGCCTGGGCCAATCTATGACGTTTTCGCTGAATATGCTGACCGAACCGGGCCTGTTGGGGTTGTTGGCCTTTTTGCTGAGCGCCAACGTATCGCTGGCGGTCTTTAATATGATCCCGGCTTTTCCGCTGGACGGGGGCCGGGTGTTGCGGGCCACGTTGGGCTTTTTCACCAATTACGCGCAGGCTACGCGGGTGGCCGCCACAGTGGGGCGGTATCTGGCCATCGGGTTGGGTATTGTGGCCATCACGATGGGCCAAATCTGGTTGACGATGATTGCCCTGTTTATCTTTTTTGCCGGCGGGCAAGAAGCGCAAGCTGTCGAGGCCCGGACTGTTTTACGGACGGCCAAAGCCGGCCAGGCCCTTTCCGGCGAAACAGTGGCCCTGTCGCCCCAGGCTACGGTGGGGCAGGCGGCCTCGATGCTGCTTTCGGTGCGGCAACCGGAGGTGGTTGTGTTGGACCCGGTCAGCGGCAATTTGTTGGGCATTACCAGCCGCCGCAAAATTGTGCAGGCTATGCAGGCCGGCCAGTGGTACCGGCGTGTAACAGAAATTATGGAGCAGGCCCGTAACATTCCGCGGGTGGCCCTGTCTACGCCGTTGGATGAAGTGCAAGACAAGCTGGCCCAAACCTCCAGCCGCATCGTGGCCGTGTACGATGGTCTGCACTTTAAGGGGTTGATTACAACAGACGATATTTACCGTATGTTTTCACTGTTATCCTATCATAACCAAAACCAACAACGGACAAGCTGGAAATTGGCCGGGTAAATGGTAATCGTTTTTACAGAAAAAATGGAGCAAGCTCACAAGCCTGCTCCATTTTTTTGTTGATACCGGGTACACGTGTTTATCATTTTATCTATTTTTTGCTATCCAGTAGTAACCGGATTTTTTGAGCCAGTTCCGACGGGGTAAATGGTTTCCGCAAAAACGCTGTGTCCGTTTCGGATAAACTGTGCTGGACCAATTTGTTATCGGTGTAGCCGGAAATGAACAGGGTTTTCATACCGGGATAAACCGGATGCAGATATTCGGCCAGTTCGGGGCCGGTGATGCCTCCCGGCAAGATGACGTCGGCTATTAACAGGTCAATCACACCGGGCTGCTTTTTGCAGGTTTCCATGGCTTCCGGGCCATGTTGGGCGGTGAGCACAGTATAGCCATTATTTTTTAGGGCCTGTTGGGCCATCTCTCGGACATCGGCTTCATCTTCAACCAGCAAGATTGTTTCCGTTCCACGAACCGTCGCCTGCCGAAGGTTGGGCCGGGGGTCGCTACTTTTTTCTGCTGTCAGGCGGGGCAGATAGATTGTAAAGGTTGCCCCGTGTTGTGGCTCGCTCTGGACCTCGATATGACCGTTGCTTTGTTGGACGATGCCATGTACCATTGATAATCCCAAACCGGTACCTTCGCCGACCTCTTTGGTGGTGAAAAACGGTTCAAAAATACGGGCCTGGGTTTCTGCATCTATACCCTGGCCGGTATCGGTTATGCTGAACATCACGTAAGGGCCGGGAGACATCTCCGGAAACCGGGCCGCATCATCATCCCCAAGCTCAATATTGGCTGTCTGAATGGTCAATTGCCCTCCCTTCGGCATTGCATCGCGGGCATTAATGGCCAGGTTTATGATGATTTGTTCAAGTTGCCCCTGGTCGGCCTGTATCTGGCCAACATCCGGCGACAGATCAATGACCAGTTCTATATTTTCGCTAATCAAACGGCGCAGCATTTTTTCAATGTTGCTGATCACCTCGTTGATATTGATGACTTCGGGCTGTAATACCTGCCGACGACTAAATGCCAGTAACTGCCGGGTGAGTGAGGTGGCCCGGTCTGCCATTTTTTTTATTTGGCGGATGTCTTTGTAGTCAGGGTCATCTTCATTCTCATGTTTTAGCAGCAGCATTTCGGTGTAGCCGGTGATAACGGTTAAAATATTGTTGAAATCATGAGCCACGCCACCGGCCAACTGGCCTACGGCCTGCATTTTTTGAGATTGCCGCAGCCGTTCCTCCAGTTGTTTGCGTTCGGTAATATCAACCGCCACCCCCAATAGCCGGACAACCTGTCCGTTTTTGTCGAAGATGGGCCGTTTGACGGTTTGCATCCAGTGAACCTGCCCGTGGACATCGGTTACTTTTTCCTCCGAGACAAACTGCTCCTGTCCGGTTTCAAACACCAGCTTGTCTATCTTGTGAAAGAAGGCTACCTGTTCCGGATTGGGGTTAAAATCCGTGTCGGTTTTGCCGATGATTTCTTCAACCGGCGCCCCAAATTGGTCAGCCACCGCTTGATTGACCAGTAGAAAACGGCCCTCGCGGTCTTTGACAAAAATCAGGTTGGGGTTACTGTCAATGATTTGTCGCAAAAACTTTTGTTGTTCTTCAATTTCCAGGCGATGTTGTTCGATGGCCTGTTCGGCCTCTTTTCGATGAGTAATATCACGCAGAATAATGGTGAAAAAAGTTTGCCCCGCAGTTTTTATTTTGGAAATTGAAGCCTCAATGGGAAACTCGGTTCCGTCACGCCGATAGCCGCTCAATTCGCCCAAATTGTCCATTTGCCGGGCGGTTGTGCCGGTCTGGGCAAATTGGCTGATATGGTGGCGATGTGGCTGGCGGCGGTCTGGGGGAATCAACGTGTCAACCGGCTGACCCAAAATTTCATTAACGCTGTAGCCAAACATTTTTTCGGCGGCCTGGTTAAACAATACAATTTGTTGGTCAGCATCAAGGGTGATAATGGCATCCATGGCCGAATTGATGATACCGGCCAGCCGGAGCTGATTTTCTTGCAGGGTTTGTTGGCTTAGCTGTTGTTCGGTGATATCCACCACTTGAGAAACAAAGCAAATTGGCTGCTGCTCCAAATCATAAATCAGGCTGACCTGCAACAGGGTATAAACCAGTTGGCCCCCTTTGGTAAAATACCTTTTTTCCATTTGAAACTGTTGAATTTCTTCGGCCAGCAACTGGGCCACCAACTTGTTGTTCAAGAGCATATCATCGGGATGAGAAATTTCAGCAAAGGTCATCCGTTGCAGCTCGTCGGCTGAATAATCGAGGGTATCACAAAAGGCCCGGTTTACCTGCAAATAGTGCCCGTCCAACCCGGTCATTGCCATTCCGATGGGGGCTTGTTCAAAAAGAAGCCGAAACTGGGCTTCACTTTGATGCAGTTGCGCGACCCGGCGGTCAATTTGCCGTTTGAGCATCCGGTTCCAGACCAGGATGCCGGTTAGCAACAGGCCGATGACGGCCAACCCCCACCAAAAATAGGGGAGCATATCGGCCAGTGTATTCTTTTCATAAACGCCAAACCATTTTTCCTGGAGACGCTGATACTCGCCGGTTGTCTTGAGAATATTTAACCCTTCGTTGAGCTGAGCCAGTAACTGCTGGTTGCCTTTGGCCACGGCAAAAGCATACTCGCGGGGCAACAAATCGTTACCCACCGCCTCGATATTGGTCAATCCGAACCGGTCAATCAAATACAGTCCCTGCATTCTGGGCAAAAAGGCGGCATCGGCCTCGCCGGCAGAAAGCCGGCGCAATACCTCCGGCGCATCGGTGACGGGGATAATGCGGGCCGGGATCGCTTCCGTTTTCAGATAATCGTGCATAATGTCGTCTTGCTGCACGATGACCGTTTTACCCCGTACATCATCCAACGAACGAATGGATGAATCTGTCCGCACAAAAACAGTAAAAGAGACCACCGAATGGGGAACTGAAAAATCTACCAACCCTTCTCGTTCCGGAGAGCGGTACATGCCGGCCAAGGCATCAATCCGACCGCTTTCCAGTTCGGCTCGGACCTCCTTCCAGGGGCCAAGCTCAATTTCAACATTGAGGCCCATCACCTCCGCGACCGCTCGCATTAAATCAACATTGAAGCCGGTAGCCTGACCGTTTTGCATAAATTCATAGGGCGGATAATTCCGGTCGCCCCGAACCAAAATTACCGCTTCATCTTGAGCTTGTACCGCAAAATTAATCTCTCCCAAACAGAGCAGCATGATTGTCGCGGTCAATAACAGCCGCAGCCACTTACCCCGAACGGGCGTGAAAGCCGTCCACCTGCCGGCTATTTGATGCATAAGAATTTACCTCAGCTAGATTTGGAACACCCCAATCCGCAGGAAATCGCTATAAGGACAGTATCGAACGGTGTCCTCCTCCAAAGTGCGGATCCCCTTTGGACAGGTTAAAAAGAGAGTATCTTTGTTGGCAAGTATTATATGGCGTAGGCCAACCGTTGGTTGCAGTTTCAGACCCACGTCGAGGCGTAGTCAGTCAGGATGCGGTTTGAGGCTCAATTCGCAACTCGTACAATTCGCTGAAGGTTTTTCAGGAGTTTTGTTCGGAAGCCCAAAACACGGCAGACTTTAAACAGGGCAGACAAAAATTTTTTGTCGGTACTAAACGATTACTAACATTTTACGCTAAAGAAAGAAGGTTGACAAGAGCGCCTCCAGTCCCGTAGTCGCGGCTGCCGGTCAGATCCACTACAAAAAAATCAATGTATTGTCTATGTTTTTTCCAGCAAAAAACTTAACTATAATTTGACAAACACTGTAAATCAAGTATATTTTCTTTCAATTGCTTTTTTGACAAATAATTATCAGTGCATATAATTAGCGCCGCTAAGTTTTTTTGACGCGAATGTTTTTGTGATACTGAAATCGGCTCATTATGCTGACAAGCTCTCAATCAAAACAACAACGAATAAAATCTCTTCAGGACTCTTTTCACGCCCTGATGTGGATTTCTATGCGGCAATTATCCCAGCGGCTGCAAAAATACAACCTTACTCACCCGCAGTTTATCACGTTGGTCTCCCTGGCGGCTCACAAACAGGCCTGCACCATGCGCGACTTGACCGGTGTTACGTTTCATGACCCACCCACGATGACCGGCATTGTTGACCGGCTGGTCAAGATGGAATTGGTCAAACGAACCCGTAGTCAAACAGACCGCCGGGTAGTGCTGGTTGAAATTACGTCTACCGGTCAGGAATTAATCCGACAGATAGACCAGGATTTTATGCAGAACGATTACGGGTGCTACACTGACCTCGGCGATGAAGAGTTGGAGACCTTTGAAAAATTCATCTGGCTGCAACTTCGCATTTTGGTGGGCCGTTATCGGGAGGTTCGGGCTGCCGACCTGGATGCCGAATTGGACAACTTGCAGCGGTTTATGAGCGATCCTATTCGTTATATTCGTTTGGAAAACAGCAAAAGAGAGCCATAATTATTACCTTTGGAGGTGTATCAGTAATGAAGAAACTCTCGCCTTTTATTCTCATTGTAATTTTCAGCCTGGCGACTCTGACCACGGGGTGCAACAACAGCGCCCCCTCGGAAGAAGGCGTGGCTCAGGCCGCCGCCTCGGAAGAAACGGTTGAGATCGGTACGCCGATCGAAGTGGATACCGTTGAGGTTGGGGACATCGCCTTGATTTATTCTTATGCCGGAAACCTGCTGGCTAAAGATCAGATTAATATTTTGCCTGCCGCCTCCGGCCGAATCGAATCGGTATTGGTAGAGGTGGGCGATGAAATCAGCAAAGATGACCCCATCGCCACCATCGAGCGAGACCAGTACGTTGAGCAGGTTCGGCAGGCGCAGGCCGCGTTGACCACCGCTAAACTCAATCTGGCCAAAATGGAACTCGGCTCCCGCCCGGAAGAAATTGCCGCTGCCCAGGCCGCGGTTCAACTGGCCCGGGCTGCCCTGAACGATACCGCCACCATTGACGACAACGAGCGAACCACGGCCGCCGCCGCCCTGGCCCAAGCCGAAGCCGCCCTTAAACAGGCTCAGTCTGAATACGACAAAATCGCCTGGGCCGGCAACGTGGGCCAAATGCCCCAGGCCCTGGCTCTGGAGCAGGCTACCATCAATTATGAAAATGCCCTCTCCGCTTACGAACTGCAAACCAACCCCAGCGATTCCCAACTGGCCCCGCTGATGGCCCAACTGACCCAGGCCGAACTGGCCCTGGCTCTGACCAAACAGCCGTTCCGCGAAATAGATTTTGAAATGGCCCGCGTGGGGGTGGAGCAGGCCGAATCAGCCCTGGCCCTGGCCAATCTGCAACTGGATGAAACCACCATCGCCGCCCCCTTCGACGGAATCGTAGCCGAAGTTTACATCACCGAGGGCAGCATGGCCGGCCCCCAATCCCCCGTCATCCTGCAAGTTTCCAACGATATGGAAGTCTCTATCGAAGTGGAAGAAAGCCGCATTGGGGAGGTTCATGAGGGGCAGAGTGTTTCATTGCAGGTATCTGCTTATCCCGGCCAGGAATTTCCGGCAGCCGTCACCAGCATCTCCCCCATCGCCGACCAGGATACCCGGACCTTTACCGTCAAAATACAGCCTCTTGATAGCAACGGCCAGCTTCGCAGTGGAATGTATGCCAACGCCCAACTGTTGGTTGACGAAAAACAGGATACCCTGCTGATTCCGCGGGACGCGCTGACCACCGTCAACGACGAACCAACTGTTTTTGTGGTTAATGGCGACCAGGTTGAGCAGCGGGCCATCACCACCGGCCTGGCCAACAATGGTCAAATCGAAGTACTGTCTGGCCTGGAAAGCGGCGACACCATTGTCGTTTCCGGGCAAGCCAATCTGATAGACGGCGCCAAAGTAGAAGTGGTCAATAACTTGTAACTCCGTTTCGAAAAAATTACCGGACTTATGTATCAGCTAAACAGATACCTGCTGCATAAAGATTGAGAGTAGAGAATTAATTATGGGTTTAACTCGATTATCCTTGCGTCGCCCGTTAACCATGCTGATGATTATTCTCAGCCTGGTAGTGATGGGGTACCGCGCTTTCACATTTTTGAAACTGGACCGCTTCCCCGCGGTTGACTTCCCCTTTGTCTCCGTGGTAACGGTTTTTCCCGGCGCTTCACCGGAAGACGTAGAGGATCTGATTGTCAAACCGATCGAAGACTCGGTGGCAACCATCTCCGGCATTGACCAGATTATCTCCCAGGCTACCGAAGGAGTGGGCACTGTAACCATCGCCTTTGTGGAAGGTACCGACGGCAACACCGCCGCCATTGACGTAGAACGGCAAATTTCCGGCGTCAAGGGCCAACTCCCGGCTGAAGCCGAAGACCCGACCGTTATCAAGGCCGACCTCAACGCTATCCCGGTGTTGGTGATGGCCCTCAGCGGTCCGCAAAGCCAGGATGCCCTGTATGATCTGGCTGAAAACAGACTCAAAACCCGATTTCAGGCTGTACCGGGCGTCGCGTCTGTGAGTATTGCCGGCGGACGGGAGCGCGAAGTGCAGGTCAATGTCAATCCGGCCAAACTGTCGGCCTATGGTCTGTCGCTCGGTGCTGTGCAGCAGGCCCTGTCTGCCAATAACCTGACCTTCCCCGCCGGTTCCATCGAAGAGGGCCGCCAGAAGCTGTCGGTGCGCTCGGTGGGTGAATTCCAATCCCTCAGAGACATCGAAAATATCATCGTCAACACCGGACAGCCGGGCGGCGGCGATAACGGCCCCAAACTGGTCGGACAGGATACCGGCGGCTTTATTTACCTGCGCGACGTGGCTACTGTTAGCTACGGCCTGAAAGACCGCGACAACAAACTCCGCTACAACGGCCTGGAGGCGGTCAGCATCAGCGCCATTAAATCCAGCGAAGCCAACACCGTTGAAGTTGTCAACAATATCAATGATACAATTGAAGAAATCAACGCCGAACTGCCGACCGGCGCCGAACTGACCGTGGTGCTGGATAACGCCAGCTTCATCAGGGATGCTGTCGCCGCCGTACTGGAAGACCTGGTTCTGGCCGTTATCATCACCGGCCTGGTGATGTTGGTTTTCCTGCATACCGTCCGCAGCACCTTTATTGTTCTGTTGGCGGTTCCAACCTCCATCATTTCTACATTTTTAGTAATGTGGATGCTCGGCTTCAGCCTGAACCAATTGACCTTGCTGGCCCTGACCCTCGTCATCGGGATTCTGGTTGACGACTCCATTGTGGTGATTGAAAACATCGAACGTCACCTCAAAATGAAAAAACCGCCCAAGCAGGCCGCCATCGAAGGCCGGTCTGAAATTGGGTTGGCGGCCATCACCATCACCCTGGTCGACGTGGTGGTTTATCTGCCGGTGGCCTTCACCTCCGGCATTGTCGGCCAGTTCTTTTTCTCTTACGGCGTCACCATTGCCGTGACCGCCCTTTTCTCACTCTTTGTGGCCTTCACCCTCACCCCCATGCTGGCCGGCTTCTGGATGAAGGATGAAACCAGGCCGGAAACAGAACCACGCGGCTTGCGCAAAATCTTCCACTTCCTGGGCCGGCCTATCGCCTGGATTTGGAACGGCTTTGTCTACTTGTGGGAAAAAGGGTTTAACGGCCTGGCCTGGTTATATGGCATGACCTTACGCTTTTTCCTGCACAACTTTTTAACCCAGACCCTGGCCGTTATTCTGGCGATTGTTGCCCTGGGCGGTGGTTTTTATCTGGTAGTAGGCGGCTTTGTCGGCTCGGAATTCTTCCCACAAGAAGATGACGGACAAATCAGAATTGATCTGGAAATGCCGCCCGGCACCGCGCTGGACACCACCGACCAGATTACCACCCAACTGGAACGGATTGTGCTGAACAACGTACCGGAAGCGACCGGCATGCTGACCCGCGTCGGTGGCAGCAGCGGGGGCGGTTTTGGTGGCGGCAGTCGAGCCAGTAACCTGGCCACCATCAACCTGACCCTGGTTGATAAAGAACAACGGGAACGCACCACCACCGATGTGGTTGAAGCGTTACGCCCGCTCTTCCAAAAAGTACCGGAGGCCCTGATTACCGTCTCCCTCAACTCCGCGATGGGAGGTGGCGGCGCAGCCAGCCCCATTGAAATACAAGTTTATGGCGAAGACCCGGACCAGCTGATTGACCTGGCCAACGAGGTCGAGGCTGTTATGAAGACCGTACCGGGAACCGTTGACATCAAAAACACCGACGCGGCCCGCGCTCCCGAACAAGAACTGCTTGTTGATCGGGACGCCGCCCTGGACCTGGGACTGGCTCCGGCCCAGGTAGCCACCACCCTGCGGACCGCCCTCAGCGGCAGCCAGGTCGGTAATTTTGACCCGCCTGAAGGTGGTACGGAAATGGACATCACCCTGCGTATCGACGAAAACGCCCGTGATAATATCAACCAGATTTTAGCCCTGCCCCTCAGCTACGTGAGCGGTACGCCGGTAACCCTGGAGCGAGTGGTCAACCTGCAACGGACCGAAGCCCCGGCCCGCATCAACCGCTACGACCGCCAGCGAGTGCTGACCGTGGGCAGCGACACGAGCGGCCGGACCAGCGGCGATGTGACCGCCGACATTGAGGCGGCGATTGCCGAACAGGTCGAATTTCCGGTGGGCTACGGCTTCCGGGCGGTGGGGATGGCCGAACAGCAGCAGGAATCATTTGCCCAGTTGGGGCAAGCTATCCTGCTGGCCATTGTGCTGATTTATATGTTGTTGGTAGCCCTGTATCAAAGCTGGCTGCATCCGCTTTCGATTATGTTCTCCCTGCCGGTAACGCTGGTGGGCGCGTTTGGCGGCCTGTGGCTAACCGGCAACAGCCTGAACCTGATCTCGCTGCTGGGCATCATCCTGCTGACCGGCGTGGTCACCAAAAACGCCATTCTGATTGTTGACTTTACCAACAACTTGCGTACCGAACAGGGCTACGAACGCAAAGCTGCCCTGATCGAGGCGGGACAACGCCGGCTGCGGGCCGTGCTAATGACTACCCTGACTCTGGTCTTTGCCTTGCTGCCGTTATTGCTGGGCACCGGCGCCGGAGCCGAAACCCGTGCTCCGTTGGCCGCGGTGGTCATCGGTGGGACCGTTTCATCAACCCTGCTGACGTTGGTCTTGGTCCCGGTGGTTTACAACTTCTTCGACTGGGGCGGCGGTTTTACCACCCGCCTGGTGCGGAACATCATCGGCGCAGAACCGGCTGCCGACGAACCCGGACCAACCACCGAACCCGTACCGCAAACCGGCAAATAGAGTCTCAGAACACAGATAACAGATCGGTAGTACTCTGAAATCTGACATCCGAAACAGGACATACCTTATGAAAAAATATCTATGGTTGACAACAATACTGATTATCTCGATTATTCCTCTTACCGGTTGCGCCCTGGTGGGGGAAGAGGAAGCTGAAATCGAAGAACCGATTAATGTCGCCGAGTGGCCCACGCCGGTTCCGACTGCGGAAAAGGCCGCCCCCACCCCGTTTACCAAAGTGACCCTGCCGCCGACCGCCACCCCCTCTCCCCGGGCCGATACTCCGACTCCCCAACCAACCGCCGCCGCGTCGCAAACTGGCCTCAGTGCGGCCTCTATTGATACTATTCTGGAGCAGGTGGGAGCGTTGGGTGGACTGTCGCCGGTGGCTGTGGCCTTTACCACCAGAGATACCGGTGTTTATCAGGGACCATCTGCCGCGACAGAACTGGCAGAATCCGTTAAATCCGCCGAGATGCTGGCTATTCTGGGGCAAAACCAAACCGGCAACTGGCTGTACGTCATCACCATTACCGCGGCCCGAGGCTGGATTCCAACCGACGCCCTGCGCGTGACCGGCTCCCTGGCCGAGGCTCCGGTATTGCCGGATGACCCCATTGCCGCGGCTCTGGCCGAGGTGTTGGGCGGCGAACTCCCCGCGGCTGAAGAACCGACCGTCGAGGCCGCCCCGCCGCAAACCAGCCCGGAGGTTATCCCCGCCGCGGCTGAAACCACCGTTGACACCGCTCTGCTGCCCCGCTACACCCTGGCCGAAATTACCGAAGCCGTTGCCATCCGTAAAGTCGAGTTGCGCCGCGGGCCGGGTGAAAATTTTGGCGAAGTGAACACCCTGACCGTGGATGAAAAAGTAATGGTGCGGGCCGTCAGCCCTGACCGCGGCTGGGCTGTGGTCGAAGCGCCCTTCTCCAAAATCGGCTGGGCGCCGCTGGATAGCCTGACTGTGTCCGGTTCGCTGGAGAACGCTCCGGCGGTACTGACCGCCTGGGTAGACAGCAACGAGCTGGATGTGCGGGATGGCCCCGGCATTTATTACGATGTGGTGGGCAAGCTGGGCATCAACGAAATTGTGTCGGTGTTGGGGCTGGACGAGGGTCGCAGTTGGGCGCTGGTCGAAACCCGGGCCGGCGGATTGGGCTGGATTCAGTTGCGCCTGCTGACGATTGCCGGCTCATTGGCGGATGTGGCCGAACTCGATAACGATATTCTGGCCCAGGTGTGGCAGGCTGAAACTCCGGCCGCGCCCACCGGGGCCGTCGCCACCGCGCCCGCGGGTCGTCCTCTGGCGCAGAGTCAGCTTGTCATCCAGCGTAGCAGCGGCGGTGACATTCTGGTCATCAACCCGGACGGCAGCGGTTTGCGCCAACTGACCACCGGTATTGACCCCGTTCTGTCGCCTGATGGGCAGACCGTGGCCTTTACCCGCTGGCAGGGTGAAACCGGCTCTGTGTGGCTCATCAACATTGACGGCAGCAACGAACGGCAAATTCTGGGCAATATCAAACAGGTCAAAGGCCCGGACTGGTCGCCGGACGGCAGCCAATTGATGGTCAATTTCCAACAGGGCGGTCGTTTGCAGGAAAAACAGGAATGTGTGGACGCGGCCAAAGCAGGCCGTCCGCCCTACAATGCCTACGATATTGAATTTGTGATGGAAACAGATGGCGACGGCGACCGGGAAGCAAAGCTGTGCTGGATGCTGCCCGCCGATCTCTACTGGCAATTACGCCTGATTAACGTGGCCGATGGCTCCTTTACGGATTACGACGGCGGCACCTATGCCTTCCGCCCGGCTTTTGACCCGGCTCGCCCCTGGCGGGTGGTCTCCGACGGCGGGCGGGGCTTGCTGGCCATTGACGTCAACAACTCAGATTACCGGCAGCCGCTCACTGATAATCTGGCCGATAGCGGTCCGGTCTTTTCGCCCAACGGTCAATTTATGGCCGTATTCGGCGGGCGGACCGGCAGCGACCAGGGCTACAACATCTACCGGCTCAATGCCGATGGCAGTGGCCGGCTGCGCCTGACCGAAACGCCGCTGTGGGTGGCGGTTCAGCCGGAGGCCCAAAAGCAATGGAACAATGTGGCTCCGGCCTGGGCATCGGACGGCTCAAAAATTGCCTTCCTCACCGACCGCACCGGGCGTTGGGAGATTTGGACGATGAACCCGGACGGCTCTAATCAGCAGGCTCTCTTTTCCGATGAGGTTAACGACCAGTTGGAGCTGGAATACAACTTTGTGGATGAACGGGTCATCAGTTGGCGGTAAACAATGCGTGTCATTTCCGGCAGCGTTAAAGGCAGAAAATTGATACCGGTACCGGGCGATACCACCCGGCCTATCACCGACCGGGTGAAAGAGTCGCTCTTCAATATTCTGGGGGACTGGATTATTGAGGCAAAGGTACTGGATTTGTTCGGCGGCACCGGCGCAGTCGGTATCGAAGCCTTGAGCCGGGGCGCGGCCCACATCATGTTTATAGACAAAAGTGTGGCCGCGGTGCGGACCATCAAAGAAAATCTGCGGCGGACTGGCCTGGTCAATCAGGCCTCTATCAGAAAAGCTGACGCCTTCAAGATTCTGGGCCAGCCGCCGCCGGAAACCGGTCCTTATGATTTGATTTATGTGGCCCCGCCGCAGTACAAAGATATGTGGGCCGAAGCCATCGAAATACTGGACGAAAAAATTGATAGCTGGTTACTGCCGGATGGGGTGGTCATTGCCCAGATTCATCCCAAAGAGTACCGGGATTTGATGCTGCAAAATCTGGTTTTGTACGACAAACGTCAATATGGCAGTACCGTGCTCTGTTTTTACGAAAAGCATCAATGATTTGGAGGGTCGGGGAGAGGTAAGCAAACAATAGCGTAGTTCGGGGGGCAAAATGGAATATTTACCTGACTCAAATATAGACAGACCGGACCCGGTAGCGGATGTGCCAACACCCGCGTCTGCCAAACGAGGCAAAAAATGGCTGTGGGGGTTGCTCGCGGTCGGGGTTGTTATCGCGGCCGGCTTGGGCAGCCTGGCCTATTTTGCCGGAGACCAACTGTACCCGGCCCTCAAAACCGCGGCCCAAACCTTCTCAACCATCAACCATACGCCGGTATCCAATAAAATATCTTTCATCGGCAACGATGGCGATGTCTGGCTGGTAGCGCCGGATGGCAAAAATCCGGAACAGATCACCGATAATAAACGAGGCTATCGCTTTCCCACCTGGTCGCCGGACGGTCGTTATCTGGCCTTTGTTGGTCCGAATCAAAAAAGCGATACGGCCCTGTACGTCACCCCCACCAAAAATCCGGCCCCGAAGATTATATTCGACAATCCGGACTCTGCCCCGTTTTACCTGTATTGGTCACCCGATAACCAATCCATCACATTTTTAACCCAGGAGCAATCCGGCATGGCGATGCGTCTGGCTGATGTTTTGGCCGGCAACAGCCGCATTATGGCCGAAGGCGCGCCCTTTTACTGGGTTTGGTCGCCCAAAGGGGACAAACTTTTGATGCACGTGGGCGGCTCGCGGGCGATGTCGGAGCAGGCCCACCTGTCTATCATCGAAAATCAATGGGAATCCAGCCGGGTTGAATTGAATTTGGCCCCCGGCGGTTTTCAGGCGCCGGATTGGTCTGCCGACGGCAATCACTTTTATTATGTGGCCGAAGATGAAACCGGGCAGCAGGCCATGTATCGCACCCACGCCGAAACACTGGAACAGACTCGACTGACCGACCTTTCCGGCTATACCTACATGGTTCTGTCTCCGGACGAAAAGAACATCGCTTATCTGCAAATTGAGCCGGGCGACCGGCCCCCGTTTGGCACGGCCTATCTGGCTTCAACCGATGGCTCTTCGCCCCGCCGCCTGACGGAACAGCTGGTGGGGTCTATGTACTGGTCGCCGGACGGCAGCAAGCTGGCCCTGCTGACTATCGGTCAGCGCGGGCAGGGGGCTACGGCCAAAGCCGGGGGGCTGGCCGCGCCGTTGCCGCAGGATATTGTCTTTCGCTGGCTCATTTACGACATGGAAAACGATACCCTGGAAATTCTGACCTCGTTCAGCCCCACCACCCATTTTTTACAGACAGTGCCCTACTTCGACCAGTATCATCGCTCGTTGACCTTCTGGAGTCCGGACAGCCGGTATTTTGTTATCACCAAAGCAGAGGAATCAGAAAGCAGCCGGCAGGGAACAGCCTGGGTGCTGGACACAACCGGCCAGGCTGAGCCGGTGCAGGTGGGGCGGGGTACGCTGGCGGTGTGGTCGTGGCAGTAGGGGCTAGAAATAACCGGCGCCCCACACCGGCGGCAGTTTCACCCGAACGGTCGTCCCCTGGCCGATTGTTGAAAACAGTTCAACATCGCCGTGCAGTTGTTTGAGATAGGTTTGCACGTTATAGAGACCGGCGCCGCGCCCAACTCCTTTGGTAGAAAAGTGCGGGTCAAAAATATGGGGCAAACTGTCCGGGGCAATGCCGCGTCCGTTATCCACCACCTCGACGGTGTAATGACCGTTAACCGTCACATTGAAGATTAACCGGCCATCGGCGGACATCGCCTCCAGGGCGTTGAGCGCCAGGTTGACAAAAATTTGCAGCAAGCGGGTTTGGTCTGAGGTGACAACCGGTCGCTCCGGCTCGCAATTAATAACTACGGTGTGGTCCAGCACTCGATGGGCCACCAATGGTTTGACACTTTCCAGGAGCGACTTCAGGTTAATCGGGGCCGGAATCAGGGGGCGATTGCGGCGCAGTTCCAGCGTCAGCAGGCGGATAAAACGCAGATTGTGCTGGATTGACGGCCAGGGATAAAGCTGCGGGTCAAGGCTGGGGCTGGTTTGGATGGTGGCAAGCATTGCCTCGACTGCTGCCAGTAAATCGTCGGCCAGGGGATCAATTAATTCAGCGGCCTGGTCAAAAATATCCGCGGGCACCGGTCTGCTCTTCTGCTCATTCAGAAATAGACGTTGTTCCCGAATGTTTTTTCGCAGCGCGGTGGCCGGTTCAACCGGTTTCAGGGAGCCGGTCAGGGGCAGTTTGACGACCAATGAATCGGCCTGGTTGGTCAATTGGCCGTCGTAACGGGCCAGAATTTTCCAGGCCAGATAGCCGTAAACCGCCCGGTTCTTGTTTTCATGAAACGCGTCCAGGATTTTCTTGGAGGCAATGGCCGGTACCGACCCACCGTCAAACACAATCACCGCAAATTGGGCGTTGGCTGTCACTGCGATGGTCAACCGGGTGTCGTCGTCACCAATTCCCAGCCAGCCAATCACATCGAAAATTAGCAGGCGGAGGTCCTCTGCCGAAATATCTACCAGCATTTCAGCGCTCGATTCCGGGGCAGCAGGGTCAATATCAACATCCGGCCATAAATCAACCACGGCCCCCAGGGCCGGGCCAAGCGGAGCCGGCTCAAATTTTTGATACCGCCGGATTTTGCAGGGTAAATAATCGAGATTTTGGGCGGCCAGATTGCACTGTGTTTGTTGGCGATGCAGGGTTTTCAAGGTATCGGGCGGTAAATTGGTTTGAGCCACGGCTCCCAATAACATGCCGCCCCGGCTGATGTCGGGCAGGCGGGCCATAATCAGCCGGTCTGCCTCTTCCAGAATTTGGGCCAGTGGTGGTGTTATTTGCCAGAGGACTGTTTGCTGCTGCAATTGACGGTGATAATCCAGGTCGCCGGCCCGTAATTCGTTGCCGGGCCATCCGCTCAAACCATCCACCGCTTCGCCATCCTGCAACTCGGCCAGAGCCTGACCAATCTGCCG
>Ga0180430_10002335_pt1 | contig 17293 bp, 12 predicted proteins | sample SS_ome_9_FD_132999 | JGI IMG/M metagenome (GOLD analysis project Ga0180430, IMG submission 132999) | Hypersaline lake sediment archaeal communities from the Salton Sea, California, USA - SS_1_S_2 metaG | ecosystem: Environmental > Aquatic > Non-marine Saline and Alkaline > Hypersaline >... | reverse complement strand
CCTGCCCAGGTTTATTCCAAATGCATTTTTACCAGTGTTGGCGGAAAAACTGGCGTTAAGATCGTATACTCCTACGCTTTCGAAATATCCGTCCACACTGGCAGATATGCTTTCACGCTTATTTTCCTTGGTAATAATATTAATGACCCCAGCCATGGCGTTGCTGCCATAGACTACCGACATGGGACCCTCTACGATCTCAATGTGATCGATGGAACTTACATTGATCTGAGACAGGTCCAGTATTCCATTCTGTCGTCCTACCAAAGGGACACCATCTACCAGGATTTTCACATGTTCCCCACCGAGACCCTGGATTCGAACTGTAGATCCCAGGGCAGCATCCCTCTCATAGGAGAAGTTGAGCTCATTGGATATCAGCTCGGATAAATTGGTGGCTCCCTTTTTCTCAACAATGCTGTTGTCGATTACCTTCACTTTGTAAATGGACTGATCGATCCTTTTGGGTGAAAACTGGGCTGTTACAACCACTTCATCAAATTCGACCGAGGAAGGCAGCAAGTATAAATTTCCTGAGGTGCCAGGGGAAATTGTATCCATCAAGGTCTGATATCCTACGAAGGAGACAGATATCAATGATCTTTGCTGAACGGTATTTTCCACAACTCCCTCTCTGTCAGAAAGGGCGTAGGAAGTTTGTTTCTTGTCAAGGCTTTCAAAACATACATGGGCATTGGGAAGGGTGCTTCCAGTTTCTTTGTCAACGATTACTAAGCGAGACTGGGCTGACACCAAACCATAAGAGCACACAGCCAGTAAGGCTGTGGCTACTATGGTATTCTTATACATTCCCCTAATACCTTTCATGCTGGCCAGATCTTATTCAACAAGTTCCTTGTCAAACACTATCTTACCTGAAGCACTCCCATCAGTGAACGTAAAGGTTATTTTATACATTTCCTCCCCGCTTTTTACAAAATAGCAGAGGTCCGGTTCCACCACATATTGGAAAGTCCCCATGTCAAAGGATTTCCAATCGGAACCTATTTCAGCAATATCATCTGTAAATTCGGCTTCTGCCGGATCTGCCAGGCTGGTATCAGTTTCTCTAACTTCTCCGGTCTCAACCTCCACATTGGTCAGAACTCCGGTTACATTGTAGGGAATGGATTCGTCCCAATATTTCGTGAAGAGAAGGTCCCACGAATCGCTATCCGGCTCAATGTCAACCACTTCGCCGCTGGCAAATGAAAAGTAGATGAAGTTCTTACTGGTGTAGGAACTACAGGGAATTTCCTTGTCTACTCCAGCCGCATCCACATCTCCATATTTGATGGAGAAGGAATTGGTCATGGCCGCACGCTTCTCAATAAACAGCTTCTTCAATGTACCATCGCTTAATTTGACGATAAAGAGCGAATCGCCCATTACATCATGTGTGGTCATATTATATACACCCCAACCATAATCGGGATGTCCCAGATCGTTCCGGTCAAAGGCTCCGTAATACCAGGAAGTATCCGAATTGTACATAAGAGACCAGTTATCTATATCGGTGACATTCACATTATCCCAGTCATCCTTGTCTCCCAAAGGATAGGTATATAGTCCAATACCGTATCCTTCATTGACCAGTATGGTAGAACTCATAGGATCCGTAGAAAAAGCTAAATCCCATGCAGAACGAGGTGAGGTTTTTACTACACCGTTCTTGAGGCTGTAGAATACTTCATCGGCATAAGCTTCACCCATGCTGATCGAGTCGGCCAAACTCAGGGGTGGCACGGGATCGGGATTTTTTTCACAGGAACTAAAAATGAATAAAGCGAGTAAGAGATAAATCAGGTTTTTCATCTTTTATGGTTTAAAGTTTGATTTCAGAATGGTCAGTTTGTCAGTAATACTGAGCGATTGCGCAATGATAGTCTTGAAATCTGAAGCAATTCTGTAGCAAATCACCTCTCGTGACTTTCATCGAATCTGCAGGGGAAGTCCGGTCCAGGGTCCCCAAAGAATAGTCAGGGAATTAAAAATTCACATATTGCTGTATATGTGAAAGATAGGCGAGTTATAATCCAAATTACCTCCGGGGATTTGTAGCTGCAAAGTGGCAGAAAAAGATAATTTATACAAATTATAAATAATTCTCCCGCGAAAGTTGTGATCTCTTAGTGGGATGAAAGTCTACTTCATGGCACGCTTATACCATTCCAGGGTTTGGATAAAGGCATCCTCATATCCTGATTTTCGTAGCAGTCTGATTTGATCAGAAGCTTCCTGAAAGCTATGGTAAGCACCTGCTGTATACCTGAAATAGCCATCCGTGCAGGCATACTCAGTCAACTGGTCAAGATCCTCAAATCGGGATTTGGACTGGGGAGCCATGGAAGCACCTACCTGTATGGTATACAGGTAATCCTGAGCCACATTTTCCAGGACGGGCTTGTGGTTTGTGCTTAAATCGATAGGAACATAAACACCCAAAAGTTCTGCACCCAGAGGAACTGAGCCGGCCACTCGTACGATTACCTGCCGATTCAAATACCTTCCTATGGGGGAATCGCTTCCGTCCGGATTCCTGTCTTTGGCCAGGGGGGCAGTATCTCCCTTGCCGTCGACCAGGATTCTTTTACGGTCAATACCTTTGCGTTCAAGTCCAAGGGCCACAGCTTCAGCCCGCTGAAAAGAAAGTAGCATATTGTGACGGGAAGATCCTGTGGCATCGGCATGACCCACCAATTCAAGCACAGCCTGTGGGTGCTTGTTCATTAATTCAGCAATTCTCTCAAGCTCCAATTGAGCAGGTATATTCAGGCGGTAACTATTCAGCTCAAACGGGACAGCCGTTTCAAACATTTGAGGAACATCAATGGCAGGACCAGGGAGATATCGAATCTCCGGCTCTGGCTCTGGTACCACTTCTTCCTCTTTCGGTTTGCGGGCGTCTCGGTTCAGTATCTCCTCAATTTCATCGGTTTCCTCCGGCTCTATGACTTCGATTATGGTTTCAGGGATATCCGGTTCAGTTTCGGGGATCACCTCAGTGTCCACCGCTTCATCGTTAAGCGCTGCAAGCTCTTCTGTTTTGACTTCGGGGACATCCTCCACAGGGCTTTCTGCCAGCTCCTCCTCATACTCCAGTTCCATCACCATATTGATGGTATTGGAAGTAGGATCGTCGGGCCTGGGAACCGCGTAATAGGATCCCAGTTCATCCCAACCAGGATTGAAAAATACATCATCACCGGTGGTATTTACCGGGTATCCCAGGTTCACCGGTTCACTCCAAACCCCGTAAGAGTCGAGTTTAGAATAAAACACATCCATTCCTCCGATGGAGTTATGTCCCTGGGAACTGAAAAAAAGTATGGAGTCGTTTCCCGAGATAAAGGGAGTATGCTCCTCGAAAGGTGTATTTATGGTGGGCCCCAGATTTTCGGCTTCGCCCCACTTTCCTTTCTCATCCTTATGGGAAACATAAATGTCGAAACTTCCGGATCCTCCCCTAACATCACTGGTGAAGTACAGGGTGTTTCCATCACGGGAAATGCTGGCATGAGTTTCTGAAGTCCGGCCGTTTATGTTGTATCCCAGTGCTTCTGCTTCGGTCCACCGGCTTCCCTGGAGACGGGATACAAAGATATCGGAATGGGAATAAAACTGGTGCATCAGGTATAGTTCGTCTCCATCGTAGGACAGAGATACAGGGTAGGTCTCCCCCACCATGCCAATCTCGCTGTTGATAACCCGGGGACGGGACCAGAGATCTCCAGTCTTGGTGCTCATCATAATCTTCTTGTCCGAAGGATAATCTACCAGAAAAATGAGCATGTCCCCATTGCCCGATATGACAGGATTGCTGCAGGATGGAAGATCATCGTCAAAATGATCCAGTACACTCGAGAATTCAAATGAAGGTCTGTCCCGTTCTAATTCGGAAGCCCGTTTACATGCCTCGATCTGCATGCGGGCATAGTCCAGTTGCATTTGTGGCTGGTTATCTCCTGCCTCCAGATAGCGCTCATAATTCTCGATGGCTTCTTCGAACTGGTAATTGTGATGATAAGCCTGCCCGAGCATAAAATAGGTGAGTACCGGTGCACCTGATTCCTTATGGGATCCTTCTTTGTAGGACTTGCTCACACCCTGGGCTGCATCTTTCAGAAAAGTAACTGCCTCGTCTTCGTTGCCAGGTATTTCCAGGCAGCAGGCTCCACACAGAAACAGGATGTTGCTGTTTCCCGGATCCAGTGTGAGGAGGTTTTTATACCTGCTGAAGGCTTCTTCATAAAATCCGGTCTCATACAGGTAGTCTGCATCAAAAAATATCCTCTTGAACTCTTTGGTGTATTGTCCCTGCAGACCCATCGCGGTCATGATAAATACACTCAGAAATACTGATCTTCGAAACATCATAACATAAATATATAGGTAATAATGCTAAGTATAATGTTTAAAGAGTCAGGTATTTATCCACAGTTCTTTCAACATTCTACCTTGTCGGGCCGGGATGCCTTCCTGCTAAAAGTCCCGAATCCTCACCTGGATATCCTTCTTTTCCTTTAGAAGGTTCACCAGTTCCTGAGTATCGGTCTGACCGAAATGATAGGGATAAAGGATTTTTGCCTGCATGTCCCTGGCAGCCTCTGCCACCATGGCCGGCGTCATGGTATAGGGCAGGTTCATGGGGAGAAAAGCCACATCGACGGCTACTTTCAGTTCCTTATATTCCGGGATATTTTCCGTATCCCCTCCAATCAGTACATGGCTGTCCCCAAATTTCAGAATGTAGCCATTCCCCTCACCCTTGGGATGATAAGGCTTACCATTGGACCGTGTATGCTTCAGATTGTAGGCGGGAATGGCCTGAATTTCAATGTCTTTCAGAGAAAGAATGTCCCCGTTTTTCATAACAGACGCTTCAAAATCCTCCAGTTGGGCCAGACAGGTCTCTGTCATAACTATGCTGGTCCCGTTTTTCAGCAGTTTATTTATGGCTGTCATATCCAGGTGATCGCCATGCTGGTGAGTAACAAGAATAAGGTCGGCATCGGGAAGGGTGGAATAGTCGGCCTCACGGGAAACCGGATCGATGTGGATTACCAGGTCCTGATAGGTGAACATCAGGGTACCATGACCAATGAAGAACATCTCCAGCTCTCCTTCGGAAGTTTTTAATACATCACTTTCAAATTGTCCATGCAGGGGGGAAAGGAGAATCAGGGAAGCAAGCAGGAGGGTATATACAACTTTCATGTCTGAGGTTTTTTTGTTTATCAAATGTAAGCCGATCCTTCCTAATTGTCAACTCGGTATATCCTGCTTGCTTTGCCTTCTGCTTTCCAGAAGTTTATAAGTAACCGGCACTATAATCAGGGTCAGTATAGTGGACACCATCAAACCCCCAATGATGGTCCAGCCCATAGGCGCCCAGATGGTCCCTCCCCTCAGGGTGAGTGGCAACAGGCCCCCAATGGTGGTAAGCGCCGTAAGCACTATGGGAGTCAGGCGGATCTCAGCCGCATTCTGAAGTGCCTGATTCAGGCTTTCCCCCCTCTCCCTGAGCTTGTTGATATAATCCACCAGAATGATGGAATTATTCACAACAATTCCCACCAGGCTGGTAAGACCGACAAAAGCAGTAAAGGAAAAGGTATTTCCGGTTATCAACAGGGCCCAAATCATTCCTGTAAATGCAAATGGTATGGCCACAAATACAATCAGGGGTTGCTTGACAGATCTGAACTGCAACACCAGCACTGCCAGGATGGAGATCACTGCTATTAATACCGCATTGGTCATGCCCCCAAAGGCATCCGAACGGCTTTCCAGTTCTCCTCCGATGGTATAGGAATATCCTTCAGGCATGGGATAGTTCTCCAGCCCATCCAGGATGGGATCCATGACCTCATCCAGAGGAATTCCGCTGCGCACATCTGCCAGCAGTTCGGCAGTACGTTCCATATCAAAGCGGCTTATGGAACTGGGGACCTGCTGCAATTCCAGATCTACAAATTGTTTCAGGGGTATCTGTTTCCCCGACAGGGAGGAGACATATACCCGGTCCAGGTCCTCCACGGCCAATTCCCCATCAGTCTTCATTTTTAAGATGATCTCATACTCTTCCCCGTCTTTATCTCTGAATTTTGAAATCCCGATTCCTGCCACCGCGGTTCGTATGGTACGGTCGATCTCAATTACCGGAACCCCCAGCATATTGGCTTTCTGTTTATTGATCTTGAAAAGCAACTCCGTATTGGTTTTTACAAATTGGTTTTCAATGTTAATGGCACCAGGCTGTTGCCTGATCATATCCTCCACGTCTGAGGAAATATCACCAAGTAACTCGAGGTCTTCTCCGGTCAGAAAAATCTGTATGGGAGCATCATAGGGGATGCCTTGTTCAAATTCCTTAACCCTGATGCGTGCCCCAGGGAAATGATCAAACTCCTGGCGCAGGCGAGCCAGGGTTGCTGCAAAGGCTTCAGGTTCAAACTCATAAAGCTCCACGTAGATTTCAGCATAGCGGATATCCTGTCGTCTTGGAAATACATTGTAATAAATCTGCGGATTGCCCCGTCCCACATTGGTGGCATAATAACGGACCTCCGGGAACGCATCCAGTACCCCTTCCATATAACGGGCCACCTCGTCGGTTTTCTCCAGGCTGGAACCTTCAGGCAGGGATGCCTGTATCATCAGGTTGGGTTGCTCAGCTTTCGGAAAAAAACTAATATCAATCTGGCTGAACATAAGCGAGGACCCAAGCAGGTACAAAAGAGCGAATACCAGGGTCAAAAGGGGCCTTTGCAGGGCTAACCTCAGGGTGCTTCTGAATGGCTTATCTATGACCCATTGTAAAAGTCTCGCTATTCCTCGTTTTTTCCCGGTCCCCTCCGCCTGTTCTTTAAAAATACTGCTGGTCACCATGGGGGTAAAAGTCAGGGCCACCAGAAGAGAAACTGTCAGGGTGATCATAATGGTCACCGGCAGTGATTTAATAAAATCACCTGTCATTTCTGGCATTGCTGCAATGGGCACGAAGGCCAGGATGGTGGTAATTGTGGCAGAAATGACCGGCCAGCCAATCTCAGAAGCCGCCAGTATGGAAGCTTCCTTTTTCGAATGTCCTTTCTGCAGGTAGCGGTTGATGTTTTCCACCATCACGATGGAGTTGTCAACCAGCATTCCCAGGACCACCACCAGGCCTGCGATGGAAATCTGCTGAAGTCCAAATCCGGAAAGATTCACAAATCCGAGGCCTATGGTTAAGGACAGAGGGATGGCCATGGCTACCACCAGGGAGGATCGAAATCCCAGGGAAAGAAAAATGATCACGGCCACCAGGAACACGCCCTGAAGCAGGTTATTCACAAAGCCGTTGATCCTGCTGCGGACCGTGTCGGGCTGGTTGTAAATTACTTCCAGTCTCATGCTTTCAGGCAGGTCTTCGGTAAATTCCTCCAAAACAGGCTGAAGCTCTTCGTAAGTCTCAAGGACGTTTAATCCCTCTTTCTGACTCACCCCGATAAAAATGCAACGTCGTCCCCCTCCATTCTCCCGGAACATATTTTTGGCCCCATAGCGCGTCAGGTAGTCCCGGTCCTCATATTCAAAACCAACTTCTGCCACATCCCGCAGGTAGATTAACCGACCCTCATAGGAATTCACCACACAGGACCTTATCTCGTCCAGGTCCTGGTAGGAACCGGAAGATTTTACGTTCAGGGTGCTGGCTCCCATTTTTATATCTCCGCCTGGAATATTCACATTGTTGGTCGAAACAGCCCGTATAATGTTATCCAGCGAGGTGTTGACCATGGCCATTTTTTCGAAATCCAGTCTGATCTGGATCTCCTGGCCCGGAAGTCCAAAGTAGTTCACCTTCCGGATGCTCCTGATCTTCTCTATACGTTTGCGCAGTACATCGGCTGTCTTTTCCATTTCGGAAAAAGGCTCATGGTCCGAAATCAGAGCCAGCTGTAACATGGACATATCCGCCACGGTCCATTTCCACATGTCGAGTTGTACAATCTCTTCCGGGAGATCATTTCGAATGCTGTTGATCTGCTGAACCACCTCGTCGTATTTTTCATCCGCATCCGCACTGTACTCAAATTCTACCTGAACAATGGCAAGCCCGTCCCTGACATCCGAGGTAATCCGTTCAATATCCTCCAGGCCATTTAATGCTTCCTCCACCTGAAGTGCTATCATGGTTTCCATGTCCATGGAGTTGGCTCCCGGCATGACCACAATGATGGAAGATCCTGGAACAGACACTTCCGGATTCTCGGTCCGGGGCATGGTCATGAAGGCCCTTATACCCATAATGGTCAGGAAAATAAACACCATCCAGGTGAAGGACTTATGGTCGATGGCAAGTCTTGGGAGTCTCATTGTACAGGCATATTTGGCTTGGAAACAATTTCTACCTGCATACCTTCGCGAAGGTACTTAGCACCCTCTGTGATGACTTCTTCACCCTCGTCAAGGCCTTCCAGGATCACCACCTCTTCCCCCAGTATGTCCCCTGTCCTTATCCATCTTTTTTCTGCCTTGCCGTCACGGATCAGGTAAACAAAAGCGCGCCTGTCTGTTGCATCGATGAGAGCATGCAAGGGAAGTACCAGGGACCGGTGATGCCTGGAAGGGTAAATTTCCGCCCGGGAAATAAAGCCTGTACGAAATTCCGGCAGGGATTGAAGGATCAAAAGCTCACTCTCATAGGTAGCAGTTACCGGATCGGCAATGGTGCCCAGCTCGGTGATCTCTGCTTTGAAGGATTTGCCGGGGAAGGCATCCATAAACACCTGAGCTGAGTCGCCCAGGGCCAGTTTCACCACGTCTTTGTCGGTCAGGGCTGCCCTGACCACCCAATCATTCTCGGTGGAGGCAAAAAGAATGGCCGGGTATCCCGGGCCGATAACTTCGCTGCTTTCCACCAGGATCTTCTGTATTTTGCCATCCGAAGGGGCTTTGATCCTGGAATGTTTCAGGTTAAAATCGGCAATGCGTACCTGGGATTTGGCCACCTCCCAGGCCGATTCCGCATTCTGATATTGCTCCAGGGTGACCACACTGTCGCGGTACAGGTTTTCTGCCCGTCTCAGATCCCTCTCAGATTTTTCGAGCCCTATGCGGGCCTGATTTACCTGGGCACTTACTTCACTCAGGTCAAGCTCAGCGAGTACTTCACCCTTTCTCACAGATCGTCCTTCTTTTACATGCAGGCGACTGACCAGGCCTCCTGTTTTGAAACTCAATTTCATTTCTGTGGCTGTGCTGAGCATCCCGGCGGCTCTGACAGGTTTTTGATATTCCCTGTATTCCACAGGATGGGTCAGGACGTTTACCACCTGGTTTTCTGCTGTCTCTTTTTGATCTGTCCGGCCGCAAGCGGTGCTCAGTATCAGAACAGCAACTGAGTAAATAATTACTTGTTTCATGACTATTTCTAATAATTTTCAGGTCCGTTGGCCCCCATGGCATATTCGAAGTCTGCCAGGCGAATAAAATACTCACTTTGTGAGATGAATAAATTAGCTGCTGCACTGGTCAGGCTGGTTCGGGCATCGATTAACTCCAGCAGAGATGACTGGCCTTCAGAGTATTTCCTGTTAATAAGCTCATAGGCCCTCTGAGCCGTTTCAGTTTGTTTTCCTGCCGATTGAACAGATTCATAGGCTGCCTGCAGAGCATAGTAGTGGTTGATCACTTCCAGCCGGATCTGTTGTTCTGTCTCCGAATAGAGTTCACCAAGTTTCTCTCCTTCTATTTTGGATTGCTGCACTTTCTGGTGATTGACATTTCCCTGGAAAAGCTTCCATTTCATCACCAGGGAAGCCAGCAAAAAATCATCGTCCTGGGTGAATCGGTATTCTTCTCCCTGGAATCCATAATCCACTACACCAAACACTCCGGGATAGTTCCCTCCACGGTAAAGTTTGGTCACATGCTTGTTCAGCTGCCTGTATTGCTGAATCTGCCTGAGTTCGTTCCGGTTTTGCATGGCCATCATACTGGCTTCTTCCAGGCTGATTTCCGGGGGCAAAGGATCCACTGGGATTAATTCGATAGGTGCATCCAGGGATCGATTCAGAAGAAAATTGAAGTATGCCAGTGAGGCTTGCAGCATACTGTTGGCTTGAGCCCGCTGAACTTCCACTTTGCTCAGTTCAGACTCAGAACGATACACAGCATCTATGGTCACTTTATGATTGTCAAAAAGACGTTGGCTGACCCGCAGATTCTCCTGCACCAGGGTGAAGGAAGTATCGGCCAGAAAAACCAGATTGTGCGCTTTCTGATAATCGTAATAGGCCTGGGTGATCTCTTTGATCAATTCCCTCTGGTAGCGGTCCACTCCTATCCTGGCAATCTCTGCGTGGTTTTGTCTGATCCTGTAGTTCTGGATCAGATCGGAATTGAAAATGGGTTGCACAAGCGATACCTTGGTTTCGTGCTCCTTGGGTCTGTAGAAAGCGAAGGACTCATTCTCAATCTGGGGAAACAGATCGGAAGCCGTTAACATGTTCAGGGTGGAGTATACCGGATTCAGAAGATCACCAACGGGGAATACAATCTGCCGTCCTCCCTGCGCCACTGTATAACGTGCATTCACACTCAGGTCCGGGAAGAACAGGCCCTTGGCTTCTTTGAGCGCAGAGAGTTGAGCCGCATAATCAAGCTGTCTCTGTTTCAGAGCCTGGTTCGACTGAAGTCCCTCTTTGATATAGCCTTCCAGTGCGGGATTCTGAGCAGGGCAAACAATTGCCGTAAACCATAGCAAGGCAGTCGCTAGCAACAGCTGGTTAATATTCCTTATAGCTATCATGACTTGATTCCATTTAAAACCAGTTCAAAATGAATTTCAAATACTTTTTCCGGAGTAAGTTCGAGTATTTCGATCAGAGACTTTTCCGAGTTCACAAACTGAATCACGCTCATCATTTGCATCCAGAGTGTATGTGCAATAAGGGGAGCTGGAATATCAGAACGGAGCTCTTTATTCCGGATTCCCTCTTCCACTACCTGCACAAGCATCCCTACCGAAGAATCACCATATACGATGTTCTGTACTTCCCCGCTTGAAAGCTCTACGTTTCCGGGCTCCTTTACCATCAGACTCTGAATGGCTTTCATCTGATCGGGATGTGTCTTGGAGAACTGGATGGTGGCCAATCCCATCTGCCCCAGCTTTTCGATGGTCTTTTCTTTCTGTTCTGCAGCCTTGGAGGTGAAAGCATTCAACAAAATTATGGCACGCCTTGCCACTTCCACATGCAGCATTTCCTTGTTTTTGAAATACAAATAGAGCGTACCTTTGCTTAATTCCGCTTCGGCAGCCACATCATCCATGGTAGCATTTTCCAGGCCCAGAGAATAGAATACTTTTTCAGCTGACTTTATGATATCTTCCCTGCGCTGTTGTTTTTCCCTTTCTTTTCTTTCAGCAATTCCCATATGTTCAAACTATATGACTTTAGTATATTAATTGACTCTTAGTCATTCTTTGAAACAAAGTTAAACTATTGTGGATAATTCAGCAAGTTTTAAGCCGTGAAATTTGAAATCCGCTCAGAGCAGCTCTTCGAGCTTACAAACCGTAGGTGACAATATCCGAGAGGGATTTGCGCTTGTCGGCATGCCGGTTCGCTTTGGCAGAATCCAGGGGATAGCCAAGGGGCAGGATTACCACCGGCTCCAATTGTTCCGGAAGTTTTAGCAATTCTCTGGTCTCGTCCACGAAGAAATTGCAGATCCAGCAGGTAGCAAGACCAAGTTCGGTTGCCTGCAGGGTCATATGATCCGTGCATATGGCCGCATCCACATCTGCATGGTCCTTTCCATCGGCCTTTCTTTTCCAGGACTGACTGTGATCGGCACAAATCACGATGACGCAGGGTGCCGTACGGAACCACTCCCGGTGATAGGCCCCGTAAAAACGTTCCAGATCTTCCTTTTCCCGGATCACATAAAAATGCCAGGGCTGGAAATTCACGGCTGAAGGAGCCACCCTACCCGCCTCCAGGACAAGATCGAGTTTTTCCTGTTCCACGGGTCGGGAATCGTAGTTTCGGCAGGAATACCTTGCCTTTGCCAGTTGATTGAAGTGATTTGAATGCATGGAATAAAAATATACATTTGTTTCCAAATCGCTAAATATGAAAAACAATCGCATTCTATTCTGGTCCATCACTGTGGCACTAGGGGGCTTTCTTTTCGGATTTGACACCGCTGTCATTTCAGGTGCTGAACAGTATATTCAAAAGATCTGGGGATTAAATTCCGTTCAACACGGATTTACCGTTTCCATTGCGCTTATTGGTACAGTTATAGGTGCACTTTTCGGAGGTATCCCGTCAGATCGCATTGGCCGGAAAATGACCTTATTCTGGATTGCGGTACTTTATTTGATTTCTGCCCTGGGATCTGCCTTCTCCACCAACTGGTATTTGTTTATGGTTTTTCGCTTCCTGGGAGGACTTGGAGTGGGAGCTTCCTCGGTGGCAGCACCCATGTATATATCCGAGATCTCTCCTGCCAACAAAAGAGGCCAACTGGTGGCCATGTTCCAGTTTAATGTGGTATTTGGAATTGTGATTGCTTACATATCCAATTATTTTATTGCCGGGACCGGTCCGAATGCCTGGAGATGGATGCTGGGAGTTGAAGCCGTCCCCGCCATTGTTTTCCTGTCTCTCGTACTTAAAATCCCCAGGAGTCCCAGATGGCTTATTCTGAAAAGGAACCTGGTGGAAGAAGCCAGGGCAGTTCTTGAATTGATTAATCCTGCCAATGTGGAGGAGACACTCAGGAATATCCAACAATCAAAACATGAAGGCAATTCGGGTTCGGGACTGTTTAAATCAAAGATCTATCGACTTCCAATTCTCTTGGCCTTTCTAATTGCCTTCTTCAACCAGGTATCGGGGATCAATGCCATTATCTACTATGCACCCCGGATCTTTGAAATGACCGGATTGGGAGAAAGTTCCGCCTTGCTTTCAACGGCTGGCATCGGGATTGTAAATTTCATATTTACTCTCCTGGCCATGCGTTTCATCGATCAGTTCGGCCGAAGGAAATTGATGCTTATCGGATCCATAGGCCTTATCATCACCCTCGGGCTGGTATCCAGAGCATTCTATACAGAATCCTTCGGGGGCATGGCCGTACCGATTTTCCTCTTTATATACATTGCCTTCTTTGCCTTTTCGCAGGGTGCGGTCATCTGGGTTTTTATCTCCGAAGTGTTCCCCAACGAAGTCAGGGCTGGCGGACAGGCACTGGGAAGCTTCACCCACTGGTTTATGGCAGCTCTTATTGCATTCTCCTTCCCGGCCATCACAGAAAAGTTAGGCGGAGGCACTACCTTTCTCATTTTTGCCATCATGATGGTGCTGCAGCTGCTTTTTGTTCTTCGCTTAATGCCAGAGACCAAAGGGAAGTCGCTCGAAAAGATCCAGAGTGAGATATCCAAGGGAAAAAAGGAGTAAAAAAAACCAGTCCGCCGCGGCGGACTGGAATTAGTATTCTTATCAGTATGGCTTAATCACTAGACGTTCCAAACCAGAGCGCTGGCTCCGAGTATGGCTGCATGTCCCATATCAAGTTCAGAAACAAGCACGGGAATATCTCTTTTCAGGAAGATGGGCATGGTGTGCTTTTTTAGTCCATCTTTGATGGGTTTAATGATTAACTCTCCGGCAGCCACAGGCCCTCCAAAGAGAAAGATGGCTTCCGGACTGAAATGGTGTATGGTGGTGGCCAGGGCCATCCCAAAATAATCACCCGTCAGTTTGAATACTTCCAATGCAATCTTATCTCCCTGCACAGCTGCATCGTAAATATGTTTGGCGGTCATCTCCTTGTAGCTGTAGGCTGTCAGCAGGCTATCTTCTGCATTTTCCCTGAGCAGGAGCTCGAAGGCTGTTCTTTTCATTCCCGGAGCTGAACAGTAGGCTTCCAGATGGCCTCTGCCACCGCATCCGCACAGGCGGCCATCAGCAATTATGGTATTGTGCCCGCATTCCCCGGCAAAACCATCAACGCCATAAACAACATTGCCTTTATAATACAGTCCGCTGCCTACCCCGGTTCCCAGGGTGAACATCATAAAGTTGTCCATATCGCGTGCCCCGCCATAGATTTTTTCACCCAGTGCAGCAGCATTTGCGTCATTGGTAATAAATATGTTCGGCATGTCGGGAAACTCTTCTGACAACAATTCGCAAAATGGCACCTTACCAATAAAGGGCAGGTTCGGAGCATCCTCAATGGTCCCTTTGTTGTAGTTGGCATTGGGTGCGCCTATCCCGATTCCCACTATCTCATGCTTCAGATCGATCTTAGCGATTAAAGATTTGACTATTTTACTGATGTCAGAGATAAAGCCGTTTAACAGGTCATCAGATACCTGCTTATCAGCAGCGGGATTATACTTTTTGGGTGGTGTGGGTAATGAGTCTTCTATCAATACTTTCCCCTCGTGGTCAACTACTCCAATAGCTGTATTGGTGCCACCTATATCGATTCCAATTGATAATTTTACCATTATATGTGTCTTGCTTGTTATTAATACTTGGTTAAGGAAGAGATCGCAAGCAAAGTTCCCCGCAGCAAGGCTACGAGGAACTTCCATTCTTACGACTGATTAAGATTACTTTCTAATCGTATTGCCTTTTACAGCATAGAAGAAGATGTACAGGTAACACACTGCCGGAACAATGAAAGCCCAGGTATAACCGGCGTTGTCGGCAATGGAACCCATAAGAGGTGGAATGATTGCCCCTCCAATAATCAAGGCATTGATCAGGCCGGAGGCAGAACTCAGTTCTGCTTTGTCCAGGTCTTTTACAGCCAGAGAGAAAATATTGGGGAACATAATGGAGTTGAACAAACCAATGGAAATGATGGTCCAAAGTGCGATACTTCCACCTGTAAAGGTAGTGGTGATATCGAGCAGTGCTGCTGCGAGGGCAAAAATGGCCAGCGTGCGGGCTGCTTTTCCACGGCCTACCAGCATGATAATAAAGTTCACCGCCGCAGCTCCTGTAAAGGTGGCTCCTATGGTCCAGTTCCAGTCTGTTACAAAGGAACCTGAAATAAAGGCCAGGATGAGAACAGGAATGACAAAGGTGAGCTTTTTCGACATGGCACGGTCGGAGAACATAAAGGATCCAAAGAACCTTCCGATCATGGCACCTCCCCAGTAAATGGCAGCATAGGTGGAGGCCATTTCAGAAGATATACCCGTTGAAGTTCTTAGGTAATTCACCAAAAGTCCGGCATTTCCTACCTCAGCACCCACATAAACGAAAATGGCAAAAGCACCCAGGACTACGTGGGGATATTTCCATATGCTTTTCTTTTCCCCGGTACTCTTTTCCGTTTGAATAGCAGGTAATTTGATCATCATCAGAGCAAGGGCGACCAGAATCACAAAAACACCCATCACAATAAATGGCATGGGTACCCTGTCGGCAGCAACCATATTGTCCTGGGGGAAGGTTAATCCCTTAAATATGGCTACGGAGATCAGCCAGGGAGCAATCATGGTGGCCACAGAGTTCAGTGCCTGGGTCAAATTCAAACGGCTGGAAGCTGATGAATCAGGTCCAAGTGCGGTTACATAAGGATTTGCTGCGACCTGCAGAAACACAACCCCGGTTGCCAGTACAAAAGTACCTATCAAAAATACCGGGAAGGAGGGCATTTTTGCCGCGGGAATAAAAATAAAGCTACCGAGGGCCATAAGAAAGAGACCTGCGATTACGGTAGACTTATATCCAATTCTGTCGATAAGTTTCCCTGTGGGGATCGACATGATCGGATAGGTGATAAAGAATGCAGAGGTGACTAACTGGGCCATTGTTTCCGATAAGCCAAAAATTTCTTTGATCGGGGCAGTTAATGTGATAATGAATGTAGTGGCAAAACCAAAAATGAAGAATATGGCGCCGAAAACCGACATACCCACCACCATGTTATTGTTTTTGTTGTCCATTTGAGTATTATTTGAGTTTAGTATAATGTAATTCCTAGGAAAATTGCCGAAATTCTTAAGTGCTCAGCAGTGAAGCCATAAATATAGTCACTTTCAATAAACCTGCACTCAATAGGGCTTTTTTATACTCATTCTATTTATTTGAATACCTGACCATTGCTCTGAGTCAGTGCATTTTGAAATCCCGGGAATTTTCTTATATTGCATGTAAGGCTGAATTATGGACTAATTCCCGCAATGTATGAAGACGAAATACGAACTAGAGTATACCCTCAATACTTCCCCCAATATTCTGTTCTCAAGGTTAAGCACTCCGGAAGGTCTTTCAGAGTGGTTTGCGGATGATGTGAATTTGAAAAGGGATAAATACACCTTTATCTGGGAAGGCACCGAGCAGGAGGCCTCCGTGGTGCAGAAGAAGGCTAATAAGTACATCCGCTTTCACTGGGAGGATGATGAAGACCAGGATAATTTCTTTGAATTCAGGATCCACACCGATGAGCTCACCGGCGATGTGGCTTTATTGATTACAGATTTTGCCGAAGAGGATGAAAAGGACGATGCCGTGGATCTCTGGGATACTCAAATCTCGGAGCTAAAGCATGCCATTGGCCTCTAGGCTCTTTCCCTAAGCGAAAATAAATTAACTTTGTCTTCGTTGAAATTATAGACTTAGAGGGAGCGGTGTGAAAAAATTACATCTACTGGTATTAAGATCTTTTGTGGGTCCGCTTATCCTGACTTTTTTCTTTGTGATATTCATACTTCTGATGCAATTTCTTTGGAGGTATATCGACGATCTCATAGGGAAAGGCCTGGAAATGGACGTGATTTCTGAGTTCCTCCTTTACACAAGCGCCAGCCTTGTACCCATGGCCATGCCCCTGGCCGTACTCCTTGCTTCTTTGATGACTTTTGGGAACCTGGCGGAAAACCTGGAGCTCCTGGCCTTCAAATCCTCGGGCATTTCGCTCATCAGGATCATGGCTCCCGTAATGGTCCTTTCGGCATTTCTGGCAGTGGGAGCCTTTATGTTTGCCAATTACGTGATGCCGGTAACCAATCTGAAAATGAGGTCTCTCCTCTATGACATTCAACAGCAGCGGCCGGAATTAAGCATCAAACCCGGGGTATTTGATAACAATCTGGAGGGCTATTCCATTCGCATTGGGGACAGGGACAGTAAATCCAACCTGCTCACCGATATTCTGATCTTCGACCACACAAGAAAGGAAGGAAACATCAAAGTAACAGTGGCCGACTCGGGGTATATGCGCATGTCGGCCGACGAAAAGCACCTGCTGCTTACGCTTTACAATG
>Ga0180430_10002334_pt1 | contig 17297 bp, 19 predicted proteins | sample SS_ome_9_FD_132999 | JGI IMG/M metagenome (GOLD analysis project Ga0180430, IMG submission 132999) | Hypersaline lake sediment archaeal communities from the Salton Sea, California, USA - SS_1_S_2 metaG | ecosystem: Environmental > Aquatic > Non-marine Saline and Alkaline > Hypersaline >... | reverse complement strand
TGGGCGTTTCCGACGAGGACCTCCTCTAGCCTTTTGTCGGTTTTTTCCCCAACGCTTCCGGGCGATTCCATCGTCCCTGGTCGTGAAGCGAAGCCCGATGAAGATACGGACCCCTTCCTTTTCGGAGGGGTCGGTTTTTCCGACTGAAGCCGAGCGGGTGGCCCCGGGGGTCGCCCGCTTTTCTTTCTCCCTTCGTTTTTCGCTTTTCCCCCCGTTGCTTTTTTCCCTTGCCGGTGTCATTCTTCCTGAAAGATTCCATCGCCTGATCGAAGGTCTCGGCCTCTTTCCGTAAAGGTTGCGCTTCGGGGGCCGTTGAGGGTATAAAGATCGCTCGGTTGTCGATCCTGCTGTCGATTCTTTATCATGGAAACGGAGCGATCTCCGTGAAGCTTTTGTTGTTTTATTGCCCTGAATTTTGGTTCAAGACCTTCGAAAAAGCGTTGCCGGAAGCTCCGGATCAAGAGGCGGAGCGGACATGTCGGGAAGCCGTGGTCGTCTTCTATCAGGCGGAGGCCGAGGATGTGGGGCGTGAAAGTCGGGTGATCGACAAGTGGGTTAAGAACGTCAAGTGGCTTGCCGGTAAATTCCAGACCCGCACCGTGGTTTTGCATTCTTTCAATCACCTCTCCGCGAGCAAGGGGTCTTCGGAAACGGCGGCGTTCATGGTGAGGGAAGCTCGGTCCCGGTTGGAGCGAGGTCGTTTCGAGGTCCACGAAACCCCCTTCGGTTATCTCAACGAGTGGAAAATGCATGTGTCGGGAGAGTCTTTGGCCAAAGTCTTCAAGGAGATTTAGGAGAGGGTGAAGCGGTGGAGCATTTTTTGGTAGCCTTGGACGGGAACGAAGCCTCTCGCAAAGTGACGGGATACATCGGTCGAATACTCAAAGGCATTCCTCATGTGCAGCTGACTCTCTTTCACGTCCTTCCCATGGTTTCCCCCAATTTCCTGGGCGAAGACAGGGTTCGACGCATCGAGAAGATCCAGGAGGAAAACGAGCATCTGAGCGGTTACTTCTGGTCCGAGGAGGACGAGGAAAAGATGAATCGGTGCTTCGAGGAAGCGTGCCGGTGGCTTCTCGATGCGGGCTTTGTCCCCGGACAAATCAGAAGCCGCTTCAGCGTGGAGTCCACGGAAGTGGCGCGCGTGATCCTGAAGGAAGCGCAGTCCCTGGGATGCACGACGGTTGTCATGGGACGACGGGGCCTGGGACGCGTGAAGGAGTTCTTTCTGGGCAGCGTGTCCAGCACGGTGACCAAGCAGGCCCGGGGCTTTACGGTTTGGGTGGTTGACGATTGACCGCCGGAAAGGAGGGGAGCCATGCAGAAGAATCTGTTTCGTGAGATCGCCTTTTGTACCGATTTTTCCGAAAACGCCGACGAGGCTTTCTTGATCGCCAAGGATTTGGCTTGGCGCTACGGGGCCAACCTCCACATCGTTCATGTCATGGTGACTTTCTCGGCACCCGTCCATGAAGCCTACGTGCCCATCCAGTACGACGCCGACTTTGTGGAGAAAGTCACCGAGGCGGCTCGAAAGTCCATTGAAGAGCGATACGCGGATCAATTGAAACAGAAGCAGAGCTATACGGCGAACCTTCTTTCCGGGTATCCGGCGACTGAGATCATCGAGTTTGTAAAAGAAAAGGGAATTCAACTGTTGGTCATGGGATCCCACGGACTTACCGGGTTGGCCCACGTCCTTTTCGGAAGCACCGCCGACCGCGTGGTGCGCAAGGCTCCCTGCTCGGTACTGACCGTGCGCCTTCCCGAGGCCGAAAACGAAACAAGAGAGGAAGCGTAGCTCCATGGACGAGCAAAAGCCAATCTTGGTGACGGGCAGCGCGGGCTTCATCGGTTTCCACCTCAGCCTGCGCTTGCTCGAAACCGGAAGGACCGTGGTGGGGTTGGACAATGTCAACGACTATTACGATGTCAACCTCAAGGAGGCGCGACTGGAGCGGTTGAGCCCTTGTACCGGATTCGAGCTTCATCGGGTGGATCTCCAGGATCGCGAGGGTATGGAGAGGATTTTCAAGAGCCACCAATTCGATGTGGTGGTGCATTTGGCGGCTCAAGCCGGTGTTCGTTACTCTCTCACCAACCCCCATTCCTACGCCGATAGCAACCTCGCGGGATTTTTGAACATTCTCGAAGGCTGCAGGCATTCGTCGGTGAATCATCTGGTGTTCGCTTCGTCGAGCTCCGTCTACGGGGCCAACACGGCCATGCCTTTCTCGGTCCATCACAACGTGGACCATCCGGTTTCCCTTTATGCGGCTACCAAGAAAGCCAACGAGTTGATGGCTCACACTTACGCTCACCTTTACGGGCTTCCGGTGACGGGATTGCGCTTTTTCACCGTTTACGGTCCCTGGGGCCGTCCCGACATGGCCCTGTTTCTTTTCACCAAAGCCATTCTCGAAGGGCGGCCCATCCAGATCTTCAATCACGGCAAGATGAAGCGAGACTTCACCTACATCGACGACATCGTCCAGGGGGTGATGCGGGTGATGGAAAAGGCTCCCGAGCCCGATCCGGATTGGTCGGGGGATGCTCCCGACCCCGGGACCAGCTACGCTCCCTACCGTGTGTACAACATCGGCAACAACCAGCCCGTGGAGCTCATGGAGTTCGTGCGGGTCCTGGAGAAATGTCTGGGGATGGAAGCTCGCAAGGAGTACATGCCCATGCAGGCGGGCGACGTTCCCGCCACCTACGCCGACATCGACGATTTGGCGGCGGACTTCGGCTTTCGCCCCGGTACCCCCTTGGAAGTGGGTATCCAGCGCTTCGTGCAGTGGTATAAGGATTTTTACAAAGTTTGACGTTTCACCAACGATAAACGCAGTCCAACCGGTTGAGAATCTCGCAGCCGTCGGTGGTGATGCGGGCCATGTTTTCGAGACGCACACCACCGTAACCGGGCAGATAAATCCCGGGCTCGATGGTGATCACCATGTTTTCCTGGATCACCGTGGGATGGAATTTCCTCACCCCCGGTTTTTCGTGCACGGCCAATCCCACACCATGGCCCAACCCGTGGCCGAAATGGTCTTCGTACCCCGCCTTCTTGATGAAATCCCGCGCCACGGCATCGAGCTCGGTGGTTTCCATGCCGGGCTTGGCGGCTTCCCGGGCCGCTTGCTGCGCGTCCCGAACAATGCGGTAGATTTCCTTGAGTCGCTCCGGAGGGGGATCTGCCATCCAGGTCCGGGTCATATCCGAGCAATAGAGGTTGAGACGGCACCCCATGTCCAGGATGACGGCGTCCCCCCGCTGGATGACCCGGTCGGTGGGCACGGCGTGAGGCAACGCTGCGTTGGGACCGCTTGCGACAATGGGGGGAAAGGACACGGCTTGGGCCCCGGCTTCCCTCGTGAGCCTTTCCACCTCCCACGCCACTTCCTTTTCCCGCATGCCCGGCTCCAGCGCTTCCCATACCGTTTGGAGGACCTTCTCCGACAAGGAAACGGCCTCCCGTATGCGCTCCACTTCCCCGGGCTCCTTGACGATCCGCAGCTCTTCCGCAAGCCCTTCCGTGGGGACCACCTCTCCTCCGGGATTCACTTCTTTCAGGGCTTCCCGAACTTGGCGGAATCTTTGGTGGGTTAGAAAATGCTCTTCGATGCCCACGCGCTTGGTCTTCAGGCTCGTGAACAAGTCCGGGAGCTCCTTGTCCATGCCTTCCCGGTACACCACGAGCTTGAAATCCGGCGCTTCGGCCGCCGCTTCTTCCTGGTAACGGAAGTCCGTCAACAGATATTGTTTGGCTTCCCCGACAAGCAAGTATCCGGAGCTTTCCGTCAATTGGAGGTCTTCGGCCTCGTACCCACTCAAATAATAACGATTTTCAGGTACGGCCACCAAGAACGTGTCCAGCTCCTCCCGCGCCATGAGCTCGCGAAACCGCATCAGCCTCATGTTGAAGACGTTTCGATCCACTCCTCCACACTCCTTTCCAAGGGGGTTGGGCATCCGGGCTTGCTTACCGTAGTGAGGATCGCCAAGGGCTCTACGAAAAGCCCCTGCCGTCGCAAAGCGGGCATCTTCGTCGCTGTTCGTTGAGGCCGCTCCCGTCGCATTTTTTACAATGGATGCGCCGTCGAGCCTTGCGACCTGTCATCTCTTTCAAGCAATGAGGGCAGAAACCGTAATCGGCAATGGGCCGGTTGCAGCGAAAACAAAAATTCCAGTGAAAAAAAGGCTCTTGAATCAACATCGCTACCATCCTCCTTTACATAGGCCGGAGTTCTCCATTCCTCGTTTTCCTCGCTCCTCGACCACGCATTCTAATCAAGGATCTTCCCAAAAACAATGAGCTTGTGGACCAGTCGAAATCGTCGTCGCTCCTTGGCTTGTGACGGTATTGTGAAGATTCATCGACAGTGCCCTTCCTCCCTTGACTCGTGCCGAGCTTCCAGGGAATAAGGATGGAGTATGGAAATGAAGAAAGCTCCCTGCGGGGAGCGAAGGCTTCAATAAAACGAGGATACGGAGTCATGGACAAAATGCGGGCCACGGGAGCCGGTTTGTATGTCAAAATAAAATGGATCGCAGGGTGGTGCTTGCTCCTTTTGGGCATCCCCCTGTATGTTCTGCCCGTTCCTTTAGGGATTTTCTTTCTGATGCCGGGGATTTATCTTTTGGTATGCACTTCACCCGACGGCTTTCGCTCCCTGGACAAGCTCGAAAAGCGCTTTCCACGCATTCACCGTTTCGTATCGCGCCTCTGTCGGCGTTGTACGCCCTCTTTAAAACAGAGCTCCGGCGATCAATGCCCGTCTCGCAAGCCCCGAGAGGTCAATTGAGCCTCCTCCTCGCTTTGATGGTTAAGATTTCGGGAAAAGGTTATGAAAGTTCTCATCGGATACTCCATGCGGAGCGGAAGCACTTTGTTGCAGCACTTGCTCGATTTGCACTCTCCCCTTCGAACTTTTGGCGACGTGAGCTCCCTTTGGGTCTTGCCAAGGATCTTGGCGGGGATGCGTGGCCTGAGGTCGGTTTGCGTCAAGCCCCTGGATCTCGTCTATCTGCAGCGGAGCCTGAATTTCTACAAGCGGTTCGACCGCTTGATTTGGATCGCTCGAAACCCCATGGACAGCTATCTGTCCTCGCTGGAATCAGGATACGCCTATCTGTTCTGGCCGCCGGGGCGGCGGGCTCGTGGCATCGACACGGGGCTTTTAAAGCGATGGAAGCGAATCCACCGTCACTATTTCGATAACTCTTGCCGCTGGCGCTTGGTGAGATACGAAGAGCTGGCCGTTTCGCCTGAGTCCGTTCTCGCAAGACTTTTCCACCATCTGGAATTGCCGTTCCGGGGACTCGAGCCTATGGGACCTTTCAAAAGGGTTCACGGGGGAGATTACAAGATCCGCAGATCCAGCGGCGTTCACAGCTCCTCCGTCAATCGATACCGCGAGAAGCTTTCCGACGCACAGGTTCAGCTCTTTCGTTCTTTTCTCGGCTCCGAGATGGAGGCTTTGGGATATTGAGATCGTGGAGGATTGCGGGAGCTTTTCTGAAATTCCAGCACGGCGTTCAGTATTTCAAGGGCCGCCGCGACCCCCGAAGATCGTGTGTAGCGTACCGCAGCCCCGAGGGCTTCGTCTCCTTGCAAACGGATTTCTCCATGGGCCGGAGAGAGGAAAAGGTCCGAGACGCGGGCCATGTCCAAATCCAGAAGGGAATCTCCCGCCGCTACCACCGTGTTCAGTCCTTCCCGGCGGGCGACATGCTCCACCGTGCTGCCTTTTTCCACGCAACGGGGGATGAAGTAGATCTTGCGTCCGTTGAAGGCCGTCTTCCAATTGTTCTCTTGGAGAAATTCGGAAAATCGCTGTAAGCCGGTCGGGGGAGCGCATCCGTCCCGGACGACGCAATAAAGAAACAATTCGTCGGCCGTCCGCCAAAGCTTCGCCCACCGTTGGGGTTTCTCGGACTCGAAAATTCTGGCCACATCCTTCAAAGGAAGGCATTCCGCTTTTACTCGGTTGCGAACTTGCTCGTTCCACTCCCGGTCCGTGCGACCGTTCACGAGCAGGGTGCCTCCGTTGCAGACGACGGCGTATCGGGGGCGAAATTCCTCGTGAATCACCGAAACTCGCCGGTATTGCTCCAGCGTGCGGGTGGTGACGGGAACGAACATGGCCTCCTGGGCGATACGGCGCATTCTTCTCAGAATTTCGTCCGTGATGTAGGTGACGGCTTCGCCCTCCTTGATTTCGGCGATTCGAAGATCCCGAGGACGTTCGCGGGACTGTTCGATCATCCTGGGAGAGTAGATGAGGGTGCGATCCAAGTCGCTGGCGAAAAGCATCATGGGCTTCTTTCCAGGGCCTTGATGAGGCCGCAGCAATGATAGGCGGACAAGGGATACTCTTCCACGGGGATATCCTTTTCTCGAGCCAACTGCAATACGTGGTCGAGATGGGACGCTCCGGGTCGCACCAGGACCTTCCAGGGAATGCGCCTCAGCAACACCCGGGTCGTCTCGCCGATGCCCGGTTTCACAAAATGAACGTTTTCAATGGAGAAATCCTTCCGGATGCGCTCCACGTCCCTCATGCCCAGCCAAGTGACTTCCGCGGCCCCTTCGCCTTCGCACGCGAGCCGCTGCTCCACTTGCGGGGCAACTTTTTGGAAATGGCGGCTCACCGTATCCACGAAAAGGTTGGAAACGTCTTCGTCCGCAAGCTCTCGGTAGAATTTGACGCCGTGAAAATCGTGAGGGCCCACGAGGTCCTTGCGATGAATGGTGCGGCTGACCAAGCCCGACACCGTCGAGTTGAGGCAGGCGCTGGGGATGAGAAAATCCTCGCGGGTGCCGAAAAAGGGAGCGCAATACCCCGGGTCCGCGATGACCGCCATGTCTCGGTGGAGCCTCACTCCCCACCGCTTCTCGAAGGTGTCGCATGCCTGGTGCAATTCCCGAGTGATGGCTCCCTTGCCCGTCCAGCCGTCCAGGAACTGGATATCCTTTCGGGGATGGCTCCTTAAAATGTAGAGAAGCGCGTTCTCGTCCACGCCTTTGCCCCGGATGATGGAAATGCTGTAATGGGGAAGCTCCAGGCCGTAGCGGAGCCTGAGATAGCGGCTCACGAGAACGCCTGCGGGAGTGCCCGCCCTCGCCAGGGAAGCCAGCACCATGTCGGGTCCCCGAGCCTTGAGGATCTTTTCCGCCACGACCCCCGTGGCCAGAGCTATCTTTTCACCGTAATCTCTCAGGGACGAGTGAAACAGGTCCATGTAGGCAGGAGAAGGCTTGTACTCCTCGGGAATCATTTCCGAGTAGTGGACGCCGGATTGGATGGCCCGTTCCCGTTCTTCGTTGCCCTGCTCCAGGATCAGCCCCGAAACGTCCTTGAGAAGAAAAACGGCGTCTCGAGGGGAATAGCTGCCCAGAGGCTCCGGTTCCGGCAGTTTCGGGGCTTCGGAGCAATGCACCAGGACCATTTTGGGAATGCCCGTCCGCCGAAGCTGCTCCAAAAGGGAAGCGATCCTTTGGCGGGGGGGCTTGCGCTCGAAAAACAGGAAAAGCTCGTCGTAGCGGCCCGGAGGGATGTTGTACAGGTAGTTGACGATGTCCGGGTCGTCGGGGCTTGAAAAGACGAAACCGTTGCGGGCGCCGTAATCTTCCCGGTCTCGAGGGTGAATGGGACTTCGTGTCGTGGATTGGTACAGAACGTTTTTTCCCATATGGGAGGAGATTTTCATGGGGATGTACATGAACTCCCCGGTGCCGATGCAGAGGGTGCGCTTGCCCGTGCGCAATCCCCCGAGATAAAGGCCCGCTTTTCGCGTTCGGTCTTCAAGATCGAGGTTCTCCTTCCATTGCAAGCCGAAACGCCCGGTTCCTCGAACGTAAGGGGCCGGGTTTCTGTTTCCTCGACTGTCCATCGAAGAGCAACAAACGATGCAATTCCGGAAAAGGGAGCTTAGGTTCGCCGCTTCGACGGTGGGGGGGGGCGCGGAAGGAGGGGCCCCCTGCGAGGAAAAGGCTCTCCGGGGGGAGGGAGGCGCTCCTCGCACCTCGAAATTCCCTTTCAACAAGGAAACGGTACGAATTCGAACCCCCAGCTCCTCTTCCGTTGATTTAAAAGCTGCCATATCTTCCCGTTTCCGCCAGTCCAGAAGGGAAAGGACAGTGTAGTCGCATCTTTGATGGAAGCGATGAATGGCCCGGACGGTGTTGAGGGCCGTTTTGCCCGTGGTGATCTCGTCGTCGATGAGCACGACGGGGGAAGACGACCGGAGGAGCGGGAGATTCAGAGGATAAACCCGGTGAGACGTGGCGTGGCAATGCTCTTCCTCGAAAGCCAGATTTCCCGGATGCTCCACGATTTGCTCCCGGGTGGTGTGGATGTACCAAGCATTCTTGAAGCTGGCGAACACGGCATGGCCCATAGCCGTGGCCGTCTCCGCGAAGCCCATGAACACCGTGGGCTCGGGCAACGCCAAAAGCGGCGCCCCTTCCAGGGAGAGCGAAAGACTTTCAGGATCGTGGCCGTTTTGGATGACGGAAAGCAGATCTTCCAGACCGGGAAAAGAATCTCCGTGACATTCCTCCCAATATCGCGCCGCCAGCAGTCGTCCGAAGATCAGAGGGATGCCGGGGGAAACCGGGAGATGCTTGCCGAGAATCCTGCTCACGAACAGAAAGCTCCGCTTGGGGTTCTTTCGGGCGGCCATGGTGAAGAGGCGACGGGGGGCAATTTCGTAGGGATTCCCGGTGATGTTCACGGTGATCCGGAGCTGTCCGAAGATTTCGAAGGAAAGGTTCATGGGATTCAAGAGCACTGCAAGAGGTTGAAAAAATCCGTGTCCGAATGGAAGACGCCGTAGATTCTGGAGCGCATGAGAATTTTTCGTGCCCAGTTAGTATGAGGCTTGATCTCGTTCATCTTGTTCCGGAAAAGACTCTTCACCACGCCCGTTTTGCCGTGGTTCTCAACGATGCTCAGGGCATCGGTGTATTCTTCTTGATGGACCACGTACATGGATTGGACGGGAATGATGTGGCTGGGGTGGATCACGGTTTTACCCATGAGGCCGTTGGCCTTGTCCAGAAGGGTTTCATGGATGAGCCCGTCGAGATAGCGGTTGAGGAGTCGGGAACGGAGCTCCTTGCCCGTTTCTCCGTAGCGGCGCTGGAAGGGGGTGCTTCTCAAAAGGGGCTTGAGGACCCTTTCTCCGCTGTGAAAGTATTCCCACACGGGAGCGGAGACCACGCAGTCCCGGTCCGCTCGGCAAAAGTTGTTGATGATATCCGTCATGCAGTCCCGAATGACCTGGATGTCGTAAATGGTGACGTCGAATCCTCGCCGCAAACCGAAAAGCCCCGAAAAGTCCGTGGCGCCGATGCGCAGATTCAAAACAAAACGATCGTAGGCATCGACGATCTCGTTGATTTTCCGGAGAGCGTCCCTTCGCTTTTCCCAATAGATGACATCGGGGGCTTCCAAAATGGGCATGGCGTAGTAGGGAACATCCCCCTCTGCGTTGATCCTTTCCAGTCGCCGGAAATATTCCCATCCGTTGCTTCCCGAAAACTTCGGGAAAACGAACCCCGTGAGCACGGACAGGGCCGATCCGCCAGAGAAGCCAATCGGTCCAATTGATGCGGCTCCCTCACTCGCACGAAAAGGAAAGGGAGCTCGGGGCTTTCCGTCCCGTCGTCCCCGCTCGCATCGTGGAGGGCCCGCAAGTGGGTGGCAAGAGCTCGCTCCGCCTCCCGGACTTGGCGATCCCCGATGGCGTCTTCCAGGCAGAGCACCACGGACATGAGCCCTTTGATCTTGCGGGACATGAGGTCTCGAGAGATGGTCGGCCGGGTGGCGGGCATGTAGAGGGTGGCGCCGAGAGCGTGAGCGATGAAAGCTTTATCTCCGTTGCGATGGAAAGGCTTCGGAGGAGCCCAAAAAATCTTCCGGCGATCTTCTTGGCTCAAATAGTCGAAATGGTTCATCTTTTCTGCTACTGACCTCTCTGCGCGACTGTTCGGGGGCAAATCTTCGGCGATTCGCTTCCTCCTGCGGGAAATTGCAAAAACACTGGGGAGCGTTGAGAAGATAGCCGCCCCTGTACGATACGCAATCCATCATGGCTGGGGGGCGACCGTATGGCGTTGAAGTTACAAATGCGCCGGCTTGACCGGCGCTTATTGCCTTATCGAGAAAATTGTCTTGCGCCGATTCGTCGTTCCCGCCCAAGGCAAGCGGGAATCCAGAGAAGAGGCGCTGAATTCCGAGTCTCCGCTTCGCTCCGCCCGGAATGACGGGGTCCCCGGAAACCCGTGAAACGAAGTTGACCGACGACTCGTAAGCACGAAGATCTCGAAAAAGTCAAACACTCACTCCGAAATTCTTGGCCATGGCCGCCAAGCCGCCCGCGTAACCTTCCCCCACGGCCTTGAATTTCCATTCGTCGCCCTTGCGGTAAAGCTCGCCGAACAGCATGGCCGTCTCCATGCTGTAGTCCTCGGTGAGGTCGTATCGACAGATTTCCTCGTTGTTGTCGTCGTTGACGATACGGATGAAAGCCGACCGCACCATGCCGAAATTCTGACTGCGGGTGTCCGCTTCGTGAATGGTGACGCCGAAGACCATGCGATCCACGTCGGCGGGAACCTTTTCCAGCTCCACCTTAACAACCTCGTCGTCGCCTTCGCCTTCGCCGGTGAGGTTGTCCCCCATGTGTTGAACGGACCCGTCGGAGGACTTGAGATTGTTGTAGAAGATGAAGTCCGCATCGGTGCGGACCTTGCCGTCGGCTTTGACCATGAAAACGCTGGAGTCCAGGTCGAAGGGGGAGCCGTCGGTGGTCCTGGCGTCCCATCCCAGCCCCACGTGAATCTTTTTGAGGCCGGGCGCGGTCTTGGTCAGGGAAACGTTACCGCCTTTGGAAAGAGAAATGGCCATGCGAATCCTCCTTTTCAAGGGAAAAATCATTCTGCCGAGATCGATGAAATCCGATGGGCGAAATCCTAAAGATTGGCCTGCATGGCGGGCAGGAGATCGTTGAAGGTCCGACCGCTGGCCAGTTCCCCGATGGCGTGCATTTTCCAATCGTCGCCGTGCCGGTAGAGCTTGGCCATCACTTGGGCCGTGTGGCTGCCTTGGGCACTCAAATCGAAGCGAGCCACTTCCTTCCCCGTGCTCTCGTCCACCAGGCGGCAGAAAGCGTTCTCGATTTGACTGAAATCCTGGCCCGTGAAGCTGTTGACCACGAACATCAAGGTTGCCACCTCCGAAGGAATTCGGGTGAGATCCACCACGATCCGCTCGTCGTCGCCCTCGCCCTCGCCCGTCAAATTGTCTCCCGTGTGAAGCACGCTGCCGTCCTTGCTTTTCAGTTGCCGGAACCAAACGGCATCCACCATGGAGCCTTTCTCGTTGAACATGACGCAGGAAGCATCCAGATCGACGCTCTTGGAGCCCCCTCCGAAGCCGAAAAAGCCCTTCTTTTTCACCGGGTCCCAGCCAAGCCCCATGACCACTTTGGTCAGCTTGCCCCCCGCTTCCTTTTCCAGCGAAATCCTCTGTCCTTTGGCGAGATTTACGGACACGGGCTTCCTCCTTTCCAATCAAAGCACGTCGTCCAGGACGCCCGACGAACCGGACGACTGACGGTTTCTCTGGTTGCTCAACCCGGGGATGTTGGACGCGATCCAGCTCAGAAAACCGCCGCGGTTTCTGGAGCACACGTAGACCTTGCCGTTGCCGCTGAATCGATTGACAATGCCTTCCCCGCTGGTGACGCTGCCTACAAGGTTGCTCAAGAAGCCTCCCTTGGCCGTGGAGAGGGAGATTTTGTAGTTGAGGGTACTGTCCCAAGCCACCACATGGTAATTGTCCACAATCATATCATTGCCCGCCGTGATGTCCAGACCGAACACGGCCCCGAAGCCCGAAACCGCCAGTTTGCCCTCACCGGAAGTCTCCATGATGAACAAACCCCCCGTGCCTCCGAAAATGGCTTGCCCGATGCCCTGACTTTTGATGCTGATGTGAACGTTGTCCGTGGCCGCCAGAAAAGCCCCGTCGTTCATCCGGTATTGCTTGACTCCCACGTCCAGGATCTCGATGTCCCCCGGCAGCTCCGGGGAAAGAAGAGCCTGGCCTTCTCCTCCCGTGGCTTCGATGGATTGCTGGAAGAAGGATTCCCCCGCAGTGAATTTGCGGGCCAAGGATCTGAGAAAGCCTCCGCGAGCCTTTCCTTTGAGCTCCAGGGTCGCGTCCATGGTGACCATGGCGTCGGATTCCGAATAGATGCTTTCCCCCTTTTGAAAGTTAACCAGCAAAAAGGGATCCACGTTTCCCACGACTTGAAATTCGGGCATGATCTTACCCCCTCGATCTTCAGGATTTTCCGCCCCAGGAAAACCATCCGCCTTTTTTCTTCCCTTGGGGCTTGCCTCCCAAAAGTCCCTTGGAACGCACCAATTTCAGCCAGTCGGGATATTCGGCCATCAGCAGATCGTAGAGCTGGTCGTCGGAAACGGCGTCGGGACGGTCCACGTTGAAGAAATTGGCGTTGTCCACGAATCTCCCGCCCATGGTGTCCAGCTTTTCCAGAAAACCGAAGCGTCCTTTTCCCACGGCCATGAACTGCCAAAAAACCGGCTCGAAGGACGCCCAGCGCATTTGTTGCTCCGCCACCTCCCCGTCGAAAGTTTCGCCGTCGGTCAGGAACATGACGTAAACGGGAAGATCCGAAGATACGGGCTCCGCACGCTCTTTCCCTTTGCCGTCCGGGAAGTAGAATTTTCGAATGAGGCTCATAACCTTGCCGTAAAAGGTGCTTCCTTCCAGTCCATACTTGCGGATGAGCCGGTCCACCCGGCCCTTGAAGTTGCCGATGGTCATCTCCCCGGCTTCGTGGGCGTTTTTGCCGAAAAGGAAGATGTCGATGGACCCGTCGTCGTCGAACTTGCATCCCAGAGCCAGGATGCGCTCGGCGAAGCTCTGGATGGTGCCCGACGCATACAAAGGGCTCATGGATCCCGAAATGTCAAGGCACAAAGCCACCTTGGCTCGGTGATCCTCCAATCCCACCTTTTTAAGGGATACCGTGGCCTGCTTCACCAGGGACACCAGCTGGGGAGCTTCCTTCTCGATCCGCTTTTCCAAATCGACGGAGGAAGAAGACGGGACGGGGGGCGCCGAGCCCCGGGACGGTGCGGGAGAAGAGGGAGGGGCGTCGATCTCCTCGCCCCCGAAATGCTTGAGCAAGGCGCTCAGTCCTCCCTTGAATCCCTGACCCACGGCGCCGAAGCGCCACGCTTCCTTGAAATAGATCTCGCCGGCGACGACAGCCTTTTCCTCTCCGAAATCTTCCCCCCGAAACCGGAATCGCACCACCTCCCCCAGGCTGTCCACGATGCGAAGATGCCCCGAAGAGACGTCTTTCATAACGCCCGGGCCGTCCACTGTGATGGTGAAGACCAATCGCCGAATGGTTGATGGAAGTCGCGAAAGGTCCACCTCGAAGCTCTCCCGGTCCCCTTCCCCGGGGCCGGTCGCTTTCAATGCGCCTTCGGGCGAAGTCTTCTGATTGTAGAAGATGAAATACCGGTCATCGGAAAGCCGATCGTCCTGGTCCACCCCGAAGCACGAGATGTCGAAAACCTGACTCGCCGTCCCCTGGATATCCACTCCCACCCGAAACGCTTCGGCCGGCGTCAGATCCGAAAGGCGGCCTTTCTGGCCTCGCACGAATTCTTTCATGATGGGACCCCGTGCCCGATTCTCGATTCGCGAGCAAAACCCCCGTCTCCCCCGGGACGGAGGGGAAAGTCCGCCCCGGGAAATCCGTCAGCCGACGTTGACGCCGTAACTGCGAGCCATGGCTCCCAATCCCCCGGAAAACCCCTGTCCCACGGCCCGGAACTTCCATTCGGCCCCGTGACGATACACCTCGCCGAAAAGCATGGCCGTCTCCGTGCTGTAGTCTTCGGAAAGGTCGTATCGGGCGATTTCGTTGTTGGTGTCGTGATTGACGATGCGGATGAACGCATTGGCCACCATGCCGAAGTTCTGCTTGCGCTGCTCCGCCTCGTGAATGGTGACCCCCAACACCAGCTTGGACACGTCGGTCGGCACCTTGTCCAGCTCCACGACGACCTGCTCGTCGTCCCCTTCGCCGCCGCCCGTGAGGTTGTCTCCCAAGTGCTCCACGGAGCCGTCGGGAGATTTCAACTGGTTGTAGAAAATGAAATCCGTGTCCGTGCGAACCTTGCCGTTTTCACCCAGCATGAACACGCTGGCGTCCAGATCGAAGCCGGGCCCGTCCGTCATGCGGGGATCCCACCCCAGACCGATGAGGATCTTCTTGAGCCCCGGTTCTTCCTTGGATAGGGAAACGTTTCCGCCTTTGGACAAAGAAATTCCCATGATGCGTCCCTCCCTTGAAACGATTGCGCTCAAAATCACTTCAGCCACAAAATCGAAAACCTTGAAAAGTTTATGATATTATGGTGTTTGTTACAAGGCGAAAAAACGACCTTTTCCCGAAGGCCGTCTTCGAAAGCGAAAGAGCGAACGGATCATGTGGACCTCGTTGAAGATTCTCATTCTGCTGTGGGGCGTCAACTTCGCTCCTCCTTTGCTGGCCTACCTGTTCAACGAGAAAGGGGCGGCCCCTCTGGACGGGGGAAGGAATTTCGTGGACGGCCGTCCTCTCCTGGGGCCTCACAAAACGTGGCGAGGCTTGGCGGGAGGCGTCGCCATGGGGGCCTTCCTGGGGTGGCTCCTGGGCTTTTCCTGGCGGACGGGGGCCTTGAGCGGCTTTTTGAGCATGCTCGGCGATCTCCTGTCCAGCTTCGTCAAGCGGCGCATGGACCGGCCCAGCGGCAGCGTGGTTCCCGTGCTGGATCAGTTCTTCGAGGGATTTTTTCCCTTCGTGCTTCTCGCTTGGCACGCCTCCCTTGGGGACTGGTTTTTCGTTCCCTCTTTTTTTCTCTTTGTCCTCGGAGCGTACTGGGGCTCGTGGTTTCTCAAGAACGTACTGCTCCGCAAGCCCCTTGAAAGCTACTCCAGACCTTTGAGACCCCGCAGCCGCATGAGAGAATGGCGTGCTTGCCAAGTGGCCTACCATCCCCTTCAAATCCTTGTGAACCTGGAGCGATTCGTTTACTACCACGTGTTGATGAAAAGCGTTTTTCGCGTCCTGGGCGTCTATGAAAGGGGAGTGCGCCGCGCCCTGGACGTCCGACGCCGCGAGCTTGAATTTTACTTTCAGGATCTTCCTCCCTCCTTCGACGGGTACACCGTTCTTTTCCTGTCGGACCTTCACCTGGACGGTCTGGAGGGTCTGCCTCAAAGACTGCAAGACTTGGTGAGCCCTCTGCACGTGGATTTGTGCCTCTTCGGGGGCGACTTCCGTATGGAAGTGTCGGGGCCCTTCTCGCGAGTCCTCGTTCGTCTCGTTCGCCTCGTCCGCCATATTCGCAGTCGGGACGGGCTCTACGCCGTTTTGGGCAATCACGACTGTCTGGAAATGGTGGAGATCCTGCAACGCAAGGGGATAAACTTCTTGATCAACGAGGCTGTGGCCATCGTTCGCGGAAACGAGCGAATATGGCTGGTGGGCGTGGACGACCCCCACTACTACGAAGCCCACGATCTGGAAAGGGCCTTCGATCCGGTCCCCCGGGGGGAATTTTCCCTCTTCGCGGCCCATTCTCCCGAGATTTACAAGGAAGCCGCCGCTTACGGGCCTCGCCTTTATCTATGCGGCCACACCCACGCCGGGCAGATTCAGCTCCCCCTGATCGGTCCCGTTTTCACCCACACCCATTCCCCTCGCTTTCTGGTGCAGGGCGCCTGGAGCTACAAGGGCATGCAGGGTTACACCAGCGCCGGCGTGGGAGCTTCGGGGGTCCCCGTGCGGTTCGGATGCCAAGGGGAGGTCGTGGTGATCACCTTGAGGCGCGGAACCGGCGACTCCTGACGACTTTTCACGGCTCGGGCGGGGAGCGGAAGGATCGCCCGAGCTCATTCCCTGCGCAAGCGGTCCCGATGGTTTCTCAAATGGGGATGGTCGGGGAACCGCTTCATGGCCAGCTCGATGGCTTTCACCGCATCGGCCCGGTCTCCGCGCACTTCGTAAAGCTTGGCCAGAAGAATCCATATCTCGACGTTGTCGGGCCTTTTCTTCAGACGCCGCTTGACCATGGAAATGGCCAGACCGCTGGAAGCCCGGTTGATCCATTTTCGGGGCCATTGCAGCAATCCCATAAGACTTCTCCTCCTTGAATCCTTGGAAGCCTCAGCTTCCCGCCGCTTTCAGGGCTTTTCCCAACCGCAGAAACTCTTCCAGCTCCAGGGTCTCGGGGCGTCGCCGCCCGTCGATGGAGCTTGTCTCCAGGGCCTGTTCCAGAAGTTTCGGTTCCGCAAGGGGTTTGAGGCTGTTGGCGAGGGTCTTGCGCCTTTGCTGAAAGGCCGTCTTGACCACACGGGACAGAAAGGGAAAAGGCACCCCTTCCAAAAGAGGCTCCCTCCGGAATTCCAGGCGCACTACCCGGGAATCCACTTTGGGGGGGGGATGGAATTGTCCCGGCTTCACGGTGAACAGCGCTTCCGTGCGGGCATGGACGGCCAGAAGAACGCTCAGAACTCCGTAGTCCCCGGTTCCCGGTTGCGCCGTCATCCTCCGGCCGATCTCCTTTTGGACCATGAAAACGCATCGGCGGATGGCCGAGGCCGAATCCAGCAAACGGAACAAAAGAGGGGAGGTGATGTTGTAGGGAAGGTTGCCTAAAACAATCAGGGACGGGGAAGATGGCGCTTCGAGGCCCGCGAAATCGAAGGTCAATACATCCTGCTGATGCACGGTCAAAAGACACGAGGAGGGAAACGGGAGGGTCTCGAGATGTCGGGCGAGGTCCCGGTCCAGCTCCACCAAATGAAGGCGGCGGACCCTGGAGGCGACGAACCGCGTGAGGGCCCCCAAGCCGGGGCCCACTTCCACCACCACGTCCCCGGGGTCGAGAAAGGCATCGTCCACGATGCGCTCGGCCGTTGCGGGCTGCGTCAGGAAATGCTGCCCGAACCTTTTCCTGGGTCGGCTCGCTTGCGATCGAAAATACTGCTTGGGACTCGGGATTTCGATAACCGTCACGATCAACTCGCGAAATGGGGGCGAAGGGACGAGATGGGTTCAGGACAACCACCGCGAGCGGGCGTCCAGCTCCAGGGGCTCGGGGCAAAATCCCGAGCGCTTCCAGGAGAAATAGGCGGCGGCGGCGATCATGACTCCGTTGTCCGTGCAAAACCTCGGGGGCGGGAGGTGAAGGT
>Ga0180430_10002333_pt1 | contig 17302 bp, 16 predicted proteins | sample SS_ome_9_FD_132999 | JGI IMG/M metagenome (GOLD analysis project Ga0180430, IMG submission 132999) | Hypersaline lake sediment archaeal communities from the Salton Sea, California, USA - SS_1_S_2 metaG | ecosystem: Environmental > Aquatic > Non-marine Saline and Alkaline > Hypersaline >... | reverse complement strand
TCGAGGAGGCCGGATAAAAATTGTCATTCCCGCATGCCTTAAGCGGGAATCCAGCCTGGATAATACGGACTGGATCCCCGCTTTCGCGGGGATGACGGCCTGTCTCTCTTTCGAAAGCCCCCGTGGATGCCGGCGGATGCGACCTTCTGACAGTATGGTGTATCTAATGCCGAAGTCCCGCTGCGTGGGGACTGCGCAGCGGGGCGGCGAGGAGGGATAGCGAGAAAAGTCGCCCGAAGCGCTCCGTCTGTAGAAGCCGTATGGTCTTTCGCGGAAGATGCGTACAAGCGTTGAGAGGTGCGGGCCGGTTGTGTGGGTATGAAAAAAGGCCCGGCGGATGCCGGGCCCTTTGACTTCGTGTGTGCTGTGGATCAGTTGGCGAAGATCTCGTCTATCTCATCCGCCACGTCCGCCTCCACCATCTCCTGCGATATCGCCAACTCCTTGATGATGAGGTAGCGCGCGGTATCGAGCATCTTGCGCTCGCCGAAGCTGAGTTCCTTCTCGTAGCGCAGCAGCATCAGGTCGCGCAGGACCTCGGCGATCTCGTATATCGAGCCGGTCTTGATCTTGTCCATGTACTCGCGGTAGCGACGGTTCCAGGTCTGCTCGTTTATCGAGATGTCGCGCTCGCGCAGGATCTCGTAGACGATGTCGACCTCGCTCTCGTTTATGACCTCGCGAAGGCCTACGTTGCGGACGTTGCCCGTGGGGACCATGATGGTCATGCCGGTGTCCATGATCTTGAGGATGTAGAACTTGTGCTTGTTGCCCGCGATCTCCCGCTCCTCGATGGACTGGACCGTGCCGACGCCGTGGGCCGGATAGACCGCCACGTCGCCGACCTTGAACTCCTTATTCAGTGCAGAACGCCTCTCTGTCATGACCCCTCCCTGATACCTGATATCCACAACCGCTCAAATCGCTCATTCAGCTGTAATATCAAGAAGTTAAAAAGTACATCCCCCTCAGCTGCCATGCTTGTATAACACATCGCCCCAGACACCGTCAACGCGTAAGCTAGTGTTTTTTAAAATCTTTTTTATAACCATACCCTTGACATCGCGCCCCTTACGCTGCGCTTCATTTATCCACAAGGGGAGCTTGAAAAATATACCGATTTCATCCAAAAACTATCCCGCTTGACACCTAATCAAGGATCATTTATCTTCCGCGTCGCGTTTTAGAAGTCCTTGATATTAAAGTATTTATTTGGGCAGGTAGCTCAGTCGGTAGAGCAGAAGACTGAAAATCTTCGTGTCGGCGGTTCGATTCCGTCCCTGCCCACAAGGCGAGAATTCTCGAATTATCGCCTTTTTTTGACTGAGAACCCCTCCCTTTTTAGAGAATCCACCCCAAAACCCGCACAAAACTGTGTCAGTTGGCGCAATTCAAGGCCATTCTCTCTGTCGGGAGATCGAAGGTAGGACCCTAACCCCCCCCCCTCTCAATCCCGTCGTTTCAGGCACAAAAATATAATGAGGGAGCGAAGTTAGCTCGCTCCCCCATCCCAGTAATTTGCGCCTGTCTTTGCCATCCACTATTGTTATCGTCACAAATGTGAAAATGTTGCGGACTAATTTTTTTCACAAAAAAAGCCCCCGAAATCCGGGGGCTTTTTATCTATGTACATGATATTACAGGTTTTTATGAGTTTTCCAGCTCTTCCAGGATGCCCAGCTTCTTGGCCATCTTGAGCATGTTCCCGACCGCGTTGCGTTTTATGAGGTCGCTGTGCCTGGAGCCGTCTATCGCGGCCCAGATCTCGTCGTCGTTCATGTCGTCGAGGTCGAAGTCCACGGTGCGGTAGGCGATGTTGTCGTTCGCCTGCCTTATCGCCTGGTTGACCGCGAGGTTGCCGTCGCGATCCAGGAGGCCGCGGAACCTGTGGTGGCTCACGATCTGAGCGCCGCGCTCGATGAGCCTCTCCATGACGCCGACGAACTTGTCCAACGGGAGCTTCTCAGCTGCCAGGGCGAGGAAGTGGCATTCCTCAGCGCTCGGGACGCCGTCGCCGACCCTCGAGGCGATCCTGCCCTCGAACGAGAGGTCCGGGGCCTTGGTGCCGAACCTGGAGGCGCCCGCAAAACCCGCCGTGTGGCTGACCGTGCTGCGCGCCCTGGCCTCGTCGACCTTCTTTGAACCCCTGGGGGCGGACTCGGCCTTGGTCTCGGCCCTGAGCTCCTTAAACCAGCTCCTGGCTACCTTCGCCGGATCCATGCCTGCCCTCACCCTTGTGTTACCTGCGCTGATCATAATATCTCCTCTCCTAACTCTCCTGTGTCCTCGCCCCCTATATATGCACTTAGCGTGCCATACGGCTATTTCTTAACATATTGTAATTATTGACATATTTAGGGTAACGGGCGGCCAAAATCCGGTCTGGGGCCCCCAAAACGCCCTTTTTGGGGCCTATATCCCCCACCCTGAAAAAACGTGACTAGTGACTGGTAACTAGTGACTGGCGATAAATGGCAAGAAAGCCTAAAGGCAGTGAATAAAAAACCCGGGACACAAAACCGATTTTTTAAAGTCCGACCTAGTACTCCCCGGAAAAATCGGTATTGTGTCCCGGGTTTTTTCGGAGGCCGTCCGGAAGGTAAGATATGGGCTACGATCGGAAGGATCACTTCTACAGGAAGGCCAAGCGCGAGGGGAAGGCCTCCAGGGCGGTCTACAAGCTGGCCGAGCTTCAGCGCCGTTTCAAGCTGATCTCGAAGGGCGCCGCGGTCGTAGACCTGGGTTGCGCGCCCGGCGGCTGGATGCAGGAGCTGGCCCCCATGGTCGGCCCGAAAGGCAGCGTCGTAGGGATCGACATCCTGCCGCTTGCGCTCCCCCTTCCGAAGAACTGCACGTTCATAGAGGGCGACATAAACGACGATGATAAGATGGCCGAGGTGGAGAGGGCTGCGGGCGGCCGCGTGAGCTGCGTCCTGTCGGACATGTCTCCCAACCTCTCGGGAGTCGCCTTCGCAGACGCATACCACTCCTACGAACTCGCGATGCGTGCGCTCGAGGCGTGTGACCGCGTCCTCAAGAATGGCGGAAACTTCGTCGTGAAGATCTTTCCGGGCGAGGAGTTCGCTGGCTTCGTCAAGGAGCTGAAATCGAGATTCAAGAAGGTGAACACGGTCATACCGGAGGCCACCCGCAAGACCTCGTCAGAGCGCTACCTGGTCTGCACAGGTTTTAAAATAAACTCACCCCAATGACGTGCGGCCTCCGTGATAGGGGCAGACGCATCTGGAGCGTGGCTGGCCTCGTGGAGCATCGCCGGGAGACGGCACGCCGGGACCATGCCGGCTGATACCTTATCGCCGGCAAGAAAAGTACCTATGCGGGACTCAGGCTCACTTCCGGATGGGTAGCTTCCAGGCTGTGCGTGAGAGACGCCGGCATGAGCCCTGGCGGGACGGCGGAGGCGCGCGACACGAGGCAGACACGCGGAAGATGCGACCAGGGGATCCTTCGGCGTCGATACGGTTGCAAAGTGCTCCGCAATACAAACGACGCCTCAGGATGACACTCAAGGGAAGTCGGCTTTATTACGCCTAGCCGCACCCATAAAAAAACCCGCGGTGCTTTCGCACCACGGGCTTTTTATGGGGAAAGGAGATGGGGGATTGAGGTGACGGAGGCGATCTCCTTCCCCCTGCCTCCGTCAAGCTCTATACCAATGATTGACAGCGCAAGGGCGCTTCCCTAATGTCTGTCCACTTATCGGTGCCCCTATGAAAGTGTTGCGTACTTTTTTTAAGAAGGTCCTCCCCTGGGTCGTGGCCGGGGGGGTCTTCGTCTGGCTCTTTCGGCAGTACCCTCCCGCCAACATATATAACGCATTGAAATATGTGGACCTTTTGCCCTTCTGCGCCGCCGCGGTGATCTACTTCGTGCTCATGTTCGCCATCGACACCTTCTCCATATCGCGCGTTTTGGCCCGCTTCGGCCACCCCGAGAGGGTCCGCGAGCTCATGCCCGCACGAGGGGCCACCTACCTCATGATGGTGATCAACTACGCCGCCTCCCAGGCGGCATTCGCCTTCTACCAGTACCGAAAGCACGGCATCCCTATCTCCAAGATGCTAGGGATATTCGGGATCATAGTCGTGATCGACCTGCTCATACTGGCGACGCTGGCCTTCGTTACGACTTTCTTCACGACCTGGCCGTTCGAGGTGGCCGGAACGAACATCGCCCACTTCGTGCGCGTCTTCACGATCGCGACCGTGGGGGGGCTGCTCGCGCTAGCGGTGATCGCCAACGCCTCGGCCGGAAGCGCCTTCATGATGCGCTTGAGGAGATTTAAGCTGATCGATCTGTTAGCGACGACCCGCCCCACTGATTACATGTTCATAGCGGCGGCCAGGCTCCCGGTCCACACGTTCATCATGTGCGGGATGTACGTAGCCATCATGACGTTCAACGCGCACATACCGTTCATAAAAATCCTCTCGAACATACCACTCATATTCTTCATCGGCGCTCTGCCGATCACGCCCGGCGGCATCGGCGCGAGCAACGCCGCGCTGGTGGAACTCATGAAACCGTTCGTTACGGGTCCGGCCATCGCGAGCGGCAAGGTATCGGCGGGCGATCTGCTCTTCGCCTTCAGCCTGCTGTGGATGTTCGCCAACTACGCGATGAAGGCGCTGACCGGGCTCGTCTGCATGCGTTTTGTCTCCCGCGACCTGTTCAAGCCCGTCGATGGCACCACGGAGGACCAGGCGGAGGAAGAGGCGGCGCCGGTCAGCGGCAACATATAGCGTCCTGAAATTACCCACCGATGGGGCAAAAATACCCCATCTAAGACGATCTATTTACACCTCCAAAGCACGGCCATTTCATTCGAGACCATAAATACCCGTCATATAAGCGTATTTGCTTCCCATAGAATGACCCAAAATCTGCCGTTCTGGCACTGCGCTTGCACATCAATATGTGGGGGTAAATTTCATGCGACAGCAGACGATCATACACGGCAGGAGGCTTGCGGAGACGATACGGGAGGATCTCAGGCGCGCGCTCGCGGCCGAATCGCTGCGCGCCAGCGAGGCCTGCGAGTTCTATCTCGTCAACCTGCTCACGCAGTACCACGAGGCGGGACAGCTGCCGGAGCTCGCCGACTCGGAGAGGGCGATCGGCGTGAAGTTCATGGAGGCGATGAACGAGAGCGGCGAGGCCCGCCGCACGGAGCTCAAGGAGATCGGCGACACCACGCTCATCGGCCTTGGCTTCTTCGCCGAGAGCGTCAGGCGCAGCATCGTGGACCGCTCCTACTACCTGTCCATAGGCGGAGGCGCCTACGAGGCCCTGTCGGGCGTGGTGGTGGCCGACGAGATCTTCGCGCGCATATACGCGGAGCTAGCGACAAACTTCGCATACCTGGTGCGCGCGCTCTCGAGGATGGCGCCGTGGAACCGGGCCGCCTCCGACGCCCACATAATCAACATCTACAGGCGGTGGATTGAGACCGGCGACGCCAGGCTCGCCCAGCTCCTTCGCGACGCAGGCGTGTCGATCGACACGGAGTAAATTCAGATGAGGCTCGAGGAGATCTACAAAGCGCTGTGCGACATCTACGGCATCGAGGAGCGCCTCGACATCGAGCGCTTCGTGGTTCTGGTGAGGGCGTCGTCCGACGCCCACGAGGTGGGCAGCCGGGTACCGTCGCGCGAGAGCCTCCTGGTGCGCCAGAGCGAGGGAGCCCTGGAGCTGGGCCTTTACATAGCCCCCGAGATCGTGGCCGCGCTGGAGGATGATCCGCTCGAGCACCTCGACGAGTTCGCATGCGCCGTGGAGGGAGCAAGCCACTTTCTCTACCTGACCGATCGCGCGGACAAGGGCGTTGCGGTATCGCAGCTCGAGCTCGAGCTGCAAGCGGAGGTGGACAAGTTCATACTCATCCACCTCCTGGCCGCGGGCCGCTGCAGGGCCGTGCCCTTCGAGCTCTTCTCGAGACAGTTCGAGGGATATGCGCTCGACCCCTCGCTCGGGCAATCCGAGCGCGAGCGCTACGAAGCGGCGAGCCGCTTCGCCGCCAAATACTGCGCCCGGCTCAGGCGCCTCTTCTTCAACCCCCTGAAGCCCGCGGAGCTGGCCGCGAGCGCCAGGGCCTTCTTCAACTTGGGCCTTCGCGAAAAGGTGGCCCTGATAACTCCCTGAGCCACAAATATAGGCACTTGCGAATCCGGGGCCTTTCATCTAAAAGTCTGCCGTTATGTATCGTACGGCCACAGCGATCCTGGCTCTAGCGCTGCTCGCATGCTCCTGCGGCTCCGTCGACTATTCGCCGGACATACCCACCGACTCGCCGCCGATCGTAGCGCGCGTCGACCCCAACGCGGGGACGGCGGGCGACCGCATAACCATATTCGGCCTGGGGTTCTCCATAGCATATCCGGAGAACATCGTCGTCATAGGCGGAGCGGCCACCAGCGCCACGAGCTATAACCTGCTGGCGAATCCCACGGACGACGAGATAGAGACGATAACGTTCGTGGTCCCCGAGGACGCGGAGATAGGCGAGGGCCCGATCTACGTCCAGGTGCAGGGCGACGCGAGCAATACCGACGTGAGCTTCACGGTGGTCCCATGAGCGATATGGAACGGACTATAGCCAGGCTGATAGCCGAAGGCACGGGCGCCGAGGCGCAGCTCGAGGAGCTCACCAAGCTGCACGGAGACGCGTCCTATCGTACATACTACAGGGCACGGATGGAGGACGGATCGTCGTTCGTGGTGATGAAGATGCCCGATGGGCCTGCGTCCGCATCCGAGGAGATCACCAACTTCAAGGGCACACACGAGGAGCTGCCCTTCATCAACATATCCAAATATCTCTCCAGCCTGGGAATCCCCGTCCCGGCGGTGCATATCTACAGCGAAGCGGACCACATAATGGTCCTGGAGGATCTCGGCGACGACCTGCTGGCGGGGAGGGTCGACGGCGCGGAGGAGCCCGAGAGGCTCGGCTGGTACGGCAGGGCGCTGGATCTGCTCATATTGATCCAGGCGCGAACGAAGGAGGCCGGCGCCCGCAGCTGCGTAGCCGACGCCCGATCCTTCGACGCGACGCTTTTGGACTGGGAGTTCGACCATTTCAGGGAGTACGCTATCGAGGCGAGGCTGGGCAGGCGGATGTCGCAGGCGGACCGCGAGGCCTTCGAGGAGGAGACCAGGGCGATCACCCGCGAGATCGTATCGATGCCCTACGGCTTCACGCACCGGGACTTCCAGAGCCGCAACATCGTAATAAAGGACGGGGCTCTATACCTTATAGACTTCCAGGACGCCCTGAGCGGACCCCGGGCCTACGACCTGGTCGCCCTCACCAGGGACTCTTACGTGAGGCTAGCGGACGGCACGGTGGAGGAGCTCCTGCGCCGCTACTGCGAGAGGTCGGATCTTTCGTGCGAAGGGATCCGGCGGGAGTTCGACCTCGTCACCGTGCAACGCAAGCTCAAGGACGCGGGCCGCTTCGTCTACATCGACCGGGTGAAGGGGAACTCGGGCTTCCTGCGCTACATCCCGACTTCGCTGGAATACGTGCGCACCGCGATCGGGAGGTTGCCCGAGCGGGCCCGGCTGGCGGAGACAATATCGAAGTACCTGCCTGAATGGAGCTGACATGGGCGAGACGATCCAAAGCGCTATGCTTCTGTCCGCGGGGCTTGGCACCAGGCTGAGGCCGCTGACGCTCACCACGCCCAAGCCACTGTTGCCGCTCGACGGGTGTCTGCTCATCGACCATCAGCTGGCCTACCTGGCCGGTGGCGGCGTGAACAAGGTCGCCATCAACCTCCATCATCTTGGAAACATGATCCGCGACCACGTGGGCGACGGGAAGGAGTCCGGGCTGGAGATCCTCTACTCGGAGGAGGACGAGATACTGGGCACAGGCGGCGGCATAAAGCAGGCGGCCCGCTTCTTCGGACGCAGTCCCTTCATCACCCTGAACGCCGATGCCCTGCTCTCGTGCGACATCGAGAAGCTGGCGGCGGCGCACGAGGCGAGCGGCTGCGACGTGACGATGGTTCTGAAGGCTATCCCCGAAGGGGCCGACTACACGCCGGTCGCCGTGCAGGACGACCGGGTCACTGGCTTCGGCGACGGCTCGCACTTCTTCACTGGGCTGTCCGTCCTGGGGCCCGCGATATTCGACGCGCTGCCGCCGTCGGGGAAGTCGGCGTGCCTGGTCCGCGACGGCTTTCAGGTGATGCTGGAGAGGAAGGGCAACATCGGCGCGTTCATCTACGACGGCTACTTCAACGACCTGGGCACGCCGGAGCGCTACGAGGCTGCAAAACGGGACATCGAGGAGGGGAGCTTCGATCTGATCGTGCGATAGCCCCGATCAGTCGCCGCTCGATGAGGCCTTCGAGTATATCTCTATGCCGCTCGACGGCGAGCTAGCCAGGATGTAATCCGGAAACGAATCGAAGATCTCCAGGTCCAAAAACGACGAGAGCGACGTCGAGGCCACGGGCGAAAGCGCCGATGAGCCGAGCTGAAAGACTGCGAAGGTGTCCACGGCCCCGTAGGGCGTGGCCACGGCGACCATGTTCCCGGACATCGCCACGCTGGCCTGGCTCAGGCGCGTAAGCGACGTGCCGTCCTTCGGTGCGATGGATGCCCTCCAACCCTGCCCGGCGGGATCCGAGAGCTTCTTCACCGCCACGGTGAATCCGTAGACGATGGCCACCCTCGTGCCGCTCTGCGCGTCGACGGCCGCGTCCACCAGCTTGGAGTTCTCGAAGATCGAGCTCTTGCTCCCGGAGGGGCCCGCCCACTTGTATATCACCTTGGGCGTCGTGTAGACCACCTCGTACGAGCTGCCGCTCTTGCGCACGCTCAGGATCTTTCCCCTGTGCGCGGTCCCCGACGCGCTCGTCGAGGTCGTGCCGGTGATGCCCAGAAACGCAGGCGAGTTGTACTTGCTGCCGGACTTGGTGAGCCCGTACAGCCCCACCTGGTGATACCACTTGCCGGAGTCGTAGCCGCGGTACATCACGGCTATCGCGTCGCCCGAGTCGGCGATGGCGATGTCCCCGATCGAGCGCTTGAGGCTCGGCTTGTCGTCGCTGACGCTCACCGATGGAAAGCCGTTGAACTCGCCGTCGGTGCCCCCCGAACGGTCGAAGAACATCTCGCCCCTGGTGGAGGAGTCCGAGCCCTTCTGCACCCAGACGCGCCACTTCTGCGTGTACTCCGGGTGCGCCGTGGTGCCGGTGGAGGACCACGCGTAGGCCAGCGTCGTCCCGTCGTAGGCCGCCGCAGACGCGTACGAGTTCGTGTAGCTCGGATCTATGCTCTTCTTGGTGACGGCGTTCTCCAGATAAAGCGCCCCACCGTCTGAGCTGGCCATCTCGATGGCAGCCACGAGCCCGGTGGACGCGCCGGCCCCGTCGACGCGCACGTAGATCGCCCCGGTGTCGAGGACGCCGAAGCTGCCGTCTGAACCCATGACCTCCAGCTCGGAGGCGCCGGCTCCGTCGGCCGCACGTATCGCCGTAAAGCTGGCGGCCGCGCCACCCTGATATCCGACTATGCGGTTGGGGATGCCGGCGGTGAGCCCCTCGTCAGCATCGGCCACCGAACTCACCGTCCAGGTCTCGGAGCCGCCCTCGGTCTCGCCGCGGGAGATGGCAGCGAGGAAGTTGGGGCCCCTGACGAAGCCGGTGTCGTCCTTGACGTCTATCGCATACAGATACGGCGGCGCGCTCTCCTGGTGCCTCAGCGCCGTGATCTGTATCTCCTTGAAGTGGTCGGCCTTGGACAGGTCGTCCATGTCGCGGTAGATGAAGAAGCCGGCGATGAACCTGTATATGCCTGTGCCGCCCTCGTATGTAGCCATCGAGCCGTCCTTGGCGGCCTCGGCCATGCAGGAGAGCTGGCTGGATTCGCCCGCGTCGGCGCACTCCTGCGCGAGGAAGTCGTAGACCGACTGCTGGTCGTAGGCCAGGCCAACGACATATAGGTTCTGCCCGTCGGAGGAGATATCGGTGGGGATGAAGCGGTCGAATCGGTTGAAGCTGTCGTCGCGCGTGGCGAAGCCGACCTCAGAGGCGCTAGAACCCGAGAGCCCGTAGGCTCGGACAGTGGAGTAGATTCCGTCTGCGATCATGGAGGAGAAGAGCGGGTAGTATGCCTGTTCGAAGGTGGGCGCAGATGAAGTGATCGCGGACGAGTGCTTGGAGAGCACGAAGACGCGATCGGAGCCGACCTGCGTCCTGACCGGGACGTACGAGGAGCTGCCGGGCAGCCCTTCGGACGAAACGATTCCGGAGCAGCTCTCGCCGTCGATGAGGTCCTCTATCGAGATCTGCTGGAGGTAGCCGTCGCCGGTCGTGAAGAATATCGTGCTGGCATCCTCGGAGATGTCCAGCGAGCTCACGCCCTGCGGGACGGAGCGCCAGGCGCCGCTGGAGGAGTAGTCGACCAGGCTCGTGCCTGAGGAAGCCGGCCCGGCTATGCCCAGGCCCTTCTCGGTCCCGTAGATGAGCAGCCGCTTCTGCCCGTAGAGCACGGATGCGAGATCGCCCACCGCCCCGGGCCTCTTGAGCTGCACCGAGCCGTAGACCTTCTCGAGCGTCCCGTACTTTATCGATGCCCCGCTGCCCCACAGGAGCAGCTCGGACGTCTCCGCGTCCGGGATGGCCACGGTCATCACCGAAAGCCCCCTGATCTGTCCGCCGATGCTGCCCTGGTAGCCGGACTCGAACGGATTCACGCTGAGCTCGACTTCGTCCTGCAAGTTGGGGAGATCGACGCGATACGAGGAGTCGCCGGTCATGCACAGCGAACCTACGGTGGGAGCGACGCCCGAGACGCTGGATCCGCCGCCACCTCCGCCCCCGAAGCAGCCCTCGCTCAAAATGATAAGTGCCGTCAACGCGATGACGCCCGCAAACGCCCTAAAGACGACACCCCGCGGTCCCAATCCGGTCCCAAAGTCCAAATATCTCATAGCTGAGGCCCTTTCCGCCCACATCGGGGCATAAAGGCACAATAACGCCTCCGGGCATGGCCCGGCAACCGATCATAGATTAAGCATAAATCATGCCATATCGGGGCTAGGAGACTATCACGCGAAGCAGCGGCCCCGTCTCTATCTCTATGCGATCGGTCGGCTCGTCGGGGAAATCGCCGTCGATCGTATACTCCATCGGGCGATCGAACTGTAGCACCATGCGGCTGGCCATGCGGTCGACGTAATGCTCGGAGTTCGACGGCAGGGCGAAGAAGGCGCGCGGGAAGGTGGTGAGCAGCTGCCCGCCGGTGGCCGATATCGACACGCACTGGAACTTGCCCGGCTCGGATGTCGAGCGATACAGAGGCCGGAAGTTGAACCCCAGAGTCGACATCGTGCCGGCGAAGATCATCATGTAGTTTTTGAACGGGGCCTTCTCGCCGTCGATGGTTATGTCGCAGTTGAAACGCTCCGCCAGATGCCTGGCGAAGCGGCCGTTGACCATCGATGAGAACATGGCGCGCGCCAAGAGCAGCGCCCCTCGCGTCGGGGTGGGCCCGCCGTCGACGTCCTGGTAGACCTTGATGAACCTGCTTATGAGGCCCATGCCAAAGAGGAAGCCGTAGGCCCCGTTTATGCGGACCATGTTGATCTCTTTTTCCACGAACGGCAGATCCTCGTGGTATTTCAGGATCAGGTTCGAGAGCATCTTCTCGGTCTTCCCCTTGGCTCCCAGCTGGTTTGCGAGGTTGTTCATCGTGCCGCCTCGCAGCAGGGCGATCTTGGGCAGGGGCTTGTCCCCGTAGACGTCGAGGAAGACGGAGAGTGTGCGGTGGTTGGTGCCGTCGCCCCCGGATATACCCAGGATGTCTACGTCGCGCTGCTTGAACTCCTTGGCCAAATCGCGCACCTCGTCCAGCGTCTCCGTGGAGTGGCACGAGCCGCGGTCGCCCACTATGAAGCCCATCTCCTTCGCTCGATGCGGATTCTTGCGATGCGAGCGGGAGTACGGGTTTATTATTATCCCTATCCCTGCCATCTCAACTCCTCCTGCGCCTCCTGGAGCGCCCGCCCTTGGGCTTGCGGGCACGGGCGCGCCCACCCCGGGCCCTCTTCGTCGTTCGCACCCCCGCGCCACCCGAATTGGGCCCGCCCACGAGCTTGTGCGACACGTCCTGCGGCGCCCCCACCTTGGTCTCGTAGTCCTCGGGGAGCGGCTTCTCCTTCATGCGATGCCGCCTCATGTACTCGTGAACGATGAAGCTCGCGACCTGCGACGGCCTCGTGCCCGGTCCGAATCCCGCATCGAAGCCGAGCTTGAGCGCGAGCGCGTGATCGATCCTGGGGCCGCCGATTATTACGATCACGTCCTTGCCTAGCCTGCCGTCCTTGCGCATCAACTTTCGAAGCTCCTTGAGGTTCTTTATGTGGCTGCCCCGTTGCGTCACGACCTGGGATATCAGAATGGCGTCCGCCTTGAGCTCGACCGCCTTGCCTATCAGCTCGGCGTTGCTAAGCTGGCTGCGCAGGTTGTGCGCTGAAAACAACGGATAGCGCTCCAGACCGAAGTCGTGGTCGTAGCCCTTCATGTTCATTATCGCGTCTATCCCCACCGTGTGCGCGTCCTCGCCGGTGCACGCGCCCGCCACGACGATGGGCTCCTTGATGTTTCGCGACATGTAGTCCCTGAGCTCCTCGTACTTCATGGCGGTGACGTCCACCTTGGGGACCTTTATCCTGGTGATATCGACGGAGTGCCTCGTACGCCCGTAGACCACGAAGTAGGTAAACCCCTCGCCCATCGACTCCATGGCGCAGACGTTCACTTCCTTGAGCCCCAGTTTCTCGGCGCACTGCTTCGCGGCCTCCCTCGCCTCGGGGGACGCCTCCACCGGCAGGGTGAACGAGATCTGCACGACTCCGTCGTCCAGCCGGTCGCCGTACGGCAGCAGCTTCTTTTTGTTCACTTTGAGCATAACACAGCCTTCAGCCTTCAGCCTTCAGCATGTCCAGCACGGGGTTGAAGTAGCGCCTGTCCTTCTGGAAGACGCCATCCTTGCCCTTGCCGCCGTCCTCGTCGCGCGACACCTCGGCGAACATCCCCTTCGATATCGCCTTCATGAGGCCCGTCGAGTCTATCTTGCGCAGGTACTTGTGCACGTTCTCGAGCACCGTGTGCGCTCGCCTGGCTATCTTTCCGTTGGGGTTGAAGCTTATCTCGTCGCCTATGTGCCTGGCGTTTCGGAAGATGTAGTTCGCGTTCTTCAGCGCCCAATACCTGTCCTGGATGTGCGGATTGTGTATAGCCTCCGTCGGCATCCCAAGCAGCTGAATCGACTGCTCGGTTATTATAGAGCAGACGTTGAACATGGCGTCCATCACGTTGCCGAAGACGAAGTCGCCCTTCATGTGCTTGGTGGGCGGCATGAACTTGATCGGCGAGCGGGGGAATATCTCGCGGACCATCTGCGCCTGTGCCAGCTCGTAGAGGAAGCCGTCCTCTATGGCCGGGTTTATCTCGAAGGCGTGGCCGAGCCCCATCAGCTCGTGCGGCAGGTGCGCCCTGAGGGCGAACTGCTCGTTGATGAACTGGCTGGCGAGCACGTGGTGCGCGTTGCGATATGCGTCCGTGGTCGTCAGGTAGTTGTCCTCGCCGGTGTTGATTGTTATGCCGGCCCTGGCGCATATCAGCCGCGAGAAGTGCTGGTCGACGAAGGTCCGCTTCATATTTATGTCGCGGAAGAGGATGCCGTACATGGAGTCGTTGAGCAGCACGTCCAGCCTCTCGACGGCCGCGGCGGCGGCTATCTCGGCCATGCAAAGACCGGAGGAGTAGTTGACCAGCTTCACGTAGCGGCCGGAGGAGCGGGCGGCATCGTCGAGCGCCTCGCGCATGACCTTGAAGTTGGCCTGTGTCGCCATCGTGCCACCGGCGCCCTCGGTGGTGACTCCGTCCGGTACGTAGTCGAGCAGCGACTGCCCGGTGGTCCTTATGACCGCGATTATGTCGGCCCCCTCGCGCACCGCGCTGGCCGCCTGAGCCGCGTCGTCGTAGATGTTGCCCGTGGCCACGATGAGGTACTTCTGAGGGGCGGGCCCCTCGCCCAGCTTCGAGCGCAGATCCTCGCGCTGTTTGCGCGCACGGTCCAGCCTCCTCATGCCGGCCTTCGCCATATCCCGGGCCGAGGACTTTATACGCTCCTCGGAGACGTCGGCGGGGCCATCCAGCTTCACCTCGCCTGCGGCCACCCTCCTCGCGAGATCCTCGGCGCCGAGCTTCGCGTGGGCGGCTGCCCTGGCGAACCACCACGCGATGCCCTTGCGGAGTTTATCCCTCGGCAGGCTGTCGACCACGAGGTTGGCCAGCGGCATCTCGTCGACGGCGCCCTCGACGCCGAAGACGCGCAGCACCGTCCTCTCGATCGAGTTCGTCGAGTGCCTGTCTATGTACCTCTGGACGGGCGAGACGATGTGCGCCGCTATGTGGCGGCACCTGTCGATCTTGTCCCTGTCCAGATTCAGCTTCCTATATGCCATCTTCCCTCAGGCTCTCAGCTTTCAGGCTTAAGCGTTATCCTCACGCCATCGACCAGGTCGAAGTAGGCCGTGTGCTTCGGCTTCTCCGTGGCTATCTCCCCCTCAAGAGCGACCGCCGTAGAGCAGCTGCTCTCGCGATCCTTGGGGTTGGCGTAGCTGCTCATCAGTCCTCGGTAGTTCCTCACCACCGCGTTTTCGTCGGTCAGCGTGAGCAGGTAATTTGGCATCACCGGTATCTTGCCGCCACCACCGGGGGCGTCTATCACGAAGGTCGGGACCGCGAAGCCCGTCGTGTGGCCCCTGAGGTACTCCATGATCTCCATGCCCTTGGAGACCGAGGTGCGGAAGTGCTCTATGCCCTCCGCCAGGTCGCACTGGTAGATGTAATAGGGCAGCGCCCTGGCCTTTAACAGCTCGTGCGAAAGCCTCTTCATTATCGCCGGGTCCGAGTTGACCTTCCGAAGCAGCACCGTCTGGTTGAGCAGCGGAAGTCCGGCGTCGGAGATGCGCTCGCACGCGGCCAGCGCCTGCGGGGTGAGCTCGTAGGGGTGCTCGAAGTGGGTCATGAAGTACAGCGGCTTGAACTTTTTCAGGACCGAGAGCACCTCGTCGGTGACCCCCATGGGCATTACGCACGGGAAGCGGCTGGCTACCCTTATTATGTCGACGTGCGGTATGGCACGCACCTTAGTGAGTATCGCCTCGAGCTTCGGCAGCGGCAGCATGAGCGCGTCGCCCCCGGAGAGGATCACGTCGCGCACCTCCTTGTGCCTGGCGATATACTCTATGGCCCTGTCGTACTCCGCGGAGAGCTCGTCGTCGGAGCGGTCCAGTATGTGGCGGCGCCTCGTGCAGAAGCGGCAGTACATCGAACAGTACTCCGACACCAAGAACAGGACGCGGTCGGGGTAGCGGTGCACAAGGTGCGGCACCGGCGAGTCCTCGTCCTCCGCCAGAGGGTCGGTCAGATCGCCATGCCCCTTATCGAGCTCGCAGCTGGTGGGGACGCACTGCATCCGTATGGGGCACTCCGGATTACCGGCGTCTATCAGCGACAGGTAGTAGGGGGTGACCCTGAACTTAGAGTGGAGGTTGGCCTCCGCGATCTCGTCCCTGCGCTCCTTCGTGAGCGGGATGACCTTGGCCAGCCCCTCGGCGTCGGTGACCGAGTTGGCAAGCTGCCACTTGGGATCGTTCCACTGTTCGGGCGTAACCTTGGAGTAGGCCTTGATGCGTTGGTAGTATTTGGGGTCGCTGCTATCGATCATGAGAACCTCTCGTCGAACCACCGCTTGACCGCCGGATTGCCCCTGTAGATATCCAGCGTGAAGTCGGCGTGTCCGGGCGCATATCCGTTGCCGATTATCATCTCCACGTCCATGCCCACGCCCTCGGCCCCCAGCGCCGCCTTCTGGAAGCTGGTGGCCATGTTGAAGAAGTAGACCCTGCCGCCCTGCCTGCAGGCCAGCACCGAGGCCAGCTCCGTGCCCTCGACGTTTGCCGTGTTTATCACCAGGTCGCACATTCTCCCGTCCGTCCGCCTGGCCACCACGTCCATCGTCTCCGAAGCGTTAAGCGCATCGACCTTGAAGACGTCGTCGGCGAGGCCCAGGGACTTGAAGGCCTCGATGCTCGCGTCGCGCGTGGCCGAGGCTATGATCCTGCATCGATCGCCGAGCTTGTGCCTGATGGCGGCGGCGCACAGAACGCCCGACTTTCCAGCGCCCATCACGTAGACGGTGTCCCCCTCCCTCGCCAGCCTGTCAGCCTGCGGGGGTGCGCCGGCTACGTCCAGGAGCGCCAGGCACACCTTGAGATCCACGTCGTCTGGTATCTTGGCCAGCACACCCGAGTCGAAGAGGATCGCCTTGCCGTCTATGTCGATCTGCTCCGAATCGCGCACCTCGATGATCTTCTCGATCATGAGCGGCGTAAGCGTGAGCGAGACCAGGGTGCAGACCTTGTCCCCGACCTTCACGCCGGCGGCGTTGGAATAGGCCGGGCCCATCTCCCGCACTGTGCCGAGCAGCATCCCGCCGGAGCCCGTGATCGGGTTCTGCTGCTTGCCCATCGCCTCCACATTTGCCAGCACCTGTTCGGCCACCGCCTGCAGATCGCCGCCGGCGGCCTCCCTCATCTGCCGAAATGACGCCGAGTCGATGTTGAGGGTCTCGACGTCGATCAGAAGCTCGCTCTCGTAGACTGGCAGCGAGTTGTCCAACTTGGCGGCCGCCTGCGGGAGGGCGCCCTTGGGTTCTATCACCCGATGGCGCCCGAGGCGGTCGCTACGTTTGCGATATCCCTGCACTTTTCTCTCCCGATCGCTACTGCAGCGGCTACATTAATAATAGAGTGAGAGCTTAACGCAAGGGGAATTAGAAGCCGTGACTGGTGACTGGTGACTGGTGACTAGCGGAAATTACAGGAGATTCAGTTGCGGGGCGGACTCGTCCACGTCGCCGCGGCGATCGGCCGACGGTATGAGCCTCCCGTCCGGGGCGATGCGCTGGCCGCACCTTCCGCAATAGCGCGAGCCGTCCAGCCTCCGGCGCATCCGCTTGGAGCGGCACCTCGGGCAGCCGGCCTTCGCCTTCTTTATCCTGGCATCGGAGTTCATCGGTGGGCTGTTTAGCGAGAGACTTGAGATCGATCAAGCACAAACGCGCGCCGCACAAATGACCTCCTCCCCGGAGTGCGCTTCGCTTCTCCGGGGTTTCCTAAAGGCGTCATGAGAATTCGAAGCCTGCTTGCTGCGAAAGATCCTGCCGTCCTTGATATTCTATATATTTTTGGATG
>Ga0180430_10002330_pt1 | contig 17314 bp, 11 predicted proteins | sample SS_ome_9_FD_132999 | JGI IMG/M metagenome (GOLD analysis project Ga0180430, IMG submission 132999) | Hypersaline lake sediment archaeal communities from the Salton Sea, California, USA - SS_1_S_2 metaG | ecosystem: Environmental > Aquatic > Non-marine Saline and Alkaline > Hypersaline >... | reverse complement strand
TTCCCCGACAGGATGCGCACCAATCGAGTGACCCCATCGGGATCCACGGGCAGTCCCGGGCCACCATCGAGGAAATCGGTGACCGTCAGGCCAGCCCACCGCGTCCGCGCCACCATCGTGTCGGGGACGTATGTCGTCGACATCGGGGGATCATCGGTGACCGGGGTGACGGTGAAGTGCCCCGCTGTCGTGTCGCCGAGGAGTGCTGCGAACAGCGCGGGCGAATCCGGATCGGGTGCACAGAACCAATCGATGCCACCCTTCGCTGACAGCAGGGCAACGCTGCGCCCATCGGCGAGCAGGGTGTAGTCCTCGATCGGGTGCGCATGCCCTCCGAGCAACCAGCGTTGACGTTCGGCCAGCACCTGCGCCAGCAGGACAGCGACCGCCTGCGGATCTTCCACTCGATAACCGGCTGCGGTGTCTCCCTCCCCCACCTTCACGCCGACGTCGGGACCGGACAGGTCGGCGAACACGCTCTCATCCGTGAGGTCATCGCCGATGAACAGCACGGCGGACGCACCGAGGCGATGCCGCAGAAGTGCGACGGCTTCGGCCTTATCGGAATGCACGACACTCAACTCGAGAACCTTCTTGCCGTGGCGTACCCACACACCATCGCGTCCACCGATGGCCTGCTCGATCTTGGAGAGAAGTTCATCAGCAGCACTCTCGTCCTCGACCCCGCGAACATGAACGGCGATCGCCGATGGCTTGTGCTCCAGGCGAACACCGATCGTGCCTGTGATCAGGTCGCGTGCCTGCTCATCGATCTGCGCGAGCAAACTCGCTTGGTCCACAGTCAGGTCACGGCCGAAGTCCAGGTCGAATTCCGATCCGTGGCTGCCGACCAGGTGGATTTCAGAAGGCAGCCGCGACAGGGCTGCGAGATCACGCAGCGCACGACCGGACACCACAGCCGCCGTCGTCGTCGGAAGTTGACTCAATGCGCGCAGTCCACCCACCGCTTCGGCGAGAGGCACCGCCCGGGCGGGATCCTCGACGATGGGGGCGAGAGTGCCGTCGTAATCGCAGCACACCAGCAGGGAGGGTGTCCGGGCGATCTCGCGGATGACCCGGGCATCGATGGGTGCGGTCATCAACAACCCATCACGAGATCTCGGCCACGAGGTCGCCGGCGTCCACCTGGTCGCCGGTCGCGCAATGCACGGCAGCGACCGTACCCGCTCGGGATGCGGTGACCACCGACTCCATCTTCATCGCCTCGATCACCGCGAGACGATCCCCCGCCTCGACGGCATCGCCAGGGTTGACCAGCACGGTGATCACCCCGGGAACCGTGGTTCCCACCTGTCGTGGATCAGCCGGATCCAGCCGCCGGCGCGCTTCGCGTGTTCCGGTAGCCGACGCATCGAGCACCCGCAGGGCCCAGGGCTGCCCATTAGCCCACAGGTGCACCCGGCGGTGCCCCGTCTCATCGACATCACCGATGGCATCGAGTTCGACGTACCAGGTCTGACCCGGTGCGACCTCGATGCTCTCCACTCGTCCGGGCTGCAGCCCGTACAGGTAGGGGATCGTGGGTATGACCGAGACATCACCGAATTCCTCCTGTGACGCGACCAAGCCCGCGGCCTCAGCGGGCAGCATGAGCGCAGACAGCACCGCGCGACGTCGTTCGGCATCCGCACCGGCATCGTCGAGCAGCGCGAGGTCATCGGGATCGACGGTCGGAGGCGGTGGTGCGGGACGCGCTGCCGTGACCGCATCGGTGAACGGTTGCACGAATCCGCCTGCGGGGACGCCCAACTGACCGTGCAGGAACGCCACAACGGATGCCGGCAGATCGAAACGAGCGCCGTCCGCCAGCAACTCTTCGCGGGTGACCCCGGAGGTGACGAGCCACAGGGCGAGATCACCGACGACCTTCGACGATGGGGTGACCTTGACCGGGCGACCGAGGATGAGATTGGCCTCGGCATAGGCATCAAGTACCTCATCGAAGCGATCACCGACGCCCAGCGCATCGGCCTGGGCCCGCAGATTCGATAGTTGACCACCGGGCACCTCATGGCGATACACGCGAGTCTGCGGCGAGCGCTGACCGGCCTCGAACGGCGCATAGACATCTCGAACCGCCTCCCAGAACGGTTCCAGCGCAAGCACATCGGCGAGGTCCATACCGGTGTCGCGCTCGGTATGCGCAACGGCGGCAACAAGTGCGCCCAGGCTGGGCTGGCTCCCTCCGGATGCCACCGGGGCACTGGCGCAATCGACACCGTCGACACCCGCCTGTGCTGCGGCGAGATACGTCGCTAGTTGTCCACCGGCGGTGTCATGGGTGTGCAGCCGGACCGGTACGTCGAAACGCTCGCGCAATGCCGTGATGAGCACCGTCGCCGCGGGTGCGCGCAGCAGACCGGCCATGTCCTTGATCACCAGACCGTGCACCCCGGCTCCGACGAGGTCGTCGGCCACACCGAGGTAGTAGTCCAGGGTGTAGGTCGTCTCGGTCGGATCGAGCAGATCGCCGGTGTAGCAGACCGCACCCTCAGCATAGGCGCCAGCGTCGCGTGTCGCAGCGATGACATCGCGCATCTGCTCGATGTCATTGAGGGCATCGAAGATCCGCAGGATGTCGATGCCCGCCGCCACAGCCTCGGCGACGAATGCGGTGATCACCTGACGCGGATAGGGCGCGTAGCCGAGCAGATTGCGTCCGCGGATGAGCATCTGCAATGCGACATGCGGTGCAGCCTCGCGTAGCTGGACTAAACGACCCCAGGGGTCCTCGCGCAGGAATCGCAGCGATGCGTCGAAGGTGGCTCCACCCCAGCACTCCAACGACACCAGAGAGGGCAGCAGTTCAGCGGTGGCCTTGGCCCCGGCGATGAGGTCGACCGAGCGCACCCGGGTGGCCAACAGGGACTGATGCGCATCACGCAACGAGGTATCCGTCACCGGCAGCGAGGTCCGTCCCCGCAAGTATCGGGCCAGTCCCTCAGGGCCCTCAGCGACCAGCAGATCCTTCGATCCGGCCACCGGTGGTCGACTCGTCGACGGCAGCAGGGATCGCGGATCGATGAGTTCCCGATCCGGTCGACCGTACGGGCGATTGACGGTGACGTCGGCGAGTTTGGTGAGCAGCCCAGAGCCAGGACCGCGCTGGGCTGCCTCCAGCAGCTGCGGATGCTCATCGAGGAAGGCGGTCGACAGTCGTGCCTCGAGGAAATCGGTCTCGTCGAGCAGGGCGCGCAGGAATCCGACATTCGTCGACACCCCGCGGACTCGGAACTCATCGAGTCCGCGTCGCGCGCGGCGAGCGGCCTGCTGGAGATCGGCACCGCTGGTGGTCATCTTCACCAGGAGCGAGTCGTAATACGGCGAGATCTCCGCCCCGGCATAGGTCGCGCCATCAAGGCGGATCCCCGGACCACCGGGTGACCGATACGCCAGGATCGTGCCTGTGCTCGGCCGGAAGTCCTCGGCTGGGTCCTCGGTGGTGAGGCGGCACTGGATCGCCGTGCGCGTCGGTCGCTGTGTCGGTTGGACCAATCCGAGATCGGCGAGGGTCGCACCCGCTGCAATCTGCAATTGCGCAAGCACGAGATCGACGCCGGTGACTTCCTCGGTGACGGTGTGCTCGACCTGGATGCGGGGATTCATTTCGATGAACGCGTACCCGAAACCGCCGACGTGGTCCGCGGCGACCTCGCCCGGGTCCTCCCATACGAGAAACTCCACGGTCCCCGCCGATGTATACCCCACACTGCGGGCGAAGGTGACGGCGTGCGCAGCGAGTCGGTCGAGCAGCGCCACCGGCAGCCCCGGTGCCGGTGCGATCTCGACGACCTTCTGGTGGCGGCGCTGCACCGAGCAGTCGCGTTCGAACAGATGGATGACCTCGCCCTCTGCATCGGCGAGGACCTGGATCTCCACATGGCGCGGGCGGGTGATCGCCTGCTCGAGGAACACCGTCGGGTCGCCGAAAGCCGCCTCCGCCTCCCGACTCGCCGATTCGATGGCCTCCGCGAAACCCTTGGCTGACTCGATCCGACGCATCCCGCGACCACCGCCGCCTGCACTGGCCTTGATGAACAGGGGGAAACCCACGGCATCTGCGGCGGCGCGGGCCTCGTCCACCGATCGGATCGGCCCCGATGCAGCGAGGACCGGCACCCCCGCAGCGATCGCCGCCTCGCGGGCTCGCACCTTGTCACCGGTGAGGGACAGTGTCGCCGGCGTCGGTCCGACGAACGTCAGGCCCGCATCGGCGCAGGCCTGGGCGAACGGTGCGCTCTCAGACAGGAATCCATAACCGGGGTAGACCGCGTCCGCACCTGCTTCGAGCGCGATGGCGATGAGGGTGTCGATATCGAGGTACGACCGCACCGGATGGCCCGGTTCGCCGATCTCGTATGCCCGATCAGCGATGAGACGGTGCAGCGCGGAGCGGTCCTCGGGAGCGTAGACGGCCACCGAAGTGACATCCATCTCCCGTGCGGCACGGGCAGCACGGATGGCGATCTCACCCCGGTTGGCGATCAGCAACGTTCGCACGAATTCACCCTAGCGATACACACCGGTCGCACAGAACCCGGCAAGATGGCCGTTATGACGGTGCATCCGCGGGCTGGAATGGTCGCGACCGAGGACGATCTGATCGACCCCGCGGCGCTGGTGACCGCGTATTACACGGGCCATCCCGATGCCGGCGACCCATCTCAGCAGGTGGCCTTCGGGACCTCCGGTCATCGGGGGTCGGCATTCGATGCGGCATTCAACGATGACCACATCGCCGCGATCACCCAGGCGATCTGCGAATACCGCAAGACTCAGGGCATCGCGGGCCCGCTGTTCCTCGGTCGGGATAGTCACGCGCTCAGCCGACCGGCCTGGGCAACCGCCTTGGAGGTGCTCGCCGCGCACGGTGTCACCGTCTTGATCGACGATGCCGATGCACTGACCCCGACCCCAGCGGTCTCTCACGCGATCGTGCGCCACAACGTCGGCCGCAGCCCCACCGATCCCGGTCGAGCCGATGGCATCGTCATCACTCCCTCGCACAATCCACCCCGCGACGGGGGATTCAAGTACAACCCACCCGACGGCGGCCCGGCCGGCTCCGACATCACCGCGACGATCCAAAGTCGCGCGAACGAACTCCTCGCCGCCGGCCTCGAGGGAGTCCGGCGCGTCACGTTCTCCCGCGCATTCGCTGCGAACACAACCCACCGGTACGACTACCTCGGACACTATGTCGACGATCTGGTGAACGTGGTCGACCTGGATGCGATCCGCGCGGCGGGTATCCGCATCGGTGCCGATCCCCTAGGCGGGGCGAGTGTGGCCTACTGGGCTGCCATCGCCGAGCGCCACAACCTGGACCTGACCGTCATCAACCCGCGTATCGATCCGACCTGGCGATTCATGACCGTGGACTGGGATGGCCAGATCCGGATGGACTGCTCCTCGCCCTTCGCGATGTCCTCGGTGATCGACAACCGCTCGTCGTTCGACATCGCATCGGGTAACGATGCCGATTCCGACCGGCACGGCATCGTCACCCCGGACGCCGGCTTGATGAATCCGAATCATTTCCTCGCCGTCGCGATCGACTACCTCTATCGCCGGCGTGCTGGTTGGCCAACGGGCGCCGGTGTCGGAAAGACGATGGTGAGCTCATCCATGATCGATCGCGTCACCGCAGACCTCGATCGCCCCCTGTTCGAAGTGCCGGTGGGCTTCAAGTGGTTCGTCCCGGGGCTACTGGATGGATCGCTGGGGTTCGGTGGCGAGGAGAGCGCGGGCGCGTCCTTCCTACGTCGCGATGGGAGCACCTGGACGACCGATAAGGACGGGATCATCCTCGCGCTCCTGGCCAGTGAGATCCTCGCTATCACCGGCTCGTCGCCGTCAGTGCACTACCGGGAACTCACCCAGCGTTTCGGTGCGCCCGCCTACGCACGGGTCGATGCACCCGCCACGCGCGAGCAGAAGGCGATCCTCGCTGGGCTCACCCCCGATCGCATCACATCCACCGAGATCGCCGGCGAACCCATCGAATCGGTGTTGACGCATGCTCCTGGGAACGGCGCTGCGCTCGGCGGCATCAAGGTCATCACAGCATCCGCCTGGTTCGCCGCCCGTCCTTCGGGAACAGAGGACGTGTACAAGATCTACGCCGAGAGCTTCCAGGGCGAAGGTCATCTTGCTCAGGTGCAGCAGGCGGCACGCGACGTCGTCGATTCCGCACTCACCACCGGAGGAGACACATCATGACCGTCACCCGCACATCGATCACCGCGCCACGCCCTGACGGAACGAGCATCGACTTCGAATCGATCGACGTCGACCTGGGTTCGCTCCGAGTTCAGTTGCTCACCCTGGGGGCCGCGATCAGAACCGTCGAAGTGCCTGATGCCCAGGGGATTCTCGGGCACATCCATCTGCACCTACCCACCCCGGCCGATCATGCCGATCCGTCCCGCAATCCGCACCTCGGCGGGACACTCGGGCGTTACGCCAATCGCATCGCACGAGCCCGATTCACCCTGGACGGCATCGAATATCGGCTCGATGCGAACAAGGATGGCAATACTCTCCACGGTGGCACGCGCGGATTCGATCGCTGCGTGTGGAATGTGGTCGACATCGTCGACGACGATGACCTGGCCACCATCACGATGGAACTGACCAGCCCCGACGGGGATATGGGGTTCCCGGGAACGGTTACCGCGCAGGCCACCTACGAGATTTCCACCGACTCGATCACCATGGACTACTTCGCGGTCACCGATGCACTCACGGTGATCAGCATGGCCAATCACGGCTATTGGAATCTCGCCGGCTCCTCCTCCGTTTCCGCTCACTTCCTGCAGGTCCCGGCGAGCCGACGGCTCGTGACTGACGACACCGGGATCCCCGAGGGTGTCGATGACGTCGCCGACACCCTGTTCGATCTGCGCGATTCGAAGCACCTGGCGCCGATCATCGAATCCACCGGCGGCCTGGACACCTGCTATCTGCCCGACGGTGACGGCCTGCGTGTCGTAGCCGAACTTGCAGCACCAGGAGTCGGGCGCCGAATGCGCGTCAGCAGTGATGCACCGGGGCTCCAGGTGTACACCGGGAACGGCCTCGCGGCACCCTTCGAGGTGCATCAATCGGTATCACTCGAGGCCCAGCGCGCACCCGACGCCCCGAATCAACCCGAACTCGGTGAATGCTTCCTGCGACCCGGAGACCGCTACACCGCAACGACGATCCTGGAATTCTCCAACGCCTAGTGGGGTCTACGCGCAAGCGTCTGCGCTAGGGCCAGCGGGGCACCGTGCACGAGGTCGTATTCGATGAGCATTCGCGCCTCGGCGATGACCGCACCTGCGAGCGCCCAGGCGAGCAAACGATCCCGATCATCCCCGGTCACCTCCGCGATGATGTCGATGCGCCTTCGAGTGCGCCGCACGAGCGGAGCACCCGACATGCCACGAGCATCGATCACATCAGTTCCCAGCAGCAGGCTCTCCGGTGCCACCAGCACGGCAACGGTCTCAAAGCACGCGTCCCCCAACCAGCCGTGTGGATCGATCACCTTCCATTGCTGCGCATCGCCGTGAACCTGCCGTGCGATATTGCGATGTTGCAGGTCACCGTGGAGCACACACTCATCGGGCGAACTCACCAGTTCCTCGCCGAGACGGAGCGCAGCATCACGCAACGCAGCCGGCAGGCGCGGATCTCGGCACCGTCGCAGCGGTTCGAGAACGCCATCGAGCCGGGGCAGCGGCGACGTTGCATCAGGTTCGGCATTCTGACCGATCCGCAGGGCGGTGATCAGTTCGGCGACGATTCGGGTTGCCGATTCATCATCGACACGCGCCAAAGGCCGCAGGTCATCACCGGGCAGCACGCGGGCCGTGGTCAGTTCCGCTGCAGTCGCATCGATTTCGACGATGTCGATCAATTCAACCGCGGTACTGCCCAGATCGGTCAGTGCGCGTGCCTCGCGCCGCAGGTCGACACGTCGCCCGGTCTTGACGACGACGTAGCGACCCCCACGTCGCTCGAAGCGCACATGCGGATGACCCGGGGCTGATGCGCTGCTCGCACCGCTTGCCGCCGGAGGACTATCGGTCACCGGGGGAATTCGAGTACGACCTTGCCGAGGGCCTGCCGGGATTCGAGCAACTCGTACGCGGTGATCGCACCGTCGAGTGGGACACGATGACCGACCTTCGGTCGCACCCCCTGCTCGAGCAACTGACCGACCGCATCACCGATCGCGCGGAAGGCCACCGGATCCTGGCGGACGAATGCGCCCCATCCGGCGCCGACGACGTCGAGGTTGTTCAACAGGAGCCGATTGACGCGCACCTGTGGGATGTCTCCTGCGGTGAAGCCGAGGACGACGTAGCGACCCTGGGTTCGCAGAAGACGTAGCGAGTCGGTTGTGCGATCACCGCCCACGGGATCGCAGACGATATCCACGCCACCGGGTGCGATCTCGCGCACCGATGCCGCCCAATGATCATCCGCCAGAACCGCATGATGAGCCCCAGCCTCGCGCGCGAAATCCGCTTTGTGCCCGGTGGACACCACGGCGATCACCTGCGCTCCTAGCGCTGCGGCGATACTCACCAGGCAACTCCCCAGGCCTCCGGCTGCGCCATGCACGACCACGGTTTCGCCCGGTTGCAGTCGTCCGCGCATGGCGAGGGCGAAATAGGCCGTGTGCATATTCAAGATCGTGGCGGCTCCCTCGGCGAAATCCATGCCGTCGGGGAGCGCGAACGTCATGGCCGCCGGAGCAATAGCGATCTGCGCCTGCCCCCCGACGTTAGTGAACGCCATCACGCGATCCCCCACGGCGAAGCCACTACCCGGTGGCGCTTCGCGAATAACGCCAGCCGCCTCCAAACCGGGAACGAAAGGCAGGTCCGGCGAATGCTGATACAACCCGCGGGTCTGCAGCAGTTCGGGGAAGGACACTCCGGCCGCGTGCACATCGAGGGCCACAACCGGGCCACCGAGCTCGTGCGTCGAGCCCGGCTCCTCGACATCGCGGATGGTGATCGAGGCGGGACCCGAGTGTTCACTGATGACGACGGCGCGCATGCGCAGATCCTCCCACGACTCCCGCGATCAGCACGAGCCCCGCGGCAGCAGCCACCGTGGCAGCCAATCCGGCACGAAGGCCCACCCCCTGGGCGACCAAGCCGACGACAAGGGGTGAAAGGACGAAACCCAAGCGCGAGAACCAGGAGATCACCGCGATCCCCATGGCTGCGGAGACGCCGGGCAATTGCGAAGCTGCCTGCATCGCCGCGGGGAACAGTGTTGCCACACCCAGTCCGGAGACTCCAGACGCGATGATGAACGCTGCTGCGCTTCCCTGCACCAGCGCCAACGCCATGGCCACCGCAACCAGCACCATCGATGCCCGAACGACGACCGACTGGCCATAGCGATCGACGATCCGGTCGCCGAGGAAACGTCCGATCGTCATGGTCGACGTCATCACGAGGTAGGCGATCGCGATCACGGTCGCACTCGCGGTCAATTCCTCCAGGTATACCGATCCCCAACGGACGGGAACATCCTCGACAGTGACAGCGAGCATGATGAAGGCGATCAACGCCAGGCCACCGCCGCGCAACATCGTCATCGTCGCGGTGCGGCGGTGTCGGAGTCGCGGCTGGAGTCGGGGCTGATCCGGACTTGATTCGATCGGGATGTCCACACTGTCCAACCGCCAGGCGATGGCGGTGGCGATCGCGGCAAGCACCACGATCACGATCGTCAGCACCGGCAGGGATATGCCGATCACTGCCGAGCCAGCACCCAGTCCACTGCCGATGATGGTGGCGAGCGACCACCAACCGTGGAAGGAGTTGACGATCGTGCGCCGGTAGGCCGCCTGGATCTGCAGGGCTCGGGTGTTCATGCCGGCATCCATCACCGCATCGGCGGCCAACAATACGAAGAAGCCGAGGGCGAGTGCGATTCCGCTGGTGGCGAAACCGATGATGACGAGACCGGGTAGGCCGAGCAGGCCCATCACGCCGGTCGTGACAACAGCACCCCACCGGTGCACCAGCACCCCTGCAATCGGTCCGACGACCAGCCCACCGGCCGTCCCCACTGCGAGCGCTATCCCAAGGCCGGCGTCATCCAACCCTGCACGCTGTTGGATCTCGGCCAGTCGCGGCAGGATCGAGAATCCGACGACTCCATTGATCGCGAAGAATGCGATCGTCGCGATGCGTGCTCGACGCAACAGGGCGAGTCTTTTCGCTTCCGGGATCGACGCAGTCATTTCCTGGATCTGGTAACGGCGTCGGACATGCGATGCACGATCTCGACGACGATCCGCGGATCGGTGGCGACGTTGACTCGCACGAACCCCTTACCGACATCGCCGTACAGGTGCCCGGCATTGAACGCCACCCGGCCACGCTCGAGGAACACCGCCGCGGGATCGTCACCGAGGCCCAGTGGCCGACAGTCCAGCCAGGCCAGATAGGTCGCGGCAGGTGCGTGGAAGCCGATCTCGGGGAGCGCTGCAGCCAATTCCTGCTCGAGCAGGCGCATGTTGGACGCGAGCAGATCGACGGTTTCGGCCAACCACGCATCACCTTCACGATATGCCGCGATGCTCGCGATAACGCCGAGGTGGCCGGTGCCGTAGGTGACCTCGATGGGAATGGCATCCCGCAGCCGCTGTGCGGTCTGCGCACTGCCCGCCACCATCTGCGCGCACTTCAACCCCGCAAGATTGAACCCCTTGGAAGCTGACACGAGAGCAACATCGGGTGCGGTGAGCTCGGCATCGATGGACAGATACGGCGTGAACGGCTCCTCCCCCCAGGTCAGCGGTGCCCAGATTTCATCGCTGATGACGGTCACACCGTGCTTGCGTGCGAGTTCGGCGATCGTGCGCAGCGTCTGAACATCGGCGACGTGACCGGTGGGATTGTGTGGATGGCACATCAAGAACGCGGTGACCTCGGGACGCGCGAATGCCGCGGCCAGACCCTCGAGATCGTAGGCATCGTCGTGCATGGGTACCTCGACGATGCCGCGCTTGGCGATGGACCGTGTGACGTTGAAGAACGGGGGATAGATCGGCGGCGTGATGACCACCGAGTCCCGATCACCGGTGAGTGCGCGCATCGACTCGGCCATCCCGGTGAGCACGTCTTGCACAACGACGACATGCTCAACCGGGAACGACCATCCGGTGTGTCGATCACTGAACTGGACCAGGACCTCGGGCAGGTCACCATTCCAGCGATAGCCGGTGTCCCCCCGCTCGATCGCACCATGCAACGCCTGAGCGACGCAGGGTGCGAGATCGAGGTCCATCTCGGCGATCCACGCCGGCAGCACGTCGGCGTCGTACGCGCGCCACTTCGCACTCGTGCGCGCAGAACGAAGTCGTTCGATACCCGTGGTTTCGCGATCGCCGATCATGCGCCGATCGTAGGTGGTGCGCTCAGCCCTTGGTGTCGGCTGCCGTACGAGGGCTGTACTCGCGCACCGTGGACCGCGAGGCGATCCAGGTCCAACCCGGCTCGCGCTCCGGGGCGGCTTCAGCGACGATCTCCAGCCCCGCACCTGCGGCGTTGGGGAAGTCGTCGTTGACGTGCACGATGTTGGTGAAGCCCTCGTGCTGCAGCAGCGACGCAACAGCGGCTGCGCGGTAGCCCGAGCCGCAGTAGACGTAGACGGGCTTATCGCGCGGAATCTCATCCAGGCGGTCGAGAACCTCATAGAACGGCATGAACACCGCACCGGCGACGTGGCCGCCTTCCCACTCCAGGATCTGGCGGGTGTCCATCAGGTAGGCGCTGGGATCGGCGGCCACCGCGGCCGCGACACCATGGAAGTCCACCTGCTCCATGCGCTGGGCCGCAGCAGGATCCTCCAGCCAGAAGTCCGGGCCACCTGTCGCCTGACCCACCGCGTTGTCGATACCCACGCGAACCAGTTCGCGATGGGCAGCCTGAACCTGCTCGGGGGTCGAGCCCAGCAGGGTCACCGGGGTGCCCCAGGGCATCATCCATGCCAGGTAGTTGATGAACGCACCATCGAGGTCGAAGTTCAACGCACCGGGGACGTGCCCGGCTGCGAACACCTCACGTGAGCGCAGGTCGACAACCCACTCGCCGCGCATGATCCGCTCGCGCAACACCGTCGGATCCGCCTGCTCGGGGATCGTCAGGTCGACATCGCTCGGTCCGGCGGCGTTGGCCGGACCCATGTGCGCGTAGTAGGCGGGGAACACATCGAGACCGGCGAGGATCGCCTCGACGAACTGCTCCTCCGCGTCGGTGAACGCGGGGTTGATGTTCTTCTCGTTGCCGATGGTCGACGACAGACCCTGCGCCTGGGTGGCTGCGCAGAACGATCCGAATCCGTGGGTGGGGTAGATCGGCGTCTCGTCCTCGAGCCGCTCGGCGAGCCGATGCGCCGAATGCCACTGGTCATGAGCCTGCTTGACGGCAAGATCAGGAGCCACGAGATCGGGGCGGCCGACGCTGCCGTACAGCAGCGAACCACCGGTGAACACCGCACCGAGGTGGTCGTCCTTGCGCACCGCGAACGACACGTGATGCGGGGTGTGGCCGGGAGTGTGGATGACATCGACGGTCATGTCACCGACGGTGAAGGAATCACCATCGCGCACCGCGAGGCCGTCATAGGACAGGTCGACATCGCCGGGGACGACATAGGTCGCACCATGGCGGCGGGCGAGCTCGAGACCACCGGTGACGTAGTCGTTGTGGATGTGCGTCTCAGCGACGTGGGTGAGGGTCAAGCCGTGCTCGGCGAGCAGGGCTTCGACGCGATCGATATCGCGCTGGGGGTCGACGACGATCGCGTGCACGCCGTCGTGGGCGACGTAACTGCGGTCACCCAGGCCGGTCGAATCGAGGACGAGAACGTGGGGCGCTGAGGTGTAGGACATGGCATCTCCTGTGGGCTCGTGCTGCTGGTCGTACCGCCAGCCTATACCCCCAGGGGTATCCCACGCAAGGCTTTCGCGGCAGCTTCGGACATCAGTGCCGCCGCCTCGGGCGTGGGGTGCAGGCCGTCGGTGGTGTAGCCGGGCAGCCACCCTCCGAGCACCGGATCGCGCAGGGGGGCGGCCGTGTCCAACACGATGACATCGTTGGCGCTCGCCCACACCCGAATCGCGTCATTGACCGCCAGTGCTCGGGCATCGGCGGCCGGGTCGGCCCGCGGGGGCACCGTGCACACCGCCAGGGGCACACCTGCTGACACGGCAGCAACCCGGATGCGCTCGAGGTTGTCGACTACGACCGGCGGGGTGATCTCCCCCGAGACGTCGTTCGTCCCGCCGTGCACGATGAGAATGTCCGGTGTCGGATAGAGCGCCGTCCAGACCTGACCGGCCATCCAGGCCGTCGACATACCGTTTTCGGCGACTGATCCGCCGTAGCGCACCACGCCCTCGGTGTCATCGATCAGGCCGTAGAACCAGGAGTGCTCGCCGACCACACCCGAACTCGGTTCGGTCATCCCCCGGGTGATCGAGTCACCGAGGAACCGTGCCACCGGACGCTGCTCGAGGGGGATGAACACCGGTTCCGCCTCGTCGGCTTCGATGACCGGAGCCGGGATCGATTCAGTCGCGACCGTCGGTTCAGGCTGCCCCCCTGGTGCGGTGAGCCCTGACGGTGCAGCCGTTCGAGGGGCCGCGATAGCCAGGCTCAGGGCCAAGAGGATGATCACCGCGGCGATGACGGCCAGCGCACGCCAGCCCCACGCGGCAGCAGAACCCATTGCCCTATTAGAACCCGGACCGGGCGGTTATTCGCGCCCAGGGGCTGCGAATGCCGAACTCGGCATGTCGCGTTCGCCCGATTCGAGCCCCGCAACGATCCGTTCCGCCACCGCCAGGGGCGCCAACCCCTGGGGCAGGCTGGGCGCGGTGCCGAAGTGCGGGCGAGTCGCCAAACCCGTCTCGGTATGCGGTGGTCGGGCATCGATCAGCCGGATCTTGGCCCGTCGCAGTTCCCGGGCGGCCGCCGCGTCATAGGCCATGAGGGCTGCCTTCGACGCGGAGTAGGCGGCCATTCCCGGCATGGGCTGCTCGGCAACGACCGCCGAGATGATGAGCACGAACGGGTCCCGACCGGCCTGCGCCGATTCCGTCAGCGCCGGCATTGCGGCGCGCAGCAACCTGATCGGGGCGAGGGTGTTGACGGTGAACACGTCGATGAGCACCTCATCGGGGGTGTCGGCGACCGTCCCGAAGGCGACGATGCCCGCGGCGAACACGATCCCGTCCAATCCGTCGTGCGAAGCGATGGTGGCATCGACGAGTCGGCGAGCAGTATCGGCGCGCGAAATATCGCCGGCCACCGTCGTACCCCAATCCGACATCCCCGCCAGCTTCGTCTCGTCGCGACCGTGCAGCGTCAGTCGCGCACCTCTCGCAGCGAGGAGTTCAGCGATGGGCTGACCCAGACCCCCGGTCGCACCGACGACGAGGATGGATTTTCCGGTGAAGAAGTCGGTCGCAGTATCGGTCATGCCCCTCACTGTGGCATCCACCCGCGTTGGTCGCCCGCCCGGTGGTGGTGGTCGGAGGGCTCGCGCTACAGTCGTAGTCGTAACCGGGAGCTCGTAGGACCGACGGGCTGAGAGGGTGGCCGCCGCCATCGACCGCCGAACCTGATCTGGGTAATGCCAGCGTAGGGAGGCTTCCTTGTTCGTCCTTTCCTCGATTCGACCGCGGTCGCGAGCAGTTGTCATCGGAGTGCTCGCACTGGGACTAGGCCTCGCAGCCTGCGGGTCCTCGACCGGCAGCGACACCGCGACAACGGCATCGATCACTCCTGACGGCGAGCCGGTCACCGTCCGGGTGCTGACCCATGACTCCTTCGCCCTGACCGAATCCCTCGTCACCGATTTCGAGCGCACATCGGGCATCACGGTCGAATTCATCGCCGCGGGAGATGCTGGCGAGGTCGTCAATCGCGCTGTTCTGGCATCGGGCAACCCCGACGGTGACGTGCTGTTCGGTGTCGACACCACGCTGCTGTCACGCGCCATCGATGCCGATGTCTTCGATCCGTTTGTCGCCGATGCACCGCTCGATCCCGATCTCATCGCAGCCGGCGAAGGCGTCGTGACTCCCATCGACGACGGCGACGTGTGCATCAACATCGACGATCGGTGGTTCGCCGATCGCGACATTGCCGTCCCGACGACGCTGGATGACCTGACCGACCCGACCTACGCCGATCTGCTCGTAGTCGCCAACCCCGCCACATCCTCCCCCGGTCTGGCCTTCCTCCTCGCCACCGTCGCGCGATACGGCGACGACTGGCCGCAGTACTGGCAGGCCCTGCGCGATAACGGCGTTCAGGTGGTCAACGGCTGGTCGGAGGCTTACCTCGGGGAGTTCACCGCCGGAGGCGGTGACGGTGATCGTCCGCTCGTGCTGTCGTATGCGACCAGCCCTCCCGCGGAAATCGTCTATGCCAGCGACCCGAAACCGGAGCAGCCGTCGACCTCGGTGATGCTCGACGGCTGCTTCCGACAGGTCGAATTCGCCGGCGTGCTGCGTGGGTCGCCTCAACCACAGGCCGCGCGCGACGTCGTCGACTGGTTGGTGTCCCCCGAGGTACAGGCGGATATTCCCCTGTCGATGTTCGTCTTCCCTGCCCGCCGTGACATTCCCCTGCCGGACGTCTTCGAACGCTTCGCGCTGCGGCCCGCGACACCGCTCACCATGGACGCGCAGACGATCGCTGACAACCGTGAAGCGTGGGTGGAGCAGTGGACGCAGATCGTGCTTCGCTAACCCGGGCACGAAGCCGATCCGCGATCATCCTCGCGATCGCCCCGCTCGCGATCGTCACGCTCCTCGTCGGGATCCCGCTGGTCACCCTGGTGACCGTCGGCGCATCACTCGATACCGGCGATCCCACACGCGTTCTCACGTCCGCGGGCACCTGGCGGATCCTGGGCTACACGATCGCCCAGGCGATCCTCAGCACGGTGTTGAGCATCACTCTCGCCGTGCCGGCCGCCTATGCACTGCAACGGCTGCGCTGGCCGGGCCGTCGTACATGGTTGGCGATTCTGACCGTGCCCTTCGTGCTGCCCACGGTCGTCGTGGGCTTGGCCTTCCGGGAACTACTGCCTTTCGCGGGAACCACAGCAGCCATCATCGTCGCGCACGTGTTCTTCAACGTCGGTCTCGCAACAAGGGTCATCGGCGGCGTGTGGGCGCAACTGGATCCACGGTTCATCGATGTCGCGCAGTCTTTGGGTTCCAGCCCGCTTCGGACATTCGCGACCGTGACCTGGCCCTTTCTGCGGCCCGCCGTGTTCGCAGCAGCAGCGCTGGTCTTCCTGTTCACCTTCACCTCGTTCGGAGTTGTCCTCATCGTCGGAGATCCCGCCTGGCCGACTATCGAGGTCGAGATCTACCGGCTCGCAGTCCAGACCCTCGATCTCTCTGCGGCAGCGACACTGGCCATCGTGCAATTGGTGATCGTCGTTGGTGCGTTGGCGTGGTCGGCGGCACTTCAGCGACGAACGACCCACGAACGCATCGTCACCGAGACGCCCGTCCGCTATCACCCACGATCCACGATCGACTACGCGACGATCGCGGTCACCGTGTTGCTCGTCATCGCGATCAGCCTGCCCCTACTCACACTGGTCATCGGTTCCATCCGAGTGGGAGATGGCTTCGGCTGGGATTTCTATGTCGAAGTATTCGCACCCAGCGATCTCACTACGCGAGCGACACCCGCCTGGGAAGCCCTGGCAACGTCCGCGCGATATGCCGCCATCGCAACGATGATCTCGGTCACCCTCGGGATGCTCGGCGCGATCGCCGTGTCGATGCTGCAGCGCAGCGCCTCCTGGGTGGACACCGCGATCACCACTCCGCTGGGCGTATCGGCGGTCTCCCTGGGGCTCGGACTGCTGCTGTTCAGCATCTACGGGCCCGTGGACCTGCGCGGCAGTTGGCTGCTGGTTCCCCTAGGCCAGGCCCTGGTCGCCATGCCGATCGTCATCCGCGTGGTGCTACCCGTGCTGCGATCGATCGATCCGCGGCTGCGCGATGTGGCCGCCACCCTGGGAGCCGGACCGGTACGTGCCTGGCTCAGCGTCGACGGACCCCTCGCCCTGCGGGCGGGAGCGGTAGCCGCGGGACTGTCGGCAGCCGTGTCACTCGGTGAATTCGGTGCCACCGCATTCCTCGTCCGGGCCGACACACCGACGGTGCCGGTCCAGATCGTGCGACTGCTCGGGCGACCCGGTGAGGCCAATCTGGGTCAAGCGCTCGCACTGTCGGTCA
>Ga0180430_10002328_pt1 | contig 17317 bp, 17 predicted proteins | sample SS_ome_9_FD_132999 | JGI IMG/M metagenome (GOLD analysis project Ga0180430, IMG submission 132999) | Hypersaline lake sediment archaeal communities from the Salton Sea, California, USA - SS_1_S_2 metaG | ecosystem: Environmental > Aquatic > Non-marine Saline and Alkaline > Hypersaline >... | reverse complement strand
ATGTGACGAGATTAAAAGAAACCTAGTGATTGATAATTACAGCTTAAGGAGTTGGAAAAAGTGTCAAATTCACCAAAAGAAGATCGTAAATTGAGCGCACTAGGAAAATTAGTGCTGGGTATGTTGATTGTACTGGGGGTGACTTTGTTATGCATTTCGTGGAATGCACTCGCTGGTCCAAAGCAGGAACCGCTAAAAGAAAATTCCTCCGCTTCAGCACCTGTGACGGGAGGCAAACATAAAGCAGAGAAAAAAGAAAATAAGCAAACAGCGCCGGAAATCGGAAAGGTCGTCTATTTGTCATTTGACGACGGGCCGAATCCTGCGGCTTCAGATAAGATCTTAAGTTTGCTCGATAAGTATCATGCAAAAGCTACTTTTTTCATGTTAAAACCGAATATCGAACAAAATCCCGATATTGTGAGAAAAATGGTTGAAAGCGGTCACTCTGTCGGCTCTCACGGCGTGACGCACCAAGTATCGAAAATCTATAAATCTCCTGAAAGCTTTGCAGCAGAAATGAACGATACGTTGAAAACGATCAAAGAAACGACCAACGTTGACACGCATTTGATCAGATCGCCTTACGGATCAAAGCCTTATATTACCGGTCCATTTCAAGAAGTCATTAAGCGCGACCACTTTAATCTTTGGGACTGGACTGTTGATTCAGAGGACTGGAAATCTGCAAATACAAACGGTCAATTCGTCAATAATGTGATTCAGCAAGTCAATAACCTTTCCGGTGTTGAGCCGCTTGTCGTATTAATGCATGAAAAACCGACAACTGCGGCCCATTTGGAGAAACTATTGAAATACTTTCAGGAAAACGGATATGAAATGAAGCCTATTCATGATTCGATAAAACCGGTTCATTTCAGATGGAATTAATAAATATGACCTGGATCAACAAGGAAGGGATACTATGGTGAAAATGAGAAAAAGAAAACTAAAGATGAAAAATGTGATATTGTTCGCCCTCGCGCTAGTGATAACGATTGGCAGTGTGGTTTCATACGGGATTTACCGTACCGTCGCAAAATCAATAAATGGAATGTACGAGCCTCTTCACAGGGATACCGAGCAGAAGGATACTGCTCCGCACGATCCTATATCCATTCTCTTATTAGGGATAGATGAGCGCCCTGGTGATAAAGGACGACCGGATTCTATGATTGTGATGACGATTAACCCGGAGACAAAGAAAACGACAATGACAAGTATTCCGCGTGATACAAGGGTGTTTATCAAATCGAAGAATAAATTTTCGAAAATGAATTCGGCCTACACCTATGGCGGAATTGAAGGGACCGTTGAAACTGTAGAACAATTTTTGAACATTCCCATCAATTATTATATTAAAATCAATATGGATGGGTTTAAAGATATTGTCGATGCAATTGGCGGCATTACGGTGGATAATCGGATTGATTTCACCCTTGAAGGCGTGCATCTGTCAAAAGGAAAGCAGCATCTTAATGGCAAAACTGCTTTGACATATGCTAGGATGAGAAAAGACGATCCCCGCGGTGATTTTGGACGTCAAGAGCGTCAGCGTGAGATCATCAATGAAATCATTCATGAAGGTGCCCAATTAAAATCATTAACAAACTATCAAGAAATTTTGACAGCATTAGAAAAAAACATCAAAACAAACTTAACACTGGACAAGATGATCGATATTCAACATTCTTATAAAGAAGCTGCCAAGGATATTAAACAGATAGAAATTGAGGGTGAAGATAAAAAAGTTGACGGCTTATGGTATCACCTGGTGACTGACGAAAAGAGAAAGGAGATTTCCAAAAAGCTTCGCCAACAATTGGACTTAAAGTCATAAACTGATGAAAATCAGTCCATTTCAAAGGATCCGCCTTAAGGAACGTTCCGATTATGAGTATACGGACGCAGCTTAGTGAGAAAGCGGAAGTTCCTGTAAGCTTGGCACCTGTTCATTTAGAACGGGTGCTTTTATGCTTGTTAAGTTAAAATTAAGCTTAACTTTAGTTAAACCCCCTTTCCATTTTCATATGTTCGTAATATAGTTGTAATAGTTGTAATGTAACCTTTTAAGATTGACAAACGACAATAAATTGAACGGAGGGGTTTCAGGTGGAAGAAACCTTTCAGAAAATATATGATCAGTATCATCAGGATTTATTTCAGTTTTTATTTTATATGGTAAAAGACAAAAACCAGGCAGAAGACTTAGTTCAGGAAGTATACATCCGCGTCCTGCATTCTTATGAAACATTTGAAGGCAGAAGCAGCGAAAAAACCTGGCTTCTTTCGATTGCGCGGCACGTTGCGATCGACTGGTTCAGAAAGCAGCAGACGATCCGCCAGCGGATTTTGGGGACGTTTGACTGGGAGAAGCAAGATGTAAAAGACCGCAAGCCTCTGCCTGAGGACATCGTGATGCAGAATGAAAACCTGAAGGAAATTTTCGAGGCCCTTGACAGGTGTACGCTTGATCAAAGATCCGTTATCGTATTGCGGTTTATCCAAGGGTATTCGATCAGTGAAACGGCAAAAGCCTTAAATTTTTCCGAAAGCAAGGTGAAAACCACTCAGCACCGCGGTCTGAAAGTGCTTCGTAAACAGATGGAGCTTTTGAAGGAGGATCCAAAGAATGAAGAAGTCAGAATGGAACGAAGAACGGCTGAAGGCGTTACTAAGCCAACTTCCAACGGTTAAGGATAATCGTTCGGCAAATCAGATCTATCAAAAGCTGATTTTCGCACCAAAGCGTAAATCACCGAAAAAACGGGTCGGCGCATTTGCTGCTACAGTTTTGGTTCTCTTTCTTCTGATGCTGATCACTCCTCAATTAATCGAACAGATCAGATCTCAAAACAGCGCCGACGCCAACATTTCATCTGACGGAAAATTGGTGCAGACGGAGGCTGATGCTGCCAAGTCTGAACCTGCAAATACGTTTGTCGTCTCCCAGAATCAAAAAGACGACTATATCACCTTCGCTTTCCTTGACAAGTCCAAGTCTGTCGTTGTCCCGATAAGTCTTGAGAAAAGCATAAGCATGACGAATCTTGAAGATGCACTTCACGCATACAGCCGGCTTAAAGTGGACCAATTTACATCATTTGATACATCTTATCTTGATCAGGTGAAGTTCAAAGAACAGAAAAACGGTAAAAAACTGACGATTCAAGTAAATGAAAAAATACCGGAGCTTTCAGTGGAAGATTTCGAACGGCTGAAAAATGTGATCAACGAAACCTTTAAATGGGGTTCATATGATTCTGTTTTGTTTATTTCCGATGATGAATCTGGCGTTGAATTTGAATCATTCGGAATGCTCGCTGATATGGCGATTATGCATCAGACGCAAAAAGGCTACTATTTATATGAAAGCTCTGACGGACGCCGGTTCCTTGCACCTTCAAGCGAATCTTACGAAACGGTGCAGGAAGCGATAAAGATGATGAAAGTTAAAGAAAGCGGCACTCATTTACAACCCATTCTATCCGATGATACAAAGATTGAAGATATTCAAAAGAATGGAAAAGAACTGATCATTCAATTTTCTTCCTCCGCGAATATTGAAAATAAACCTGAAGACGTTTTGATGGTGGAAGGCCTTCTATTGACCGCCAAAGATTTCGGGTTCACAAAAGTGAAATTTAAAAATGCATCCACAACCAAGGTCGGCGCCTATGACTTGTCGAAATCTGTACAGGTTCCTTACGCACCGAATCCGATAACGATAGAAAGCTAAAAGACTCCCCGCGCGGAGTCTTTTTTTGATGTATAAAATGTATTGATTTGGAAGTATACTAAGCTGTCTCCGAATCGGGGGAATTTTACCGCAGATGCTTGTAATAGGAGGATATGGAAACCCTTGAAGATACTCAGACATCAAAACTTCCTGTTCGCGATCGCATGGCTTTCGGGGCTTGCGTTTCTCGTCACTACGCCGGGAGCGGCAGCTTCAGAGTGGATTGAACCGATTAAAGGGGAGATCACAGATCAATTCGGGACGAGAGACGGAAAACATAAGGGGCTTGACATTGCCGCTCCTGAAGGGGAAGCTGTAGCGGCAGCCGCAGACGGAACGGTAAGCAAATCGTATCAATCGGACTCCTACGGCCACGTGATATTTATCAAACATGACAACGGATATGAAACCGTTTATGCCCACTTAAGCAAACGCCTGAAAAAGGAAAAAGAACGGGTGAAAAAAGGCGAGCAAATCGGAATCATCGGCAATACGGGAATATCGACCGGAACCCACCTGCATTTTGAAATGCATCACGGTTCATGGACTGAAGATAAAAGATATGCAATCAATCCGCTGACGGTGCTTCGTGAAGAAGCGTTCCAGCAAAATTCGGTCCACGTTCATCAAAACACCGGGACAATGAGCGGTGCCGTAACTGTTCAAAAAGGGGACACGCTCTGGAAAATCAGCAAGGATAGCGGTATATCTATCGAGGAGATCATGAGAATAAACGGGTTGAAACATTCGAAGCTTAAGGCCGGCCAAACACTCCGCCTTCATGACGATGAACCGAAGACCGGCACATATGTGGTCCAGAAAGGGGATACGCTTCATCATATCGCCGAAAAAATGGGCGTTACTGTCCGGCACCTCAAAGAATGGAACGATTTGAAAGGCGAGCAGATTTATCCCCGCCAGCTGCTTGAGATCAGGGAGAGTTCCTAAAAAAAACGGAACCCGAAAGGAATTTCTTTCAGGTTCCGGGGCTTTTTATTAAGGAAGGTCGATGACTTTAACAGACACGATATCCGGGATGTTTTTCAGCTCATTTAAAATATCGTCCTCAAGGTGGCGGTCAAATGAAAGCATCATGATCGCTTCTCCGCCTTTTTCTTTTCGGCCCACCTGCATAGTGGCGATGTTGATGTCATGGTCTCCTAAAATTCGTCCGACATGGCCGATAGCCCCCGGTTTATCCTGGTGGTGAATATACACAAGGTGTCCAGCCGGATAAAAATCGATATCAAAGCCGTTTAAGGCAACGATGCGACCGCCGAAGTGCGGAATGTACGTCGCTCTTAAAGAGAATGTCGTCACATCTCCGGTGACAGTCACAGAAATGCAGTTTTCATAGCCTGACTCATTGGAAGAAATTTTTTCGCTGAAGCTGATGCCGCGCTCTTTCGCGACAGTGCCGGCATTCACTTCGTTGACGGTAGCCGCGACCCTCGGCTTCAGGAATCCGGCCAAAAGGCTTTTCGTAATAAATGACGTTTCAAGCTTGGCGATAGAGCCTTCATATTGAATGGCTACATCTTGAACAGGCTCATTCATACACTGAGACACAAGGTTTCCGATCGTATTGGCAAACTGATGATAAGGCTGGATTTTTTCGAATGAATCCTTTGTCATGGCCGGAAGGTTGATCGCGGACATCACAGGATTTCCTTGCGCATATTGAAGGACTTCTTCGGAAACTTGTGCAGCGACATTCAGCTGAGCTTCTTTCGTTGAAGCGCCCAAGTGAGGAGTCGCGACCACAAGCGGATGATCGATCAGTTTTGAATCGACCGGAGGCTCGACTTCAAACACATCGAGGGCAGCGCCTGCGACATGTCCGCTTTCCAAAGCTTCCAAAAGCGCCGCTTCATCGATGATCCCGCCTCTTGCACAGTTCACGAGACGAACGCCTTTTTTCGTCTTTGCGATGGTTTCTTTGTTCAAAAGTCCCTTCGTTTCTTTTGTGAGCGGGGTATGAACTGTAATAATGTCAGCGCATGCCAGAACTTCTTCAAAGCTGTTCGCGTTAACGCCGAGCTTGCTTGCCCTTTCTTGCGTCAGGAACGGGTCAAATACATGAACGGTCATGCCGAACGCTTTTGCGCGGCTCGCGATTTCGCTTCCAATGCGGCCCATTCCGATGATGCCGAGGGTTTTTCCGTAAAGCTCTGAACCGACGTAAGCCGAACGATTCCACTCCCTGGATTTAACGGAGATGTTTGCCTGCGGAATATGTCTCATTAACGCTGAAAACATTGCAAAAGTATGTTCAGCAGTTGAAATTGTATTTCCGTTTGGCGCGTTTACGACGATGACACCGTGCTTTGTCGCCTCGTCAATATCGATATTGTCGACGCCGACACCTGCTCTGGCAACGATTTTTAGCGAAGTCATCTTTTTAAACAATTCTTCGGTCACCTTCGTGGCGCTCCGCACCAAGAGAGCGTCAAACGTATGAAGCTCGTCTTCCGCTTCCGCAACATTCTTTTCTACAATTTCAATAAAATCTGCTTCCATTAATGGTTTGAGGCCGTCGCTGGACATTTTATCTGAGACCAATACTCGAAACATGTAAGATTTCCTCCTAAATAAGCGTCATAAATATCTGATAATTTACCATATTCCATAAAGGGTGTCAATGAGTTTCGCGCGGAAAGACGAAAATTAAAAATGAAATAACTGTGAATGTGCGGTTTTTAGTGTGTGGAAAAAGTGAGTTTGCCGAAATATTCTGAAGGACGCCCCAAAACAGCGCAATAAGCTTTGAATCTGTACATTTTTTCACAATTCATTTATAATAATATCAGTATCAAAAATAAATAAGATCAATCTTCGGGGCAGGGTGAAATTCCCTACCGGCGGTGATGAGCAAGCGCTCTAAGCCCGCGAGCCTCTTTAGGGGCAGGATTCGGTGCGATTCCGAAGCCGACAGTATAGTCTGGATGGGAGAAGATGGAGGTTCCGTGCGTTTTGAAATGATATTTTCAAACGTTTATTTGACCTGTCTGTAAAACAGCCCCGCTTTTTCAATAAAGCGGGTTTTTTGTTTAGGGCAGGGGGAAAGAACCATTCCTCTTTTCGTGAGATGTGATCGAAAAGGAGAGAGTGACAAAATGAAACACAACAAGGTGAGACGTCTCGTCTCAATCAGCATGCTGAGCAGCATCGCATTTATTTTAATGATGCTGAGTTTTCCGATCTTGGGGGCATTCCCGTATTTGAAAATCGATTTTAGTGATATCCCGGCACTGCTCGCTGTTATTTTGTATGGTCCGGGAGCCGGAATTGCTGTTGAAGCGATCAAAAACGTGCTGAATTACTTTATTGCCGGAAGCGCCTCAGGCGTTCCGATTGATCAGGCGGCTAACTTCATTGCCGGAACATTGTTTATCCTGCCGGCGGCTGTGCTGCTTAAAAAATCAAGTTCTGCCAAAGGGTTTGTCACAGCTCTTTTCGCAGGGACGCTTGTGATGGCCGTTTCGATGAGCATTTTAAATTATCTATTATTTCTGCCTGCCTACACTTGGTTTTTAAATGCTCCAGTGCTATCGGGAGAAGCGCTCAAAACCACAGTTTTGGCCGGAATCCTGCCATTTAATTTCATCAAAGGCATCGCTGTGGCTCTCGTGTCCACGCCGATTTTCCTTTCGTTGAAGCCGCGGCTGAAGGAAAACGTCCGCATGGCCGCCAAATAAATAGACATGAAAAATGCCCGGCACAGTGCCGGGCATTTTCAGCTGCAGAAGGAGCCGGCTTCTTTTTGCTTGTTGGCGAAGCAGTGCTTATCTGATAAAAAAACATCCGGCACTTTGTGCACCGGATGTTTTTTTGCTTTATTCGTGTTTAAGCGGGTCGCCTTCGAACGGCTCATCCGCAACTTTGATCGAATCTGTAGGACAGCCTTCAAATGCGTCCATCATGTCTTCTTCCAAGACGTCAGGGACTTCGACGACACCCTGATTGTCGTCAAGGGTGACAAACGCGATTCCCTCATCGTCGTAATCATAAATATCAGGAGCCGCAGCACCACAAGCTCCGCATGCGATGCACGTATCTTTGTCTACAATTGTATATTTTGGCATGAATAAAAAACCTCCCAGATTGTTCTTCGTTGGAACAAATGGTTTAACCCTCTATCTATCCGATATGAAACCTATTCCCATTCCTTATTGTAATGGTGTTAATCTTACATTTCAACTCAAAAATATTGAGAATGCTTATCACACAAGGGTTCTACTGCTAACATACCCCTTTTATATGAGTTTAAACGTCGATTTCTCCGCAAAATCTGTTAAAATAAAAAGAAGAAAAGATCGAATGTTGCCGGAAGATTGTAGGTGATGATATGCCGGTTCATTTTTTTGACGCCATTGTGCTCGACATTCTGTCATCCATGAAGGGTGAGCGTTCTTCAAGCGCGGTCTATCATTTATTAAAAGGAAAAAGGTCGTCACAGACGATACAGGACGCCGGTTTATTTGCCGTTTCAAAATACTTTGGCTTTTGTTCGGCTCTATCCAGAGAGCAGGTGACAGTCAGCGTTCAACAATTGAAACAGGAGTCTTTGGTCAGAGAAAAAGCGGAAAGCGGCGCTTACATCGTCACCGAAAAAGGAGAAGCGGAACTTGCCGGCTTTTTTGCCCTTTACCCGTGGCCCCGCCATTTTCACGGCGGCTATTATCAGGCGGCAGCCAAAATCATGTGGGCAAGGATGTCGCTTTTGATTCAGGTGCTCTCCAACAAACTTTACCGCGAACGCGTGTATTTACCGATCGTAAAAGATTATCAGATTCAGAACTGGGTTAAACAATATTTAAGAAGCCGGAATGCCGCTGAAACAGCAGCCCAGTTTCACCATGAGCTGAAAGAGAAGCTGTCTGTATTGAACGATGATGAACAGGCCGCTATTTTTGTCCACTCCCTGACTTCCGGGGCAAAAGCGGGCTATACATTTAGACAGCTTTCCGAAAAAATGGACCTTGATGAGTGGTACATATATGCACTGTTTTGGGATGTTCTGCATCATTTTATTCAATCCGCCCAAAATGGTGAAAGTCCGCTTTTTCAAACGCTTATTCAGGACATTCCTTTGAATGATGGCTTGACACAATCGACGAGAAAAACGCTTTTTCTTATAAAAGAAGGGCATACAATAGACCGGATCGCAGACATTCGAAAGCTGAAAGCGGCGACGATCGAGGATCACATTGTGGAAATTGCCATTCATGATCCGTCTTTTTCCATCGATCAGTACGTGTCGAAAGAGGAGCAGAAAATCATTGCCGATTATGCGAAAGCGAACCAAACCAATAAAATCAGACAAATTAAAGAGGGGCTCGGCGGCCGATACAGCTATTTTAAAATCCGCCTGGCCTTGTCGAAAACGGTGATCAGGAATGGATAAACTTCATCAGGCGCTCCGCCGGTACTTTGGTTATCATACTTTTAAAAACGGCCAGGAAAAGATCATCAAAAGCGTGCTGGAGGGGCGGGACACGGTGGCGATGCTTCCGACAGGAGGCGGTAAATCGCTGTGCTACCAGCTTCCCGGATTGTTGAAAGACGGAACCGTCCTGATCGTCTCACCGCTTTTGTCTTTAATGGAAGACCAGGTGCAGCAATTAAAAATGCGCGGAGAGAAGCGGGCCGCGGCCTTGAACAGCGCTTTGACACACCAGGAAAAAAATGACGTATTAAGTCGGCTTCACAGCCTCAAATATCTGTATATTTCACCAGAAGCCCTCCAATCCGGCCAAGTGCTAAAAAAGCTTCAATTGCTCAATGTCAGCCTTTTTGTCGTTGATGAAGCTCACTGCATTTCACAATGGGGGCATGATTTCAGGCCTGATTATTCGAAGCTTGGAGACATCAAGGCGCTCCTCGGTCATCCCGTCACCCTGGCGCTTACAGCGACGGCAACCGAAGCGACATTGAAGGACATTTCCAATATGCTGGGGCTTAAAGGCGCCAATTATTTGATCCATTCCGTTGATCGCCCGAACATTGCGCTTCATATTGAAAAGTTGCGGGATACCGCTGAGAAGACGGAGCGACTGACAGGGCTGGTTCAAAAGCTGCAAGGTCCCGGTCTTGTCTATTGCCCGACAAGAAAATGGGCTGAAGAACTGGCTGACAAGCTTCGTGATGAGACAAAATTGAGAACGGGATTTTATCATGGCGGGATGGAGGCAAGCGACAGGATGCTGATTCAGCAGCAGTTCATTCGCAACCAGCTTGATGTAGTCTGCTGCACGAACGCCTTCGGTATGGGAGTTGACAAGCCTGATGTCAGATATGTGATCCATTTCAGCCTCCCGCAGACGACAGAGGCGTATCTGCAGGAAATCGGACGTGCGGGCAGGGATGGAAAGCAGAGCGTCAGCATTTTGCTGAAAGCTCCGGGAGACGAGGAAATCCAGGAGCAGCTCATTCAAATGGAAGCACTCTCTCAAAGTGATATCGGCTTTTTATACGAAAAGCTTGCCGGAGTGAAAGATGAGCGAAACCGGCGGGAAGTTCTACAGCAGGCCGGTTTATCGGAAACGCAAGCCCGCCATTTTCTACATCTTTATCAGAAGGTGCATCACCTTGGCGATGACGGCCGGGAGGTCATTCAGAGGGAGATGGACAGCCGCAGGGAGCTCAAGTTGAAAAAAGCGGCTGGGTTCGCCGCCGTCACCGAAAGCGAAGGGTGTTTCAGGGAAAGCTTGCTCGCTTATTTTAATGAACAAAAAGAACCGCTGGAAACGGATGACACAGCGTGCTGTACATCCTGCGGTTTAAGTCTTGAAGCATACGAAGCCAAAGGAGACCGTCCGTCTATGAACAAATTGACAGCGTGGGAAGAAGAATTAGATGCCATATTTGCCGCCAGCTGTGATCGTGTATGCTGAAAAAGCAGTCGGAAATCATACGTCGCCTGTCAGACAGGGAAATGCTGAAACAGCTCTATTTTTCCCAGATGCTGATGCTTTTTACCGCATTATTGATGGGCATCTTTTTATTTGATGATGCAGACGATTTTTTGTCGCTTTGGAATCCATCGGACTTGAGCATCTTGAAATACGGGGCGCCGCTCGCGGCTCTCGTGATTATCGCCGACCTGATGGTGATGAAATGGGCTCCGAAGCATATGTATGACGATGAAGGGATAAATGAAAAGCTTTTTCGTGAACGCTCGTACCCGCATATCGTGATTCTTACCCTTTTCATTGCATTTGCAGAGGAAATATTGTTCAGAGGCGTTATTCAGACGCATTTCGGTCTCTGGGCAGCGAGCATTATTTTCGCGATTTTGCATTTTCGTTATTTGAAAAAATGGCTGCTGTTTGTAATGGTTGTGTCCATCAGCTTTTTGCTCGGATTGAGCTTTGAATGGACAGGGAATTTATTCGTTCCTGTGACGGCACACTTTTTGATCGATGTTGTATTTGCGTGCCAGATTCGTTTTCAACACGTAAGGAGGAGTTCGCATGACGGAGATGTCAAGGATAGAGAGGAAGAAGAAGGAGCAGGAGAAGACCCGTGCTGAAATGAGCCGGGAGGCGGCCGCGGCTGTTGAACTGAAGACACCTGATGATGACATTCCTTCCAGGCAGACGTATCACAAAAAAAAGAAGCACAGCAAAAAAAAGAATAAAGACAGAAATCCGCTATTCACGTCACTTGCAGTCATGTTTGTTTTCATTCCGATCATCGTCTTCGTGGTGTTTATGTACATGCTGAACCAAGACAAAGGCGGCGATTCCAACTCTGATCAGTATGATAATGTGTTTTATGAAAACAAATCCGGTGAGACGGGAATGACGAATGAAAATCAAAACGGTGAACAAGAAGCGGATCAAAAGGCGGCTTCGCAGCATACAGCCGCCGCCCTTCAAGAAGAAAAGCTGAAAGAGAGCAAACAATCGGAAAATAAAGAGAATGAACCGTCAAAAAAAGACGAGCAAAAGGAAAAAGAGCAGCCTAAAGAGGCAAAAAAAGCTGAGGAGAAGCCTGTCGCTGCAAAGAAGCCTACCGCACCGAAGCAGCCTGCGGAACAAGAGAAGAAAACGGCAAGCGCAGCTCAAACGCCGCCCGTTCAGCAAGCGCCGCAGCCCAAAAAGGTGCTGAAGCACACGGTTGGCGAAAAAGAGACGCTTTATCGGATTTCGATGAAATATTATAAGAACCGGTCAGGAGAGGAAAAAATCCGCAATTATAATCAATTATCAGGCAACAATGTCTACACCGGCCAGATTCTGAATATCCCAATTTATTAACAATGGCATCATTTTGCCCGCGAATACATATACATTGTACTATCAAATAGGACAAGGTGTGAGGACTGTGGGAAGCGAGCTTGAAGAGCTGAACCGTTTTACGGACGAACCGACGAAACAAATGCTCCGCGCCTTAATTAAAAGGAAGAAAAAGTACGAAAACTATGCCAGACAGACATTCAGGTGGCAGGCGCTGGCGGCGATATGCGCGGTTTCGTTTTGTTTGTTTGCAGCGTCAAAAGGGCTCGGGCAAAACGGCTTCCTTTCCGGCTTGCTGAATGACTCCGTCTACCTGCTTTGGATTTTGTCGGCCGCTTTTGCATACAGCACCGCTTACTATTTTAAAAAGAAGGAAGAAAAAGCAGAAGGGGAATTTCATAAGCTGAGATGCGAGATTATTCAGAAAAGCACGGATTTATGGCCCCAGCCTGAAGAGTGGAAATCAAGGGAAACGGTTTTTAAGATCATGAAACAGCAGTATGACATTAATCTTTATTTCGAAAGCAAATAAAAAAGACGTTTTCTTATTAAAAGAAACGTCTTTTTGCATAAAGCCGTCTTATGATAAACAAAACAGATTGGAGAATGCACATGATCTATTGGCTCAGTCTGGCTTCGGCCGTTTTCATCGGTTTTGCTGCTTTAGTGTGGAAAATGTCAGGTATCGCGCGAGAAAACCGGGTATTGAAAGCCGAGTTTTCGCTCAGGCGCCTAAATAACGAATTGACCGTCTTTTTTATTTCGGATATTCATAGGCGGACAGTCAGTGAAGACATTATTCGTGAAGTGAAAGAACACGGGGTTCAGCTCGTCTTGATCGGCGGCGACTTAGCGGAGGGCGGCGTTCCTTATTCGAGAATTGAAGAAAATATCAAAAGGCTTTCAAGTTTGGGAAAAACGTATTTTGTATGGGGAAATAACGATTATGAAGTTGATCAGGAAAGGCTGCAGGAAATATTCAGGGCACACGGCGTAACGCCTTTGCGCAATGCTTCGGTTTTGCATGACCATCAAGGACAAGCCGTCAATATTTGCGGAGTGGATGACATCAGGCTCGAATTGGATGATTACCCGGCAGCGCTCAGAGGCGTGCAGCAGGATTTTCCGACCATCCTTGTGTCACATAATCCGGAGATTCATCATCAAATACAGGAGACGGACGGTATTGATCTCATATTGAGCGGTCATACCCACGGAGGACAGATTCGCCTCGGCAGATTCGGGCTCTGTGAAATCGGAGGAACCGGAACCGTTCATCAGGCGCCGTACTTGATCAGCAACGGCTATGGCACATCGAAGCTTCCGCTACGGCTGGGAGCGAGGCCGGAAACCCATCTGATTAAGCTGGTCCCGGAACCCTGCATGGAAGGAAACTGATGCTTTTTCACTGAAAAGGAACGAAAAGGCGGCATTGTGCTTGTCTTCCGCCCAAACACAGTGTAAACTGGTATCAAAATTAAGAACCTATGACTCATCATCTCCATATAATAAGATATATGATGTGTGCAAGAAGAGGCAGGAGGGAACGTTATGCGGCTTGAGCGTCTAAATTATAATAAGATCAAAATCTTTCTGACACTTGACGATCTGACAGACCGGGGGCTGACGAAAGAAGACCTTTGGAAAGACTCATTTAAAGTTCAGCAGCTGTTTAAAGACATGATGAACGAAGCGAATACAGAGCTCGGGTTCGAAGCGAATGGCCCAATCGCTGTTGAAGTGTATTCTCTTCAAGCACAAGGAATGGTCATCATTGTCACAAAAAATCAAGAAACAGATGAAGACGATAATGAGTATGATGAGGACTATATTGAAATGCAAGTCAAACTTGGCGAAAGTGTTGACATTATATATGAATTTCAAACGTTTGAGCATCTGATTGAACTTTCCAAAAACCTGGACCGCATCGGTATTCAAGGCGGGACAGTCTACCACTATGAAGACAGGTATTTCTTAAGTCTCGACGATTTTGACTCCCATGAGGCTGACGGCGTGATTTCGATTTTAGCCGAATATGGGAATCCGACGACTTTAACGATTTACAGGCTTCAGGAATACGGAAAGAAAATCATGGAAAACAATGCCGTTCAGACCATTCAGACATATTTCAAATAGCCCGCATTCAAAAAAGATATTCTGCTGTGTTAAACAGCAGTTTTTTTCTGCCGAAATTAAGAATATAACAAAAAAGATTTTTCTCGAATATTTTCACGAAAAATGGTTGATTGTTCTTTGCATGATTAGTGCAAGGGTGTATACTATTCTCTGAAAGGACAACATGCCAGAAAGACTTTAGGAGGTTAACTTATAATGGTAGCCGATCAAAACACCGGTCATACTGAAGAAAACACACATGACGTTTTGAAATCAACGCAAACGGTGATACATAAGGCGCTTGAAAAATTGGGGTATCCTGAAGAGGTGTATGAATTACTAAAAGAACCGATCCGTTTTTTAACGGTGAAAATTCCGGTTCGCATGGACGATGGATCTGTTAAGATTTTCACGGGCTACCGAGCCCAGCACAATGATGCAGTAGGGCCGACAAAAGGCGGCATCCGTTTTCATCCGGGAGTTACAGAAAAAGAAGTTAAAGCGCTTTCTATTTGGATGAGTCTGAAATGTGGCATCATCGACCTTCCATATGGAGGCGGAAAGGGCGGGATCATCTGTGATCCGCGGGATATGTCCTTTCCTGAACTGGAACGTTTAAGCAGAGGGTACGTCCGGGCGATCAGCCAAATTGTCGGACCGACAAAAGACGTGCCGGCTCCCGATGTATTTACCAATTCTCAAATCATGGCATGGATGATGGACGAATATTCAAGAATCGACGAATTCAACTCGCCGGGCTTCATTACCGGCAAACCGCTCGTTTTAGGTGGTTCTCACGGCAGAGAATCTGCGACAGCAAAAGGGGTTACAATCTGCATTAAAGAGGCGGCGAAAAAGAAAGACATCGACATTGAGGGAGCTTCTGTCGTCGTGCAGGGGTTCGGAAATGCGGGAAGCTACCTTGCGAAATTCATGTATGACGCGGGTGCAAAAGTTGTCGGCATTTCTGATGCATACGGCGGCCTGTATGATCCTGAAGGGCTTGACATCGATTACCTGCTTGACCGCCGGGACAGCTTTGGGACGGTCACAAAGCTGTTTAATGACACCATTACAAACAAAGAACTGCTGGAACTGGAATGCGACATTCTGGTGCCGGCTGCAATAGAAAATCAAATTACCGCGGAAAACGCCCATAACATCAAGGCGAAAATCGTTGTCGAAGCAGCCAACGGCCCGACGACGCTCGAAGCGACGAAAATTCTTTCCGACCGCGGCATTCTTCTTGTACCGGACGTGCTGGCAAGCGCCGGCGGTGTAACCGTATCGTATTTTGAGTGGGTGCAAAACAACCAGGGATTCTACTGGACTGAAGAAGAAGTTGAAGAACGTTTGGAAAAAATGATGGTCAAGTCGTTCAACAATATTTACGAAATGGCGCACAACCGCAGAATCGACATGCGGCTTGCAGCCTATATGGTGGGCGTCCGCAAGATGGCGGAAGCATCCCGCTTCAGAGGCTGGATATAGGTTCAAACATTTGCAACAACCCAAAAAATCTCCTATCATAAAATAGGAGATTTTTTGATTTGCCCGATATGACAGGAGATGAACGGAACATGAAAGAAGAAAAAGTGATCATTATCGGCGGTGGCCCCTGCGGGCTTTCAGCAGCTATTCACATGCAAGAGATCGGAATAGATGCACTCGTCATTGAAAAAGGAAACATCGTCAACAGCATTTATCAATATCCTACACACCAAACCTTTTTCAGCTCAAGCGAAAAACTTGAAATTGGCGATGTCGCTTTTATTACTGAAAATCACAAGCCGGTCAGAAATCAGGCGCTTTCTTATTACAGGGAAGTCGCCAAGCGGAAAAATTTGCGGATCAACGCGTTTGAGAAAGTTCAATCCGTCACAAAAACAGAAAATAACCAATTTGTCGTGGAAACATCAAAGGATACGTATTTGTCGTCATTTTGCGTGATCGCAACGGGATATTATGACAACCCGAACTATATGAACGTCCCGGGAGAAGACCTTCCGAAAGTGTTCCATTATTTTAAAGAGGCTCATCCGTATTTTGATAAAGATGTTGCGGTTATCGGCGGGAAAAACTCAAGCGTCGACGCGGCGATGGAGCTCGTTAAAGCGGGCGCAAGAGTGACCGTTCTGTACAGAGGGAACGAATATTCCTCCAGCATCAAACCATGGATCCTTCCCGAATTCCTTTCGCTTGTCAAGCACGGAAAAATCAGAATGGAATTCCGGGCGGTCGTCAAAGAAATTACGGAAGAAGAGCTGATTTTTTCTGTCGACGGAAAAGAGACCAAGATCAAAAATGATTTTGTATTCGCGATGACAGGCTATCACCCTGATCACGGCTTCCTTCAAAAAATGGGAGTCGAAATTGACGCGGAGTCGGGCCGTCCTTCCTTTAATGAAGAAACGATGGAGACGAACGAAGAAGGCATCTTCATCGCCGGCGTTATTGCGGCCGGGAACAACGCAAATGAAATCTTCATTGAAAACGGACGTTTTCACGGCGGCTTAATTGCAGCTGAAATTGCTAAACGAATATAAAACCAATATTTTATGATTTTTATCAGGCAAAAGAGAGCATATTCTATAAATAGATGTGCTCTCTTTTTTTATCGGCACACAGACCAACATGAAAAGGGGCAGCCTGACATGAAAAAGAAAGTGGCTCTTATTACAACGGGAGGAACGATCGCCAGCCGGAAAACCGAAAGCGGCAGGCTTGCGGCAGGGGCGATCAGCGGTCCTGAATTAGCCGAAATGTGCAGCCTGCCGGAAGATGTCCAGATCGATGTCTATCCGGCGTTTCAGCTTCCGAGTATGCATATTACATTTCAGCATTTACTAGAACTCAAACAAACCGTCGAACGCGTTTTTCAGGACGGCAGCTATGACGGCGTGGTTGTGACGCATGGTACGGACACGCTTGAAGAAACCGCTTATTTTTTAGATTTAACCTTGCAGGATGAGAGGCCGGTCGTTGTCACAGGCTCACAACGAGCCCCCGAGCAGCAAGGAACAGATGCATATACAAATATCAGACACGCCGTTTATACAGCGTGCAGCCCAGATATAAAAGGAGCCGGCACGGTCGTTGTTTTTAACGAGAGGATCTTCAACGCGCGCTACGTTAAAAAAGTGCACGCTTCGAATCTGCAGGGTTTTGACGTATTCGGCTTCGGTTACTTAGGGATTATTGACAATGATAAAGTATACGT
>Ga0180430_10002321_pt1 | contig 17354 bp, 15 predicted proteins | sample SS_ome_9_FD_132999 | JGI IMG/M metagenome (GOLD analysis project Ga0180430, IMG submission 132999) | Hypersaline lake sediment archaeal communities from the Salton Sea, California, USA - SS_1_S_2 metaG | ecosystem: Environmental > Aquatic > Non-marine Saline and Alkaline > Hypersaline >... | reverse complement strand
GCCGAGGGTGGCCATGCCTTCGTCCGAGCGGAGGCGGACGGCTATTGCGGCTGGGTCGCGGAAAGCGCGCTGGGCCCGGCGGTGGCGGCCACGCATCGCGTCGCGGCGCGGGCCAGCCACCTTTACCCCGCGCCGGACCTCAAGACGCGGGAACTCTGCGCCCTGTCGCATGGGGCGCGGCTCGGGATCGTCGCGGACCATGGCCGGTTCGCCGAGACGGCGCAGGGCGCCTTCGTGCCGGCGATGCACCTGTGCCCGGTCGATCACGTCGAACCCGATCCGGTGACGGTGGCCGCGCTCTACCTTGGCACACCCTATCTCTGGGGCGGCAACTCGGCCTTCGGGATCGATTGTTCCGGCCTCGTGCAGGCGGCGCTGCTGGCCTGCGGGATCGATTGCCCCGGTGACAGCGACCTGCAATTCGCCGCGCTGGGCCGGCCCGTCGACCTGCACGACCTGTCGCGCGGCGACCTGCTGTTCTGGCGCGGGCATGTCGCCGTCGCGACCGGGCCCGGGGAGATCCTGCATGCCACCGCCCATGCGATGGCGGTCACACATGAACCGCTGGTCGGGGCGCTGGCGCGAATCGCCGGCGAGCCGGACGGCGCGCTTCTGGGCGTGCGACGGCTTTAGCCGTCAGTCGACCGAGCGGATCAGCTTGCGGTCGAACACCCGCAGCACCTGCGCCAGGTCGTGGCCGCGCTTGAGCACCTGCCCGTCCATCCCGATCACCGCATACATCCCCTGCCGATGCCGCAGCCTTGGCCGCTTCTCGATCCGGTACAGGGGATATTCGGCGGTGCGCCGGAACACGCTGAACACCGCCACGTCACGCAGGAACGACAGGCCGTAATCGCGCCATTCCCCGGCGGCGACCATCCGGCCGTAGACCGACAGGATCAGCCCCAGTTCACGGCGGTCGAACGCGGTCTTCTCGGCCACGCCCGTGGTGCCGGAAAACGGGGTCGGGGGCACGATCGTCATGACGGAAATGTGACGCCCAAAGCCCCGCAGATCAAGCGTTGCCCTGCAATTGCCGCACAAAGACCGCGCCGAGTCCCCGATGGCTTCCTTGTTCCGCCCGGTTTCGCGGCCAGTCTGTACCCATAGCGCAAGATGCTATGCCCCGGCGCGGCGGTGAACAGCCCCCACCCGATCCGCCGCGCCGGGGCTCAATTCCCTTCCGCACCGATACCCGTGAACCGCGACGCCAGGGCCGGCGTGGCCGGCGGCATCGGCGCAAGGCCCTCCGCGTCCGAATCGAGCCAGGCCTCCGAGGCGGGCAGCAGCGCGGCATAGGCCGTGGCCACGGCGGCGCGCGGCGACGGGTCGCCCAGCCCGGCGGGCAGCAGCGCCGCGGGCCGGTCCTGACCGCGCAGCACCGCCCGCCGCCAGCGATGGATCAGCACGGTGCGCGCCGCCATCGCCTCCGCCGCGGCGAGGCCCGGCGCGGCGGCGGCCAGCGCCAGCGCCTCGGCCCGCACCGCGCCCAGTGCGGCGGCGGCCTCGGCCGGGCAGGCGCGGCCGCGCCCGGCGGCATCCAGCGCCGCGATCGTTCCGGTCACGGCAATCTGGCCGGCGGCCCGCCGGCCCGGCGCGATCCAGGCCTCGCCGCCCAGTTCCACGGCCTCCGCCGGCGCGGGGCCAAGGCCCAGGGTCCAGGCCTTCGGGTCCGGGGCCGGCGCGGCATAGATCCGCGCCGCCGCCGGCCGGGTCTCGGCGATCCCGCGCGGGCCCAGCCGATAGGCGGTGACGCGGCCGGCGCGCTCCCGGTCCAGCCAGCCGTCGGCCGCCAGCCGCGACAGCGCGGTGCGCAGCGCGCCCGGTTCCACCCCGATCCGGCCCAGCAGCGCCTGCAGCCGCGCCGTGGCGATGCGCCCGCCGCGCGGCTCCACCGCGTCGCCGAAGACGGTGACGACAAGCGACCAGACGCGCAGCCGTCCCTCGGCATGCAGCGCCGCGACGGCGGCGGTGAGGGCAGGATGGCTCATGCCCTGCGCGGCCCGGTTACGTGGCGCGGCGCCGTGCCCGCCGCGCCGGCCGACAGGCCGGTGCCGGGGTGGCGCGGGCCCGGGACGGGCGCGGCGGTGTTCCGCCGATGACAGAAGTTCCGGTCGAAACTGGGTCCGGGCATAAAGACCTGCAATACTGCTGGCCCTGCCCTACCCCGAAACCCCGACCATCGTCAAAAGCTCGTACTCCGCCACCGGCTCGTCGTGCTGGTTGCGCAGGGCGGCGTACCACGCGACCTCGCCATAGTCGTCCGTCCGGCGGGTCTTGCGCCTGGCGGTCAGGTGCACGCGCAGGCTGTCGCCGGGGCTGACGGGCTTGAGAAACCGCAACCCGTTCAGCCCGGTATTGGCCAGCACCGGCCCGGGCGCGGGATCGACGAACAGCCCCGCGGCAAAGGACAGCAGCAGGTAGCCATGCGCCACCCGGCCGGGGAAGAACGGGTTCGCCGCCGCCGCATCCTCGTCCATATGGGCATAGAACGTGTCGCCGGTGAAATGGGCGAAATGCTCGATATCCTCCAGCGTCACCTGCCGCGCGTCGGTGACGATCGTCTCGCCGATCGCGATCTCGTCGAAGGCGCGGCGGAACGGATGCGCCGGGCCGGCGATCTCGGGCGCGCCGGGCACCCATTCGCCGCCCACCGCCGTCAGCATTCGCGGGCTGCCCTGCACCGCGACGCGGGCCATGTAGTGCAGGATGCCGCGCACCCCGCCCAGTTCCTCGCCGCCGCCGGCCCGGCCCGGCCCGCCATGGATCATGTGCGGCAGGGGCGAGCCGTGGCCGGTCGCCTCGCCGGCCGAGTCGCGGTCGGCGATGTAGACGCGGCCATGCCAGGCGCCGGCCTCCATCACGTAGGCCCGCGCGACATCGGGATCGTGGGTGAAGAGTGACGACACCAGCGATCCGCCGCCGCGATTGGCCAGTGCTGCGGCATGGGTCATGTCGCGGGCCGGCAGGATCGTGGCGACCGGGCCGAAGGCCTCTGCCTCGTGCACCACGCGCGAAGCGTCGGGATCGTCGCAGAGGAAGAGCTGCGGGGGCAGGAAGGCGCCGGCCTCGGGCAGGTCCGCCGCGTCGCCGGCGAAGACCTGCCGCGCCTCGGCCCCGATCCGGGCGGCCACCGCCAGCACGTCGTCGCGCTGGGCGCGGGAAACCAGCGCGCCCATCCGGGTCGCCGTGTCGGCCGGGTCGCCGGGCCGCGCCCTGGCCAGCCGGGCCGTGAGCGCGTCGATCACCGCAGCCACCTGCGCCTCGGGCACGATCAGCCGGCGCATGGCGGTGCATTTCTGCCCGGCCTTGGTCGTCATCTCCGCCGCCGCCTCCTTCACGAACTGGGCGAATTCGGGCGAGTCAGGGTCTGAATCCGGACCCAGAACGGCGGCGTTCAGACTGTCCTGTTCGGCGATGAAGCGGGTGCCGGCATCGAGCATGCCCTTGTGCGCGCGCAGCCGCCCGGCGGTGGCGGCCGAACCGGTGAAGCTGACCACGTCCTGCGGGCCAAGCCGGTCCAGAAGGTCGCCCACCGGGCCGACGACCAGTTGCACCGCGCCCTCGGGCAGCAGGCCCGACTGCAGGATCATCCGGAACGCGGCATGGGTCAGGTAGCTGGTCTGCGTCGCCGGCTTCACGATCGCCGGAACCCCGGCCAGAAGCGCCGGCGCCAGCTTTTCCAGCATTCCCCAGACCGGGAAGTTGAAGGCGTTGATCTGCACCGCCACGCCGCGCAGCGGCACGGCGACATGCCGGCCAAGGAAGGTACCGTCGCGCGACAGCCGTTCCACCCCGCCATCCAGATGCACCATGCCGTCGGGCATTTCGCGCCGCGCCTTCGAGGCCATCGTCGCCATCGTGACGATCCCGCCCTCGATGTCGATCCAGCCATCCTTGCGGGTGGCGCCGGTCAGCGGGTTCAGGGCGTAAAGCTCTTCCTTGTGCTCCGTCAGGTAGCCCGCCAGCGCCTTGACCATGCGCGCCCGGTCATGAATCCCCATCGCGCGCAGCGCCGGTCCGCCCCGGTCGCGCGCCCAGGCCAGCGCCGCGCCCATGTCGGACGGGTCGGACCCGGCGCGCGCGATCGGGTCGCCCGTCACCGGGCTGTCGATCACCTGCGCCGCCGCGCCCGGCCCGATCCAGCGCCCGTGCAGAAAGCTTTCCGGTTCCAGCATCTGGTCCTCCCCTGCTGTGCCGCGCGCAGTCTGGCGCGGCTTTGCGGCCCGCGCAACACTCTTGACCGGCCGGTCGGCTTTGTGCAGCATCCGTCCAGCAGGGAGGACGGGAATGACACCCGAGGAACGGGCGCGCCGCAGCGCCGCCGCGATGCGCGCCGATGATCGCGCGGCCGACTGGTTCGGGCACGAGATCGTCGCCGTCGGGCCGGGAACCGCCACACTCCGCATGCGGGTGCGAAGCGAACATCTGAACGGCCACGGCATCTGCCACGGCGGGGTGATCTTCACGCTGGCCGATACCGCCTTCGCCTATGCCTGCAACAGCTACAACCGCCTCGTCGTCGCCCAGCACAACACGATCAGCTACCTGAGCCCCGGCAAGCCTGGCGAAATGCTGACCGCCGAGGCGGTGGAGGCCAGCCGCGCCGGGCGCTCGGGCATCTACGACGTCACCGTGACCGGCGAGGACGGGCGCAAGGTGGCGCTGTTTCGTGGCGCCTCGCGCCAGATCGACGGCCAGCATTTCGAGGAAGAGACATGAGAGAGGCGTTTCTCTGCGACGGGCTGCGCACGCCGATCGGCCGCTACGGCGGCGCGCTGGCCGCCGTGCGACCCGACGATCTGCTGGCCCATGCCATGCGCGAGGTGATGGCGCGGGTGCCGGGCCTGCCCGGCGGCAATATCGACGAGGTGCTGATCGGCTGCGCCAACCAGGCCGGCGAGGACAACCGCGACGTCGCGCGCATGGCGGTGCTGCTGGCCGGCCTGCCCGACAGCGTGCCCGGCGCCACGATCAACCGGCTGTGCGGATCGGGCCTTGACGCCGTGGGGCAGGCGGCGCGGGCGGTCAGGACCGGCGAATGCGACGTGGTGATCGCCGGCGGGGTGGAAAGCATGTCGCGCGCACCCTTCGTGATGCCGAAGGCCGATGCGGCGTTTTCCCGGTCTTCCGAAATATTCGACACGACCATCGGCTGGCGCTTCGTCAACCCGGTGCTGAAGGCGCAATACGGCACCGATTCGATGCCTGAGACGGCCGAGAACGTGGCTGCCGAGTTCGATATCTCCCGCGCCGACCAGGACGGGTTCGCGGCCCGTTCGCAGGCGCGCGCGGCGGCCGCCATCGCCTCGGGCCGGATGGCCGAGGAAATCGTGCCGGTGCCGGTGCCGCAGCGCCGGGGCGATCCGGTGATGGTGGAGACCGACGAGCATCCCCGCGCCACGACGGTGGACAAGCTGGGCAAGCTGCCCGCGCCGTTCCGCGACGGCGGCAGCGTGACGGCCGGCAACGCCTCGGGCGTGAACGACGGGGCGGCGGCGCTGATCGTCGCCTCGGAGGTCGCGGTCAGGCGGTTCGGCCTGACCCCGCGCGCGCGGATCGCAGGGCTGGCGACGGCGGGCGTGGCGCCCCGGATCATGGGGATCGGCCCGGCCCCGGCGACGCGGAAGCTTCTGGGCCGGCACGGGCTGACCATCGCCGATGTCGACCTGATCGAGTTGAACGAGGCCTTCGCGGCGCAGGCGCTGGCGGTGACCCGGATGCTGGGCCTGCCCGACGATGCCGAGCATGTGAACCCCAATGGCGGGGCGATCGCGCTGGGCCATCCGCTGGGCATGTCGGGCGCGCGGTTGGCGCTGACCGCCGGGCTGGAGATGGGCCGGCGCGGCGCGAAACGCGCGGTCTGCACCATGTGCATCGGTGTCGGGCAGGGCATCGCGCTCTTGCTCGAAGCCGTCTGAGGGGGAGGGAGAGGATGAAGAACCTGACGCCGAGGCGCGAAGACCTCGACCCGATCGAGATCGCCAGCCGCGACGAGATCGCGGCGCTGCAACTGGAACGGCTGAAATGGTCGCTGCGCCACGCCTATGACAACGTGCCGTTCTACCGGCAGGCCTTCGACGCCGCCGGGGTTCACCCCGACGACGTGACCGACCTTGCCGACCTCGCGAAGGTGCCGTTCACCACCAAGGCCGATCTGCGGGCGAACTATCCGTTCGGCATGTTCGCGGTGCCGCGCGCGCGGGTGCGGCGGATCCACGCCTCTTCCGGCACCACCGGCAAGCCCACCGTCGTGGGCTATACCGAGCGTGACCTCGATACCTGGGGTACGGTGGTGGCGCGGTCGATGCGCGCCTCGGGCACCCGGCCCGGCGACATGGTGCATGTGGCCTATGGCTACGGGTTGTTCACCGGCGGGCTTGGCGCGCATTACGGGGCGGAAAAGCTGGGCTGCACCGTCGTTCCGGCCTCGGGCGGGATGACGCAACGGCAGGTGACGCTGATCGAGGATTTCGGCGCCTCCACGATCATGGTCACGCCGTCCTACATGCTGTCGATCCTTGACGAATACCGCGCGCAGGGGCTGGACCCGCGCAAATCGCCGCTCAACGTCGGCATCTTCGGCGCCGAACCCTGGACCAACGCGATGCGGGCCGAGATCGAACAGGCCTTCGACATGCACGCGGTCGACATCTACGGGCTGAGCGAGGTGATGGGCCCCGGCGTCGCCAACGAATGCGTGGAAACCAAGGACGGGCTGCATATCTGGGAGGATCATTTCTACCCCGAGATCATCGACCCCGAAACCGGCATTCCGGTGCCCGACGGGGAACTGGGCGAACTGGTCTTCACCTCGCTGACGAAAGAGGCCTTTCCGATCATCCGCTACCGCACCCGCGACCTGACGCGGCTTCTGCCCGGCACCGCCCGGTCGATGCGGCGGATGGAGAAGGTGACGGGCCGCAGCGACGACATGATCATCCTGCGCGGCGTCAACGTGTTCCCGACCCAGATCGAGGAACAGTTGCTGGCGGTGCGCGAATTCGCCCCGCATTTCCAGATCGAACTGGCGCGCGAGGGCCGGATGGACATGATGGCCGTCATCGTCGAGGCGCTGGAGGGCCATTCCGACAACGCGATCCGCACCCATGCCGCGGCTGATCTCAAGCACCGGATCAAGAGCACGGTGGGCATTTCGGTTGCCGTCCGGGTGGCCGATCCGGGCGGGGTGCCGCGCAGCCAGGGCAAGGCGGTGCGGATCGTCGATACCCGCCCGAAGGACTGAGCGGTGCCGCGGGGGCTGGCGCGCGACCATGCCGACAAGCGCGCCGCGATCCGGCGGGCCGCGGCGGGCTACTTCGCGCGAGCCGGTTACGCCAAGGCGACGATGGCGGGCGCGGCGCGGGCCTGCGGCACCTCCAAGGCGCTGATCTATCACTACCACGCCTCGAAAGAGGCGCTGCTGTCCGACATCCTCGAGGCGCATCTGGCCCATCTTCTCGGGGTGGTGGAGGCGGTGCCCGACGGGCCGGCGGAGGCCCGGTTCCGCGCGCTCGTGGCCGCGATCCTCGCCGCCTATCGCGATGCCGATGCCGAACACCGGCTGCAGATCGACGCGCTGGCCACCCTGCCAGACGAGATGCAGCGCCCGCTGCGCGCCATGCAACGCCGGCTTGTCGCGCGGATGGAGACTGCGCTGGTCGGGCTGCGCCCCGATCTCGCCGGGTCCGACCGGCTGAAACCCGCGGCGATGTCGGTTTTCGCGATGCTGAACTGGTATTTCCTGTGGCACCGGCCCGGCCGCGACATCGCGCGCGAGGCGTATGCCGACATGGTCGCCGACCTCGTGCTGGGCGGGCTGCCGGCCGTGGCGGCATGATGGCTTGCCCGCCCAGGCCGCTTCGGCCACCTTCGCGGCCATGACCGGCCCCCATCCCTATGCCGCGCTCACGGCCTATGCCGAACCGGCGCGGCCGCGGGCGGAGCCTTGGCGCACCGCGCTGGGGCTCGTGCTGATCGGCGCGGCCTACGGGGCGGCGCTGATCGGGGGGCTGACGGTGCTTGTCCGCATGCTCGAACCCACGATGGGCGGCTGGGCGGCGGCACGGTTCGTCGAGGGTTTCGTCGCCGGGCGCACGGCGCCGGGGCTGACGCTGCTTTTGTACAGTTTCGTGCTGATCGCCCTGCCGGTGGCGATTGTCACCCGCGCGCTGCATCGCCGGGCCGTTTCCGGCCTGCTGGGCCCGCCGCGGCTGGCGCTGCGCCACGCGCTTCGCGTTGCCGCGGCGGTGCTGGCGGTTTCCGTCGTGCTGATGCCGATCACCGTGATGTCGGACGATGCCGGGCGCCGGCTGGCGCTGTCGCAATGGCTGGTCTGGCTGCCGCTGGCGCTGCCCGGCCTGATCATCCAGGTCGGCGCCGAAGAGCTTTTGTTCCGCGGCTATCTGCAGCAGCAGCTTGCGGCGCGGTTCCGCAGCCCGCTGATCTGGATGGTACTGCCCTCGATGGTGTTCGGCTGGCTGCATTTCGCGCCCGGCGAGTTCGGCGCCAGCGCCGTGCTGATCGCCGTTTGGGCAAGTCTCTTCGGTGTCCTCGCCGCCGATCTCACGGCGCGCACCGGCACCATCGGCGCGGCCGTCGGGCTGCATTTCGCGACCAACTTCTCCTCGGTCTTTCTTGTCGGCCTGTGGGGCCAGCTGGACGGGCTGGCATTGTGGAACGTGGTGGTCAACCTGCGCGATCCCTGCGCGATCCTGCCGCTTCTGGCCGTCGATCTTGGCGCACTCATCGTCTCGTGGCTGGTGGCGCGGCTGGTTCTGCGGGTCTGATTGCATTTCGCCGTCGCCGGGCTTATCTCGGGCCTGACGCCGCGACCAGAGGCCCTGGGCATGAACTGGATCACCAACTACGTCCGCCCCAAGATCAACTCGCTGTTCTCGCGCCGCGAGGTGCCCGAGAACCTGTGGTCCAAGTGCCCGGAATGCGGCACGATGCTGTTTCACCGCGAACTGGCCGACAATCTCAACGTCTGCACCTCCTGCGACCATCACATGGCGATCACCCCCAGGGCGCGATTCGAGGGGCTGTTCGACGGCGGCATCTTCGCCGAGGTCAAGGTGCCCGACCCGGTGGCCGACCCGCTGCAGTTCCGCGACCAGAAACGCTATCCCGACCGGATGCGCGCCGCGCAGAAGACCACCGGCGAGCGCGAGGCGATGCTGGTGGCCGAGGGCGAGATCGGCCGCACGCCCGTGGTCGCCGCCGCGCAGGACTTTTCCTTCATGGGCGGCTCGATGGGCATGTATGTCGGCAACGCCATCGTCGCCGCGGCCGGGCGCGCGGTGCAGATGAAGCGCCCGCTGATCCTGTTTTCCGCGGCTGGCGGCGCGCGGATGCAGGAGGGTATCCTGTCGCTGATGCAGATGCCGCGCACCACCGTGGCGGTGCAGATGCTCAAGGATGCCGGCCTGCCCTATATCGTGGTGCTGACCCATCCGACCACGGGCGGGGTCACGGCCTCCTACGCGATGCTGGGCGACGTGCAGATCGCCGAACCGGGCGCGCTGATCTGTTTCGCGGGCCCGCGGGTGATCGAACAGACGATCCGCGAGAAGCTGCCGGAGGGCTTCCAGCGCGCGGAGTACTTGCTCGATCACGGCATGCTGGACCGGGTGACGCATCGCCGCGCGCTGCGCGAGGAACTGATCACCCTCACCCGGATGCTGCTGGCGCTGCCGCCGGCGGTGCGGGGCGACCTGCCTGCGCCCGAGCCCGCGGCCCCCGCCGCCGAGGCGCCGCCACCGCCCGAGGCGGAGGCCCCGGCGGAACCGCCGGCCGAAGCGGAGCCCGCCAGATCGTGACCGCGCGGCCCGGTTCCGACGTCATCCTCGACCGGATGATGTCGCTGCATCCCAAGATCATCGACCTCACGCTCGACCGGGTCTGGCGGCTGCTGGCGGCGCTGGGTCATCCCGAGGCGGCGCTGCCGCCGGTGATCCATGTCGCGGGCACCAATGGCAAGGGCTCGACGCTCGCGATGATCCGCGCCGGGCTGGAGGCGGCCGGGGCGGCGGTGCATGTCTATACCTCGCCGCATCTGGCGCGGTTTCACGAACGCATCCGGCTGGCGGGCAAGCTGATCGACGAAGACCATCTGGCCGCGGTGCTGGCGGATTGCGAGGCCGCAAACGGCGGCACGCCGATCACCTATTTCGAGATCACGACCTGCGCCGCGCTCTTGGCCTTCGCCCGCGAACCGGCGGACTGGACGCTTTTGGAGGTCGGGCTGGGCGGCCGGCTGGATGCCACCAACGTGGTCGCGCGCCCGGCGCTGACGATCATCACGCCGGTGTCGCTCGATCATCAGCAATACCTCGGCGACACGGTGGCCGAGATCGCGGGCGAGAAGGCGGGCATCCTGAAGCCCGGCGTCCCGTGCGTCGTCGGCCCGCAGACGTCCGAGGGACTGGAGGCGATCGAGGCGCGGGCCGAGGCGGTCGGTGCGCCCCTGCTGGTGCATGGCCGCGACTGGCTGGCCTGGGAGGAACGCGGGCGGCTGGTGTTCCAGGACCAGACCGGGCTTTTGGACCTGCCGCTGCCGAACCTGCCCGGCCCGCACCAGCTGCAGAATGCCGGCGCCGCGCTGATGGCGCTGCGGCATCTGGGCTTCGGCGAGGCATCCTGCGAGGCGGCGGTCGGCCGGGCCGAATGGCCGGCGCGGATGCAGCGGCTGAAGGCCGGCCCGCTGGTGGCGGCGGCGGGGGACTGCGAATTGTGGCTGGACGGCGGCCACAACCCGGCCGGCGGCGCGGCCGTGGCGGCAACGCTGGCGCGGCTGCCCGCGAAGCCCACGCATCTGGTCACCGGCATGCTGAACACCAAGGACGTGGCGGGCTACATGCGCCCGCTGGCCGACCATGCCGCCAGCCTGACGGCGGTGTCGATCCCCGGCGAGGCGGCGACCTTGCCGGCCGAGGCGACGGCCGAGGCGGCGCGGTCGGTGGGCATCGCGGCGGAAACGGCCGACACCGTGCTGGCGGCGGTGCAGGCCATCGCGGCGCGGGAACCGGGCGCGCGGATCCTGATTTCCGGCTCGCTCTACCTCGCCGGGCAGGTCTTGCGCGAAAACGGCTAGCGGCTACCCCGCCGCCCAGTCCGCGCCCTGCATCTCGCGCAGCCGGCTGGCCGTGCGGGCGAATTCGAAACTGCCCTCGCCCTCGGTATAGATCCGCTCGGGTTCGTCCGCGGCGGAGGCGATCAGCCGGACCTTCGCCTCGTAAAGCGTGTCGATCAGGGTGACGAAGCGCTTGGCCTCGTTGTAGTTGGAAATTCCCAGATGCGGGATTTCCTCGACAATCAGCACCCGCACGGCATCGGCGATCGCCAGGTAATCGGCCGGGCCCAGCGGCTGGCCGCACAAGTCCCAGAACGTCGCCCGCGCCACGCCGGACCGCGCGTCGGGCAGCACCACCTCGCGGCCCTTGACGGCCAGCCGCAGCGGCCCGTCGCCGCCGCCGCCGGTCAGTTCCAGCCAGATCGCCTCGATCGCCTCGCGCGCCGCCGCGCCGGCCGGCGCGAACCAGACCTGCGCCCCGGCCAGCCGGTGCTGGCGATAATCCGTCTCGCTTTCCAGTTCATGCACCGTCAGCCGGTCGTCCAGAAGCGCGATGAAGGGCAGGAACAGCGGCCGGTTCAGCCCGTCCTTGTACAGGTCGCGCGGCGGCCGGTTCGAGGTGGTGACAACCGTCACGCCCCGGTCGAACAGGCCCTGGAACAGCCGTCCGACGATCATCGCATCGGCGATGTCGGTGATCTGCATCTCGTCGAAGCACAACAGCCGCACCGCGTCGGCCACCGCCTCGGCCACCGGGCGGATCGCGTCGTCCACCCCGGTCTTGCGCACCTCGTGCAACTGGCCCTGCACCTCCTGCATGAAGGCGTGGAAATGCACGCGCCGCTTCGCGGTGATCGCGGTGTGTTCGAAAAACAGGTCCATCAGCATCGACTTGCCGCGCCCGACCCCGCCCCACAGATAAAGCCCCTTGGGCAGAACCGGCGGCTTGGCGAAGAGGCCCGCGAACACCCCGCGCTTCGCCGGTTGCGCCTCCAGCACCTGGCGGACCTCTTCGAGGATCGGCAGCACCGCGCGCTGGCCGGCATCGGGGCGCAGGGCGCCGGAGTGGATGCGCGCGTCGTAGATCTCGGTCAGCGTCTGTCTCATGGCCATTCCGATAGCCTGCCGCGGGCCGCCGTGGGAAGGGGCGGCGGATTTGTGTCGCATACAATTGCGCATTTGACGGCCGTGCCGGCTTGGCGCACCGTTGCCGCCGCGCGACAGGAGACTGCCATGACAAGGGCCAGGGCCCCGCTCGTCACCCCTGTGCTGGTGGCCGGCTGCATCGTGATCATGCTGGGCTTCGCGATCCGGGCCAGTTTCGGCGTGTTCCAGATCCCGATCGCCGAGGAATTCGGCTGGCTCAGGGCCGACTTCTCGCTCGCCATCGCGATCCAGAACCTTGCCTGGGGGATCGGCCAGCCGATCTTCGGCGCCATCGCCGAACGGTTCGGCGACCGCCGCGCCATCGTCGCGGGCGCGGGCCTATACGCCGCCGGGCTCGTGCTGTCGGCCTTCGCGACCACGCCGCTTGAACATCAGCTTCTGGAGGTTCTGGTCGGCTTCGGCATCGCCGGCACCGGTTTCGGCGTGATCCTCGCCGTCGTCGGCCGCGCCAGTTCGGATGAAAACCGTTCCATCGCGCTGGGGATCGCCACGGCGGCCGGATCGGCCGGGCAGGTGATCGGCCCGCCGGTGGCCGCCGGCCTGCTGGCCGTTTTCCCGTGGCAGACGGTGTTCGTGATCTTCGCCGGCGTGATCCTTGCCGCGCTTGTGGTGCTGCCGATGATGCGCGCGCCGGAGCGCGCCAGCCGCGCGGAGCTGGAGGAAAGCATGGGCGCGGTGCTGACCCGCGCCGTCCGCGACCCGAGCTTCACGCTGATCTTCCTTGGCTTTTTCTCCTGTGGCTACCAGCTGGCCTTCGTCACCGCGCATTTCCCGGCCTTCGTGACCGAGATGTGCGGCGCGATCGATCCGTCCGGCACGCTGGCCTCGCTGGGCGTCACCTCGACCTCCGCGCTGGGCGCGGTGGCGCTTTCGGTGATCGGGCTGGCGAACATCGCGGGCACGATCTACGCGGGCGTACTGGGCAAGCGCTACACCAAGAAATACCTGCTGGCGGGCATCTACACGGCGCGGACGATCGCGGCGGCCGCTTTCATCCTGCTGCCGATCACGCCAACATCGGTGTTGGTGTTCTCGGCGGTGATGGGGGCCTTGTGGCTGGCGACGGTGCCGCTGACCTCGGGGCTGATCGCGCATATCTACGGGTTGCGCTACATGGGCACGCTCTACGGCATCGTGTTCTTCAGCCACCAGCTGGGCGGGTTCCTCGGTGTCTGGCTGGGCGGCCGGATGTATGACATCACCGGCGACTATACGCTGGTGTGGTGGATCGGCGTCGGCGTCGGCGCGTTCTCCGCGCTGGTTCACCTGCCGGTGCGGGAACGCCGGGCGGAGATGGCCGCCGCGGCCTGACCGGCGCTCAGACGAAGCGGTTCCACAGGTTTTCCAGCCGCTCCTGCCGGCCCGAACGCGGTTCGGGATCGACCCCGCCGGCCAGGACGCGGGCCGCGATGGTGTCGAAATCCTCGTCGGCCAGCATCGCCCGCGCCGCCGGGCTGTCCCAGCCGGCGTAGCGTTCGGCGCGCGCGCGTTCCAGCCCGCCATCGGCCAGCATCGCCGCCGCGGCCTTCAGCCCGCGGGCGCAAACGTCCATCGCGCCGGCATGGGCCATCACCAGATCTTCGGGATCGAGGCTTTGGCGGCGCAGCTTGGCGTCGAAATTGGTGCCGCCGGTCGTGAAGCCGCCGGCGCGCAGGATCTCGTAATAGGCCAGCGCCAGTTCCGGCGCGTTGTTGGGAAACTGGTCGGTATCCCAGCCGGACTGGTAGTCGTTGCGGTTCATGTCGATGGAGCCGAAGATCCCCAGCGCGTTCGCCAGCGCGATCTCGTGTTCGAAACTGTGGCCCGCGAGGATCGCGTGGCCCTGTTCGATGTTCACCCTGACCTCGCCCTCCAGCCCGAAGCGCTTCAGCGTGCCGTAGACCGTGGCGACGTCGTAATCGTACTGGTGCTTGGTGGGTTCCTGCGGCTTCGGTTCGATCAGGATCGTGCCGGGGAAGCCGATCTTGTGCTTGTAATCCACGACCTTCGACAGGAACCGCCCGAACTGTTCCGTCTCGCGGCCCAGATCGGTGTTCAGAAGCGTCTCGTAGCCTTCGCGCCCGCCCCACAGGACGTAGTTCTGCCCACCCAGCCGGTGCGTCGCGTCCATGCAGGCCTTCACCGTTGCCGCGGCCCAGGCGAACACGTCGGGATCGGGGTTGGTGGCGGCGCCGGACATGAAGCGGCGATGGGTGAACAGGTTGGCGGTGCCCCACAGCAGCCGGGTCTTGCGGCCCTCCATCTTGGCCGCGAAGTAGTCGGTGATCTCTTCGAGATTGCGCAGGCTTTCGGCGAAACTCGCGCCCTCGGGCCGCACGTCGGCATCGTGGAAGCAGAAGAACGGCACCCCGAGGATGTCGAACAGCTCGAACGCCACGTCGGCCTTGAGGCGCGCAAGCGCCATCGTGTCGCCGAACCACGGCCGCTGGAAGGTCTGGCCGCCGAACGGGTCGCCGCCTTGCCAGGCGAAGCTGTGCCAGTATGCCACCGCGAAGCGCAGGTGATCCTCCAGCCGCTTGCCCATCACCACGTCGTCGGGGTCGTAGTGGCGGAAGGCGAATTCGTTGTCGCTGTCCGGGCCCTCGTAGCGGATCGGCTCGATGCCCCTGAAGAAATCGGTCATGGCAGGCTCCTGATGGCTGTCGCGGCGGCACGGTAGCGGGCATGGCCCGCCTCGAAAGCGTCGGAAAGGGCGGCGTCGAGTTCCACCACCCGCGCGATCGGCGGGCGCGTCGCCACCTCGGCCCCGGCGCCGGTGGCGGCCATCAGGCCCAGCCGGGCGGCACCGAAGGCCGCGCCGAAATCTCCCTCGGCCGGCACGGCGAGCGGCAGGCCCAGCGCGGTGGCGATCGCCGACAGCCAGTAGTCGGAGCGCGAACCGCCACCCACGGCGAGCAGGTGATCGAGCCGGGTGCCGGTGGCGGCCAGCGCGTCGCGGCAGTCCGCCAGCGCGAAGGTCACGCCCTCCAGCACCGCGCGGGTCGCCGCCGCGCGGTCGGTCGCATGTTCGAGGCCCAGGAACGCGCCGCGCACCTGCGCATCGTTCCACGGCGTCCTTTCGCCGCCCAGATAGGGCAGGAACAGGGTCTCCCCGGGCGGCTGCAACGGGCCGAGCCCGGCGGTCAGCCCGGCGGGGTCAGCCCCCACCAGACCGGCGAACCAGTTCAGCGAATCGGTGGCCGACAGGATCACCCCCATCTGGTGCCAGCGCCCGGGCAGCGCGTGGCAGAAGGTATGCACGGCGGTGTCCGGCGCCGGGCTGTAGCCCTCTGTCGCCGCGAACAGCACCCCCGAGGTGCCGAGCGAGACGAAGCCGGCCCCGGCCGAGACCGCGCCCGCGCCGATCCCCGCCGCGGCATTGTCGCCCGCGCCGCCGGCCACCGGCAGGCCCGCGCGCATCCCGAAACGCTGCGCGATCTCGGCCCTGAGCCCGCCGGACACCTCCGATCCCTCGACCAGCCGGGGCATCTGGGCGCGCGTCAGCCCCGTTGCGGCCAGCAGGTCGTCCGACCAGTCGCGCGCCCCGGTATCCAGCCAGCTTGTCCCCGCCGCGTCGGACATTTCGGCCACCGCCTCGCCGGTCAGCCACAGCCGCAGGTAATCCTTCGGCAGCAGCACCCTGGCCACCCGGTCGAACAGCGCCGGTTCGTGGCGCGCGACCCAGACCAGCTTGGGCGCGGTGAAGCCCGGAAAGACGATGTTGCCGGTGATGGCGCGGAACCGCGGATCGGCGTCAAGCTCCGCCGCCTCGGCATGGGCGCGGGTGTCGTTCCACAGGATCGAGGGGCGCAGCACCTCGGCCGAGGCGTCGATCAGCGTGGCGCCGTGCATCTGGCCCGACAGGCCGATCCCGTCCACCGCCGACAGGTCGGCCCGCGTGGCGAGATCGGCCAGCACCGCCTCGGCCGCCGCGATCCAGTCCGACGGCCATTGTTCCGACCAGCCGTGATGCGGGCGCGAGACCGAAAGCGGCGCCGTCGCCTCGGCCACGACGCGCTGCGCCGTGTCGATCAGCAGCCCCTTGAGCCCCGATGTGCCGAGATCGAGACCCAGATACATCACGCCGCCAGATGTTCGGGGTTCTTGCCGGCGATGATCATGCCCAGCAGGTCGTCCTCCGTCGCGCGATGCACGTCGACGGTGCCGACAAGCTGGCCGTTCTTCATCACCGAGGCGCGGTCGCACAGCGCCTTCACCTGGTGGATGTCGTGGTCGATCAGGAAGATGCCGATCCCCTGCCGCTTCAGCTCGTCGATCAGCTCGGCGACCATCCGCGTCTCCTCGACCCCCAGCGCGGCGGTGGGTTCGTCCATGATCAGGATCTCGGCGTTGAAATAGACCGCCCGCGCGATGGCGACCGATTGCCGCTGGCCGCCCGACAGCGCCTTCACCGGGGCGGTGTAGCGGCGGAAGTTGGGGTTCAGCCGCTTCATGATCTTGCGCGTCTCGGCCTCCATCTGCGCGTCGTCGACAAGGCCCAGCGGCGTGACCAGTTCGCGGCCGAGGAACAGGTTCGCGGCGGCGTCGAGATTGTCGGCCAGCGCGAGATACTGGTAGATCGTCTCGATCCGGTAGCGGCGGGCGTCGCGCGGATTGCCGATCTGCGCGGGCTGGCCCTTGACGACGATGTCGCCCGCGTCGCGCTGGATCGCGCCCGACAGCATCTTCATCAACACCGACTTGCCCGCGCCGTTGTGGCCCAGGATTCCGACGACCTCGCCGGGATAGAGATTGACGGTGACATGATCGACGGCATGGATGCCGCCGAAGCTTTTCACCATGTCGCGCATCTCGACAAGCGGGGTTCCGCTGCGATCGATGGTCATATCCTGTCCCCCGTTCTGCGGCGGTAGATGATGTCGACCAGCACCGCGACGACCAGCACGACGCCGACGACGATGTTCTGGTAGGGCGCATCGACGCCGACCATCGCCATGCCCGATTGCAGCGACTGCATGATCAGCGCGCCAAGGATCGCGCCGTAGATCGTGCCGACCCCGCCGGCCAGCGCGGTGCCGCCGATCACCGCAGCGGCGATCACGCGCAATTCGTCCAGCGTGCCGATGTCGTTCGAATGGAAGGTCAGTCGGGCGGAGGCAACGACGGCCGACAG